>Ga0209343_10000114_pt1 | contig 99452 bp, 83 predicted proteins | sample RifCSPlowO2_02_FD_184026 | JGI IMG/M metagenome (GOLD analysis project Ga0209343, IMG submission 184026) | Groundwater microbial communities from Rifle, Colorado - Rifle CSP2_plank lowO2_0.2 (SPAdes) (version 2) | ecosystem: Environmental > Aquatic > Deep subsurface > Groundwater | place...
TGGGCGATCAGAATGCCAGCGTCGGAGATAGAAGCCATGGAGCTCTCAAAAAGTACAATCGAGGATATAGCGTAACGAATTTTTAAAGGATTTCCCGTGGCAGGACATAGCAAGTGGGCGAATATTCAACACCGCAAGGGCCGTCAGGACGAGAAGCGGGGCAAGATCTGGACCCGCATCATCCGTGAGATTACGGTGGCGGCCCGCGCCGGTGGCGGGGATTTGAGCTGCAACCCCCGCTTGCGCCTGGCCGTGGAAAAAGCCAAGGCCGCCAATATGCCCGCCGACCGTGTCAAGTACAACATTGACAAAGCCACGGGCAATGCGGAAGGCGTAAGCTACGAAGAAATCCGTTACGAAGGCTACGGCATTGGCGGCGCGGCCATCCTGGTGGACACCATGACCGACAACCGGGTGCGCACCGTGGCCGAGGTGCGCCACGCCTTCAGCAAACACGGCGGCAACATGGGCACGGAAGGCTCGGTGGCGTTTCAGTTCAAGCATTGCGGCCAACTGATTTACGCACCCGGCACCAGCGAGGACAATGTGATGGAAGTGGCATTGGAGGCGGGAGCCGAAGATGTGATTACCGATGAAGAAGGCGCTATTGAGGTGCTCACCGCCGTTGCCGACTTTGAGTCGGTCAAAGCGGCTTTGGAAGCGGCCGGCCTGAATGCCGAGGTGGCAGGCGTGACCATGCGGGCGGAGAACACCATTGAGCTCGAAGGCGATGATGCCGTGCGCATGCAAAAACTGCTGGACATACTGGAAGACCTGGATGACACGCAAGAGGTCTACCATAACGCTGCACTCTGAAATTTACTTATGAATATCCTGGTTATTGGCGGCGGCGGACGCGAACACGCACTGGCTTGGAAGCTGGCGCAGTCTCCCAAAGTACAGATGGTGTACGTGGCCCCGGGCAACGGCGGCACGGCGCTGGATACGCGGCTCAAAAACATCAACATCACCGATGTGGCCGAGTTGCGCGAGTGGGCCTTGACCCACAAAATTGAACTGACCGTGGTCGGACCCGAAGGCCCGTTGGCCGCCGGTGTGGTGGACGATTTTCGCAAGCATGGCTTGCGTGTTTTTGGCCCCACCAAGGCTGCCGCGCAGCTGGAGAGCTCCAAGGCGTTTTCCAAGGCCTTCATGCGCCGCCATGGCATCCCGACGGCGGAATACGCCACGTTTTCAGATCCCGTAGCGGCCCATGCCTATGTGAGCAAAATGGGTGCGCCCACCGTGGTCAAGGCTGATGGGCTGGCCGCTGGCAAGGGTGTGGTGGTGGCCATGACGGAAGCCGAAGCGCACGAGGCCATTGACTTCATGCTGGTGGACAACACACTGGGCATTTCCCACAACGACGGTGGGGCACGGGTGGTGATTGAAGAGTTTCTTGAAGGCGAAGAGGCGAGTTTCATCGTCATGTGCGATGGCCGCAACGTGCTGCCTCTGGCCACCAGCCAGGACCACAAACGCCTGCAAGACGGTGACCAGGGTCCCAACACCGGTGGTATGGGGGCCTATTCCCCCGCCCCCGTGGTCACACCCGATGTACACGCCCGCGCCATGCGCGAGGTGATTCTGCCCACCATCAAGGGCATGGAAAAAGACGGCATTCCTTTCACCGGCTTCCTGTATGCCGGTTTGATGATCGATGCGCAGGGCCACCCCAAAACGCTTGAATTCAACTGCCGCATGGGCGACCCCGAGACCCAGCCCATCCTGATGCGGCTGAAGACCGATCTGGTCGATGTGATGTGGGCTGCTACCGAACCCGGCCCGCATGGCAAGCTCGACGAGGTGGAGTTGCAGTGGGATCGCCGTACCGCTTTGGGCGTGGTCTTGGCTGCGCCAGGCTACCCGGCCCAACCCCGCAAAGGCGACCTGATCACCGGCATTCCCAAAGACAGTGATGATGCGGCCGTGTTCCATGCGGGCACTACGCTGCAGGATGGCAAGTTGCTGACCTCGGGTGGCCGTGTGCTGTGTGTCACGGCGCTGGCTGACAGCGTGCGGCAAGCCCAGCATCGGGTGTACGAGGTGACCCATGGCATTCACTTTGACGGCATGCAGTACCGCACCGACATTGGACACCGCGCCGTCAAACACGCGTAAACGATGGGGGCATTCAACTCCAGCCCCGATGGCACTGAGGCGGTACGTCACTACCTTGTAGGGCTGCAGGAGCGTATTACCTCGTCCATTGCAGCAATCGACGGCGGCAGCTTTTTGTCAGACCCCTGGGAAAAAGCGCCCGGTGAGCCTTTGCAGGGCAGCGGCATGACGAAAATCCTGGAGGGTGGCGCCGTCTTTGAGCGCGCAGGCTGCGGCTTTTCGCATGTACGCGGGCCCAAATTGCCGCCCAGTGCGACCCAGCACCGGCCGGAGTTGTCCGGAGCTCCATTTGAAGCCATGGGGGTATCGCTGGTATTTCACCCGCGCAACCCCTATGTGCCCACGGTGCATATGAATGTGCGCATGCTTGCTGCCACGGGGCCAGATGGCGCACAGGTGTGCTGGTTCGGCGGCGGCATGGACCTGACTCCGTTTTATGGTTTTGAAGAAGACGTTGTCCATTTTCACCAAAGCTGCCTGCAGGCCTTGCAGCCCTTTGGCGACGACAAATACCCGCGCTTTAAAACCTGGTGTGATGACTATTTTTTCCTGAAACACCGCAACGAGCCCCGAGGTGTGGGAGGCATTTTTTTCGACGACTTCTCGGAATTGGGCTTTGAGCGCAGCTCTGCCATGCTGCGCGCGGTGGGCGATGCCTTTCTGGACGCCTACCTGCCCATTGTGGAGCGACGCAAACACACGGTCTACGGGAGCCGGGAGCGGGAATTTCAGTTGTACCGGCGCGGCCGCTATGTCGAGTTCAATCTGGTGTGGGATCGCGGCACGCATTTCGGATTGCAGTCCGGTGGGCGTACCGAGTCGATTTTGCTGTCTATGCCACCGCATGCAACATGGTCCTACCAGTCGGTTCCAGAAGCGGGTTCGGCAGAAGATGCGTTGTACCGCCAGTTTTTGGTGCGTCGGGATTGGGTGTGAGCCGCCTGACCAATGCACCCATGCGCATAGGCGTATTTGGCGGTGCCTTTGATCCACCGCATACGGGACATGTGGCGCTGGCGAAGGCGGCGCTGCAGGAATTGCAGCTGGACGTGTTGAGGATCATTCCCACAGGGCACGCTTGGCACAAAACGCGCAGTTTGACGCCTGCTGTGCACCGGCTGGCCATGGCGCAGTTGGCCTTCGCTGAAATAGACAAAGTGGTGATTGACCCCAGGGAGACACAACGCAGTGGCGCCAGCTACACCATAGACACTTTGCGCGAATTGCAATCCGAATTTCCTGGAGCGCAGCTTTTTTTGATTGTGGGAGAGGACCAGGCGAATGCCTTGTCCTCCTGGCACCGTTGGGAGGAAATTCCCCGACTTGCTATAATTTGTGTAGCTGCTCGCGCCAGTGTTACGGGTGAATCAGTCCATTTTGATGCATTATCGAACTCCCCTATGGAAATTCGTCTGCTGGAAATGCCCCCCGTACCAGCGAGTGCCACAGAGATTCGCCATGCTGTAGCGAACCGACAAAACGTTGCCCCTCTGGTTTTTGAACCCGTTGCGCGTTATATTGAACACCATCACCTTTATCAAACCTCCTGATGACTACTCCAACGGTTGCAAAAAAAGACATACAAAAACTCCAACGCGCCATCGTCGATGGACTTGAAGACGTGAAAGCCCAGGATATTCAGGTGTTTGACACCGAGCACCTGTCTCCCTTGTTTGAGCGGGTGATCGTAGCCTCCGGCACATCCAACCGGCAGACCAAAGGCTTGGCAGCCAGTGTGCGCGATGCCGTGCGCGATGCCGGTTTTTCCAAGCCACGCGTGGAAGGCGAAGACAATGGAGAGTGGATCATTGTGGACTGCGGTCAGGCTGTGGTGCATATCATGCAGCCCAGTTTTCGCACCTACTACAACCTGGAAGAGCTGTGGGGCGAAAAGCCCGTGCGCCTGAAGTTTGGTGCCTCCAAGCCTGCTGTGGCCGAATCTGCCAAGGCGGCTAAAGAGGCTGCGAAGCCGGAAGGCAGCCTGCGCCGCTCCAACGCCGCTAAGAAAGGTGTTGCTGAAGCCTTCCCGTCCAAAGCGCAGCTGAAAAAGACTGCCGCGGCAAAAACTCCCGCAAAAAAGGCCGCTGCAAAAGCAGCACCAGAAGCGCCCGTTGCGGACAGCAAGCCGGTAGCTCGCAAACCTGCAGCCAGTAAGACCGTAGCGGTGAAATCCGCAGCAAGCAAAACTGCTGCTGTCAAAGCGACGCCTGCCAAAAAAGCAGCGGCCAAGGCCGTCGTCAAAGTAGCCACCAAGGTAGTGGTCGTGAAAGCGCCTGCCAAGACGGTAGCCAAGGTCGCGGCCAAGAAGGCTGCAGCCAAAAAGCCCGCCGCTCGCAAAGCCTGATTGAACCGTGAGGTTGGTGATTGTTGCGGTGGGGCAGCGGGTGCCCGATTGGGCGCAGACCGCATGGGACGACTACGCCAAGCGGTTTCCGCATGAGTTGAAGGTAGAACTCAAGGCGGTCAAAACCGAGCCCAGGGGTTCCAAAACCCTGGAAACGCTGTATGCCGCTGAGCGTGCGCGCATTGAAGCGGCCATACCCAGGGGTGCACGCATTGTGGCGCTGGACGAGCGGGGCACCAACCTGACGACCAATGCACTGGCAGCCAGACTCACGGACTGGCAAATGGGGGGCGGTGATGTGGCACTGGTGATTGGTGGCCCGGACGGTATCGACCCCGCGTTCCGCCAAGCGGCGCATGAGCGTATCCGCCTGTCGGACATGACTTTGCCACATGCTTTTGCCCGGGTCTTGCTGATCGAGCAGTTGTACCGCGCGTGGTCCATCAATGCCAACCACCCTTACCATCGTGAGTGACTTTATTTACCTGGCCTCCCAAAGCCCGCGCCGCAGCGAGCTGTTGACGCAACTGGGCATCGCGCACGAGTTGTTATTGCCGACCCCCGACGAAGACGCTGAAGCACTGGAAGTGGTTCGGCCACATGAGGCACCCAAGGCGTATGTACAGCGCGTGACTGCTCTTAAATTGATAGCTGCTAGCGCGCGCTGGGAAAGGGTTGGAGGCCTAAACGCTCCTATTTTGTGTGCAGATACCACCGTGGCGCTCGGGCGCACCATTCTGGGGAAGCCCGCAGATGCTCAGGACGCCCAACGCATGTTACGAGCACTCTCGGGCCGAACCCATCGGGTCTTCACCGCCATTGCCGTCGGCTGGGCAGGCAAGACGGCGCAGGCTTGCTGTGAATCGCGGGTGACGTTTGCACCCATGAGCGAGGTGGACATTGCCGCGTATGTTGCCAGTGGCGAACCCATGGGCAAAGCCGGGGCCTATGGGGTACAGGGCAAGGCGGCGGCTTTCATTGCCCGCATCAGTGGCAGCTATTCTGGCATCATGGGTCTTCCCTTGTTTGAAACCGCGCAAGCACTGCGCACCGTAGGCTTTGCATGCAACAAGACATCTTGATCAACTGGTCTCCCCAGGAAACCCGTGTGGCTGTTGTAGAGAACGGTGCCGTTCAGGAGTTGCACCTGGAGCGCACCCTGGAGCGGGGCTTGGTGGGCAATGTGTACCTGGGCAAAGTGGCCCGCGTGTTGCCTGGCATGCAGTCGGCGTTCATCGACATCGGCTTGGAGCGTGCTGCCTTTTTGCATGTGGCCGACGTATGGCATCCCCCGGCTGCCGGTGAGTCTTTGTCCGAGTCCCGCGCCAATCAGGTCCAGATCCCCATTGAAAGACAGGTGTTTGAAGGACAGGCGCTGCTGGTGCAGGTTATCAAGGACCCTATTGGCACCAAGGGAGCCAGGTTGTCCACGCAAATCAGTATCGCGGGACGGCTCCTGGTTTTTTTGCCACAGGACGACCACATTGGCATTTCGCAAAAAATTCCCACAGCCCAACGCGACGAGCTTCGTTCGCGCATGCAGCGATTGGCTGGCTCCCAAGGGGGTGGTTTTATTTTGCGGACCAATGGCGAGGACGCTTCCGATGCGGAGTTGTCCGAAGACATAGGTTATTTGCGCAAGGCCTGGGCTCGCATCAAGGATGCCTCGGTGCGGCTACCGCCGCAAAGCCTGCTGCACCAGGACTTGAGCTTGCTGCAGCGTGTGCTGCGCGACCTGGTGGGTGAGTCCACCCAGACCATCAAAGTGGATTCGCGCGAGCAGTTCGAGTCCCTCAAGGCCTTTGGCGCCGAATTCATGCCGATGGCCGTCGAGAAGCTGCAGCATTACAAGGGCGAGCGGCCCATTTTCGACTTGTATTCCATTGACGAAGAAATTGCCAAAGCCCTGGGTCGCAGGGTAGACCTCAAATCGGGCGGTTATTTGATTGTGGACCAGACGGAGGCGCTGACCACCGTGGATGTCAACACCGGCGGTTATGTGGGTGCGCGCAATTTTGACGACACCATTTTCAAAACCAACCTGGAGGCGGCGCAAGCCATTGCCCGGCAACTGCGTTTGCGTAATTTGGGTGGAATCATCATCGCGGATTTCATCGACATGGTGCGCGACGACCACCGGGCAGCGGTTTTGGCTGAGTTCAAGAAGCAGCTCTCCCGAGACCGTGTCAAAACCATGGTCGGCGGTTTTTCGCAACTGGGCTTGGTCGAAATGACCCGCAAACGCACCCGCGATTCACTGGCGCACATGCTGTGTGAGCCTTGTGCGGTGTGTGAGGGCAAAGGCAATGTCAAAACTGCCCGCAGCGTCACCTACGACATCTTCCGCGAAATCCTGCGCGAAGCCCGCCAGTTCAGCCCCCGCGAGTTTCGCGTGGTGGCATCCCCCAAAGTCATCGAACTGTTCCTGGATGAAGAAAGCCAGCATTTGGCCGGTTTGAGCGAATTCATCGGCAAACCGGTGTCGCTGCAAAGCGAAGCGGCGATGGGGCAGGAACAGTACGATATTGTGTTGATGTGATAGCTCTGTTTCCAGTTCAGTAGACATGGTGAGTCTTACATCAAACAATCTTTCCCCAATTCCCATTCTGGTGTACCACCAGATTGGCGCAGCGCGGCCAAAGGGAACGCCTTTTCGCAGTTTGTCTGTCTCGGTTACAGATTTTGAGCGGCAAATGGGATTTTTGAGTTTGCTTGGTTATCAAGGGCTCTCCATGACAGCCTTGCTCCCCTATTTGCGCGGGGAGCGTTTGGGTAAGGTGTTTGGTATTACGTTTGATGACGGATATCTGAATAACCTAAGCAATGCATTGCCTGTTTTGAGTCGATATGGTTATTCTTCCACTTGCTACGCAGTAAGTCAGATGCTCGGAAAAGCCAACGAATGGGACCAAAAAGTTGGAATTCCCCAGGCTCCGCTCATGTCGAAGGACCATTTGCGCCAATGGGTGGCTGGTGGCCAGGAAGTGGGAGCGCATACTCGGCACCATGTGCATTTGACGCAAATGGAGGCGTCTGCGGCCAGGCAAGAAATCATCCTAGGCAAAGTGGAGCTGGAGGATTGCATAGGTGCAGCTGTAAAACACTTCTGCTACCCCTATGGCGACTATGCACCGGAGCATGCCGATATGGTGCAGGAAACGGGTTACGACACCGCAACCACTACCCAACGAAGCCGCTGCCATACACACGAAGACCTGATGCGTTTGCCAAGGGTTCCGGTTCCCAGGACTGTTACCCGATTTGCTTTGTGGCTCAAAATGGCAACGGCGTATGAAGACCGACGGCGCGCATGATTGAAGCCAGCATAATCGGCAAACGCTTGCGAATTGCGGTGTTGAACCGTGATTTCCTGTCGACAGGAGGTGGCGCGGAGCGCTATTCAATCGCATTGGTGGAGCAGTTGGCGCAACGGCATGAAATGCATGTTTTTGCGCAAAACATCAACCACGAGTTTCCGGGGGTGACCTACCACAAGATATGGATGCCTCTGAGGCGACCCCGATGGGTCAATCAACTTTGGTATGCGGCCGCAACGTGGTGGGCCACTCGCCGAGGTTTTGATGTGGTTCATTCTCACGAAAATACCTGGCATGGGCAAGTTCAGACGGTGCATGTGCTGCCGATTAAATACACTCTTTTCCATAGCCGCACTGCCTGGCGGCTGGCATTGCGCTGGTTCAAAGTAGTCACCAGTCCGCGATTGCTGGTGTACTTGTGGCTTGAGCATTGCCGGTACTCGATGCATGGCAATCGCCGTGTTGTTGTAACTTCCACCAGTCTGCAGGCCATCATGGCCCAGACATATCCTGCTGTTGTACAAGCAATGGTCGTCGTGACGCCAGGTGTTTCGAATGTGCCAGGCCCCACCAGTACCACGGCGAAGCGGGCAGCGCGAACGCGGCTTGGTTTGCCATTGGAGGGGAAGTGCGTACTGTTTGTGGGCAATGATTATCAAAAAAAGGGACTGGCGGCCTTGATTGAGGCTTTACGGCAATTGCCAGACAACGTTTTTTTAGTGGTCGTTGGTAATGCGGCACAAATACCTGCATTTCGTGATCGAGTGAATGCAAGTGGAGTGGGTCTTCGGGTCTTTTTTTTGGGCGCGATGAAGGATGTATCAGATGCCTACTGTGCAGCAGATTGCCTAACCCATCCCACGTTGGAAGACACCTTTGCCATGGTGGTGCTGGAAGCCATGGCACATGGCGTTCCTGTGGTTGTTAGCAATGCAAGCTACTGCGGCATTTCTGGTCTGTTGTGCGATGGAGTGCAGGCACTGATTTTGAACAATCCACGAGATCCCGCCGATATAGCCAATGGAATCAAAAAAGCACTGTTTGACGATGCGCTCAAAGAGGCTCTTGTTCTCGCTGGAGTCTCATTTGTAGGGGCTTACTTGTGGTCTGAAATTGCTGCGCAGCAAGAACAGATTTACCTGCGCAGTGTTTGTACTGATACGCAATGAAACGGCTACGCTGCGCGTTAAACAGGAGTAGGTTCACCCAGGCCGAGTTGGTATAAACGGGAATAGGAACCATTGCTCGCCATGAGTTCTTGGTGAGTGCCAGTTTCAGTGATTTCTCCCGCATTCATTACCACAATACGGTCGGCGTGCATTACCGTCGAAAGCCGATGGGCAATGATCAGAGTTGTTCTCTGATGCATCAGATTTTGCAGCGCGTTTTGTACGGCGCGTTCAGACTCGGCATCCAGGGCCGAAGTTGCCTCATCCAAAATTAAAATGGGCGCATTTTTGTACAGGGCTCTTGCAATTGCCAGTCGCTGTCGTTGACCACCAGAGAGTTGCATTGCGTTGTGTCCAACCACGGTATCAATCCCTTCTGGAAGGGATTCAATCATGGTCAAAAGATTGGCCGCATCCAAACACTGGATAACTTTGGTTCGATCTATCGTCTCGCCGAGAGATACGTTGGCGGCAATACTGTCGTTAACCATCACTACGTGTTGGCTTACAAATGCATATTGAGAGCGCAATGATTTGAGAGACCACTCGCGAATATCATGGTTATCCACAAAAATTCGTCCAGAGGTCATGTCAACAAACCGAGGTAGCAGATTTACCAGAGTCGTCTTGCCAGAACCGGATGAGCCAACCAAAGCAATAGTCTCACCGGATTTGATGGAGAAGTCTAATGCACGAATGGCTGGCGCTGACTCGGGAGAATATTGCACATTGACCTGCTCAAATCGAATGTCTCCATTCGCACGCACTTTGATGAACTCTCCCTCGGTTTCCGCTGGCGTCAGTTTAATCAAGGCAAGGGCACGCTCCAGCGCAGCCAGGCCCTTGGTAATCGGGCTGGAAACTTCTGAAAGCTGACGTATAGGTGCAATGATCATTAGCATTGCGGTAACAAACGCAACGAATTCACCTACAGAAGTCCCGCTGCTGGCACTTTGAATTAATGCAACGGAAATGACAGCGGAGAGAGCAACAGCCGCAAGCATCTGCGTCATGGGCGTCATGGCCGCACCTGCAACGGTTGATTTCATGGCCAGACGGCGCAGCTTCTCACTGAGATGGTTGAAGCGTTCGGCTTGCGCAGCTTGTGCTGCATATAGGCGAATGTCCCTGTGCGCCATTACATTTTCTTCTACAACATAGGCCAGGTCATCGGTTGCGTGCTGGTTTGTCTTGGTGAGACTATGCAGGCGGCGGGTCAATATGCGCATGACCAATGCAACGGCCGGGAATACTGCGGCAACAATCAGCGTAAGCTTCCAGTTGAGATACAAGAGGTAACCTGTAAGCGCCATCAGTGTGAGGCCGTTGCGTGTGAGGCTCAGCAATGAGTTGACCAGCATCACCGATCCGTTTTGCACTTCGTACACCACCGTATTGGAAAGTGCACTGGAACTCTGATCGGCAAACATCTTCATGTGACCATCAAGAATGGTGTTGAACATGTCTTTGCGCATTGCAAGCAAACCGTGGTTTGTAATTTTGGTCAGGCCGATTTGGGAGACATAACCAGCCAATCCCCGGACACCAAATAACAGCAGGAGGGTTACAGGAACCGTCCATATTGCCAGCGAACCCTGCTGAAATCCACGATCCAGCAGCGGTTTGAGGAGTGCAGGGATCATGGGTTCAGTCGTTGCGCCGACGATTGCGCCCAGTGCAACGACTATCCAGGTGCCAGGAAGGGTTCCAAAGTAGGGCAAAAATTGCCGAAGGCGGTTAATTAAGCCCATGGGGGGCAGCTCTGCGCCTGCAGGTGATACGTTCAATTTTTCTTTACTCACGTTGCACCCAACGGTTGATGCAATACTGGGACCCCTGGTGTGTTATTTGATGGATCTCCCTGGGTTCTGATACCCAAGGCCATCAGCAGTCCCACCGTGATGCAGAAATAATCGCCCATTAAGTCGTCGTATACCGCTGAGTTGAATAAGCAGGCAACAGCCATTGCTGCAATGACAGAGCAAAGTGCGCGTTGTACAGAGGTTGGGAAATATTGTGCATCGCGTAAACAGGCCAATAATAAGGCAACGAACAACAAAACGCCTCCGACACCAAGCTCCACCCCCCAAAGCAAATACTCTTGATGCGGATTGCTTGCATTGCCACTACCAAAAGTTTTTGTGGCAGAGTTGCCTTGCAGCCGTTTTACGGTGATGGCCCAGCTGCCCACGCCATGACCATGCCAAGGGCTTTCCGCTATGGCCTGAATGGAGCGATGCCATGCGTTTAATCGCCACCCTGAGGAACTATCCGTTTCCACTTGTTTGGAGTAACTCTGGCTTTCGTCCAATATTTTGGATATGCGGCCTTGAACCTGTGACGATCCTAGCGATAACCCTGTTAATACTACCACTGGCGTGATAATCAGGGTAATCAGGCGAATGCGTTTTGGCATGGCCCACATCACCGACAACGAGAGCACTGTCAATGCCACGGCATACCCGGTGCGTCCTTCGAGAAGCAGCAGCACGTTAATAACCGCTGCGATTGCAAATGAGCCGGATACCCAACCTGGCTTCAAATAGTCGGAACGAAGATGCCAGAACACGGCAGCTGCAGTAGCGAACATGATGGATTGGTCAAGATACGTGGAAAATACAACGTATTTTCCGATGGGATCAGTAACCCATGGGAGTGGTATTCCAAGAGCCAGTAGCCAAGAGCTCGCCAGAAGAAATGCCTGACCTGCTGTAAATGCTGCAATTGCATTTCGCGCCTCACCTGCAGTTCGGATGAGACTCATCAGCAGCAGTATTTCCACTAGTTTGGCATGTTTGACCAGTGCCAATAGTGCGATGTCCATATCGACACTGGTCCACGTTAGACTGATGAAGAAGGTGACTGTTCCTGCGAGAACAACCCTTGGAGCCCAATAGTTTGATAGCGTAGAGTCCCTTTGATCCGAAAGATGATTGATGACCAGATACGCTAAGCCAAAGACGAATAAAAATACTTTTGCAAGGCTGATCCAAGCAATTGGAAAACTCACTGAAAGAGCCACGAAGCAAATTAAAACTTGCCTGAGATGCCAAGGAGAAGGCTGCGCATGCATTGGAGCGGTGCTTGATTTAGGAAAAATTGGACCGTCAGGTCGCGTGACCTCTCTAGGCATTTACTTTAGGACGGTCATGTATCTGTGTTGGTGCTTGCCAAGTGGTTCCTTTTTGAATTTCAATCGCCTTCACATACCGATAAAACGTACCTTCAAAATTGCCAAACGCAATCACAAATCCTGCCCATCCATCCAGGAAGCCCAGTTTGAAAAAATAGTGTTTCGAAAAGGACCACAAACCATGCACGAGCGCAGAGCCCATGGAGATTTTTTTGTGCTTGATTTTTTCAGCACCAAGCGAAGAATAGCGATTCGCCTTGTGCATGACTTCGCTCATGTTCTTAAAGGGAAACTGCCAAATCGCATTTTGCATATGGCCGACGGGTCTGGAGGACTGGAGCACGTAGCCCTCATGCACCGGTTTCAGGTCGTATTGCATGGCGCCTTTGCGAAACAACTGCGGTTGCCGGTAGTTGGGATACCAGCCTGAATGTTTAATCCAACGCCCCATAAAGTAGTTGCGACGGGGTGTCCAATAGGCATCCAGCGAACTCGCATTTTCAGTGATTGACTTAATTTCTGCAGCAGCCTCGGGAGTGCACCGTTCATCGGCATCCAGGCTGAATATCCACCCATGCGAGCAGGCCGAAATGGCCTGGTTTCGCAGGTCGCCAAAACCATTGAACTTGACCTGCACCACCCGTGCGCCTAGTTGGGTGGCGATATCGGCGGTGCCATCGGTGCTCCAGGAGTCCACAACAATGATTTCGTCCGCCCAGCGAACGCTTTCTATCGTTGCGCGTACCTTTTCTGCCTCGTTAAAAGCAATGATGTAGACAGAAATCTGGGTCATCGATAGTGATACGATACAAAGTGTATGCAGTGCCGTGGGCACGAAGCGGGATTGTTTGTGTTGTGGGTGCCGCAGAATAGACGGCACTTGCGTTCAAGCCGCGTAGTCTATTCCAAAATGCCTCCAACCCATCTGATTTCCGTGGTCGTGACCACCTACAACCGCAGCGATGCTTTGAGGCAGGTGCTGCGGGGCCTTGCACAGCAGAATGACAAGGGCTTCGAACTCATTATTGCCGATGATGGGTCCTCTCAGACGCACAGGGATTCCATTCAAACAGCTGCTTCAACTTTCGGCAGGCAACTTACCCATGTGTGGCACCCTGATATCGGTTTTACGGCGTCCCGCGTTCGCAATCGAGGCGTTTCAGTCGCGCAAGGTGATTACATTGTCTTTCTCGATGGGGATTGCATCCCTGAAATTGACTTTGTGCGCCAGCACAGGCGCTTGATGGAGCAAGGTTGCTTTGTCAATGGCAGCAGAGTGTTATTGTCCGAAATTTTCACAAGGGAAATCGTGTCCACTAACGTCTCCGTTTCTGGTTGTTCCCCGAGCTATTGGATAAAGAAACGATGGACAGGTGATGCGAGTAAACTGACAGGCTTGCTACGTTTGCCAGACTTCGCGTTCAGGAAGCAGCCTGGCTTTGTATGGCGCGGCATTCGCAGTTGTAACATGGGGGTATGGCGTGCGGACTTTGAAGCGATCAATGGGTTTGATGAGTCTTTTGTGGGTTGGGGTCATGAAGACGCAGATTTTGTTCTGCGCTTGCACAACTTTGGATTGAAGCGAAAGAACGGTTTTTGTGCAACCGAGGTTTACCATTTGTGGCACCCTGAATCAAGTCGGGCACAGGAATCAAAAAACGCGGATCAGGTGAAAGAGCGCCAACAAACCCATCAAGTGCTTTCTGCGGAAGGCTACCGTCAAAGTTTGGGTGGCGCCGATATGGTGGTTAATAGATTGGGATGATTTGCAAACAATGAATAAGTTTCTGCTGGGTTTTTGGATTGCGCTGCTGAGTTTTGGGGCTAGCGCTCAGTTCCGCGTGGAGGTATCTGGTGTGGGATTGACGCAGCTTCCCATTGCAGCGGCTACATTTCGCGGTGAAGGTGCCGCTCCGCAGAAAATATCTGCCATTGTTCTTGCTGATTTGGAGCGTAGCGGTCAATTCAGAGGTGTGGAAAGCGGCGGCGTGTCTTTGGATGAAATCGCCCGTCCTGATGTTTCAGCGTGGCGTCAAAAAGGGGCTGATGCTCTAGTCACTGGTAGTGTGACTCGCTTGGCCGATGGGCGGTTTGATGTGCGCTTTCGTCTTTGGGATGTGGTTCGCGGACAGGATCTTGGAGATCTTGGAGGGCAAAGTTATTTGGCGACTGCGGGGGAGCTGCGTTTCGTGGCCCACCAGATAGCGGATTTTGTGTACGAGAAATTGACCGGTGACAAAGGTGTGTTTGCAACACGCATTGCATACGTCACTAAAGCTGGCCAGGCGTATCATTTGTGGGTGGCAGATGCTGACGGTGAAAACGCGCAAAGTGCCTTGAACAGCGGTGAGCCTGTCATTTCTCCGTCTTGGGCGCCCAATGGTAGTCAGTTGGCTTACGTTTCCTTTGAATCGCGCAAACCGGTCGTCTATGTGCATGATCTTGCCACTGGCAAGCGTCGCCTGGTCGCCAATTTCAAAGGGTCCAACAGTGCGCCGGCCTGGTCACCAGATGGCAAGACGCTTGCGGTCACGTTGAGCCGTGATGGTGGATCGCAGCTGTACCTCATGGAGGCTACTGGCGGTGAGCCACGGCGCTTGGCACAGTCCAGCGCCATCGACACCGAGCCTACATTTGCAGCCGACGGCAAGACCATTTATTTCGTCAGTGATCGAGGTGGTTCTCCGCAAATTTACCGGATGTCGACTGCGGGCGGTAGCCCTGAGCGCGTGACGTTCAGTGGGACCTATAACATTTCACCGGCGGTGAGTGCGGATGGGCGGTGGCTTGCCTATATTTCACGTGTCAGTGGAGCCTTCAAATTGCATGTGATGGATCTGGCTTCTGGTGTGACCAATGCGATCACCGATACGGCAGCGGATGAGAACCCCAGCTTTTCACCCAATAGCCGCCTTGTCATTTACGCTACGCAGCAGCAAGGCCGTGAGGCTTTGATGACAACAACGCTGGACGGAAAGATAAAAGCCCGTTTGGCTGGTCGAAATGGAGACATTCGGGAGCCCGATTGGGGCCCGATGCAAAAATAGTTTCAATCTAACAAGGAGTATGGGATGAATCGATTGGTATTGGCGGTTGCAGTAGCCGCTTTGTTGTCAGCCTGCGGATCGGCCATCAAGTTGGACAATGTCCCGGTGGAGGATAAGGCGGGCGCTGCTGTTTCAACCCCATCCTCTACTACCGATGGTGGTAAAGCCGATAGCTCTGCCGTCGGTAAGGGGGGGGGCACAGGGGTAGATCTTGGACAGGATGGCAAGGACAGCGCGTTGCAAGCCACCAGTCGAATTGTCTATTTTGATTACGACAGCTTTGTCATCCGTCCAGAGTTCCAGTCGGTGATCGAAGCGCATGCCCGTTTTATCAAATCTGACAAGGCCCGTAAGGTTGCGATTGAAGGGCATACCGACGAGCGCGGTGGACGCGAGTACAACCTGGCCTTGGGGCAAAAACGTGCCGAAGCCGTGAGGCGCGCACTGGGCTTGCTGGGGGTCGCTGAAAGCCAGATGGAAGCGGTGAGTTTTGGCAAGGAAAAGCCCGCAGTATTGGGTGGAACCGAGGCAGCGATGGAAAAAAATCGCCGAGCTGAAATTAGCTACCGATGAGAACCGTGTCATGTTTTCCCGCCATGCGGCAGGTTCGCATTGGTGTTGCGGTCTTGCTGATGGCATGCTTTGGCAGTGCATCGGCAGGGCTTTTTGACGATGAAGAGGCCCGAAGGGCTATTTTGGAATTGCGCCAGACCAACCAGGAACTTCGGGAGCAAATTGAAGTGCTCAAGCGTGATTTGGAGCAGAAAATCTCCGAAGAGACACGCCGTGCCACTGAAGAGGGTGAGCAAGTTCGAAGAGGACTTGTCGATTTGCAAAATCAGTTGGAAATCTCGCGTGCTGATCTGGCAAAGTTGCGTGGTCAAGATGAGCAGATGGCCAAGGATGTGGCGGAGTTGCAGCGTCGGCAAAAAGACGTTTTGCAAGCCACGGATGACCGGTTGCGCAAATTGGAGCCCGCACGGGTGACTGTGGATGGGCGGGAGTTTCTTGCGGATCCCGGGGAAAAGAAGGACTATGAAGCAGCGTTGGCGATTTTTCGCACAGGCGAGTTTGCCAATGCGCAAGTTGTCTTCGTGGATTTTCTGAACCGCTATCCACAAAGTGGCTACCGTCCGTCGGCACTGTTCTGGTTAGGCAATGCGCAATATGCGACCAAAGACTATAAAGAGGCCATGGCCAACTTCCGGTTTCTGGTTGCACAAACGCCAGACCATGTTCGGGTGCCGGAAGCCATGCTGGCGATTGCCAACTGCCAGCTGGAAATAAAAGACAACAAAGGCGCGCGTAAAACGCTGGAACAACTCGTTACGACGCATCCGGGTACCGAGGCTGCCGTTGCCGCCAAAGACCGACTGGCTCGGTTCAAGTAGGGGATTTGCGTCACGTGTCTTCACCGTCTTTGGGGAATGGGTCCGGTACGGACGAGGTCGATGTGGCCAGACGCTTTTCCGGACTTGACCGCCTGGTCGGTGTTGGGTCGGCTGAACTTGTGCGTCGTGCGCATGTCACCGTGGTTGGAATTGGAGGTGTAGGGTCCTGGGCTGCAGAAGCACTTGCGCGCAGCGGAGTAGGGCGTCTGACATTGATCGATATGGACCATGTTGCGGAATCCAATATTAATCGCCAAGTGCATGCGCTGAGCACCACGACAGGAAAGTCCAAGATCATCGCGATGCAGGAGCGTATTGCGCTGATCAATCCTGCTTGTGATGTGACATGCGTAGATGCGTTTGTAGAGCCTGACAACTGGCCATCTATTCTTCCTGCGGGCGTGGACGCTACGATTGATGCCTGTGATCAGGTGAAATCAAAAGCCGCAATGGCAGCTTGGGCCCGTCATACCAAGCACTTGTTTGTTTCGGTGGGCGCTGCGGGTGGGAAACGCCATGCGCACCAGGTAGACATTGCGGACCTGAGTGCCGTGACCCATGATCCACTGCTTGCACAATTGCGCTACCGCTTGCGTAAGGAGCACCACGCGCCACGCGAAGGCAAGAAGATAGGGGTGGCCTGTGTATTCAGCCGAGAACCTGTCAGCGTACCTCAGTCCTCTTGCGCAGTGCCGATGGACAGCACGCTCAATTGCCATGGCTATGGATCATTGGTAACAGTGACGGCAACTTTTGGTATGTGCGCTGCGGGTTGGGTGATCGATAAAATTTCGAGTAACAATCAAATTCATGCTTAATCGACGCTATAATTTGAGGCTTCGCAGGGTTAAATAAATAATTTGTTTTACCCTGTTGGGACGTTAGCTCAGTTGGTAGAGCAGCGGACTTTTAATCCGTTTGTCGTGGGTTCGACCCCCGCACGTCCCACCATCATTTGAAAGCCTGATAGTTAAAATCATCAGGCTTTTTCTTTGCAGGTATTGATGGATACAGTGGGTTCTTAGCTCAGTTGGTAGAGCAGCTGACTCTTAATCAGTAGGTCGCGTGTTCGAGCCACGCAGGACCCACCACTTATAAAGGATCTGGCCTTGCGGTCAGATCCTTTTTTTTGTGCCTACAGTGCACCCTCCAACTGCGCTGATAGCTTCAGCCAGCGGTCTTCCAGGTCTTTGGTTTCGTCGTTGACATGGTTCAGGCGTTTTGCCAGGTCGGCGATTTCCGAAGCGTGCGGATTGGCGGCGAGTTTGGCCTCCAGCGCCGCACCTTCTCCATTCAAAATTTCCATACGCGCCTCCACAGCTTGCAGATCTTTCTTCCACTGGCGTGCGGCTTCCTGCGTTGGGGATTGCTTTGCGGTGGGCACTGGCACAGTTGCTTTTTGTACAGCCTTGGCTTTGGATGCTTGCGCCTGGGCTTCCTTGATCAGCTCCCTTTGGCGTTTGGCCTCGTCCAGCAGGTAGCGCTGGTAGTCGTCCAAATCGCCGTCGAACGGAGCGACCCCGCCACGGGACACCATCCAGAACTCATCACAGACGGCTCGCAACAACGCACGGTCATGGCTGACCAACATCACGGTGCCTTCAAACTCATTCAGCGCCATGCTCAGCGCCTCCCGTGTGGCCAGATCCAGGTGGTTGGTGGGCTCGTCCAGCAGCAGCAGGTTGGGGCGCTGCCACACGATCATGCACAGCACCAAACGGGCTTTTTCTCCACCACTCATGCTCCCTACGGCCTGCTTGACCATGTCGCCACCGAAGTTGAACGTGCCTAAAAAGCTGCGCAAATCTTGCTCGCGTGTGGCTTGCCCGGCAATTTTTCCGGCAGCGGTCAGATCTTTGACCAGTGCAATCATGTGCTCCAGTGGGGTATCGGCCGGACGCAACACGTCGAGTTCCTGTTGGGCAAAGTAGCCGATGTTCAGACCCCGGCCTTCGGTGATCTCACCGCCGGTGGCTTTGAGGGCGCGGGCCACAGTCTTGACCAGGGTGGATTTACCTTGGCCATTGGCACCCAAAATGCCGATACGCTGGCCCGCCAGAACCGAGCGGTTGACGTTTTGCACAATGACCGTGGGTGGCGTGCCTTCGGGTGCATCTTCGGGGGCCGGGTAGCCAAAGCTGGCCCCTTGCATGGACAACATCGGGTTGGGCAGGTTGGCGGGCTCTTTGAATTCAAAGCTGAAGTCTGCATCCGCCAACAAAGGCGCAATTTTCTGCATGCGGTCCAGTGCCTTGACCCGGCTTTGTGCCTGCTTGGCCTTGCTGGCTTTGGCTTTGAAGCGGTCAATAAATTTCTGCAAGTGGGCAATTTTGTCCTGCTGCTTGGCAAATGCGTTTTGTTGCAGTTCCATTTGCTCCGCGCGCATGTCTTCGAACTTGCTGTAATTGCCGCCGTAGCGCACCAGCTTGGCTGCGTCAATGTGCAGGGTGACGTTGGTGACTGCGTCCAGGAACTCACGGTCATGGCTGATGACGACCATGGTGCCTTCGTATTTTTTGAGCCAGGCCTCCAGCCACACCAAGGCATCCAGATCCAGGTGGTTGGTGGGTTCGTCCAGCAGCAACAGGTCTGACGGGCACATTAAGGCCCGCGCCAACTGCAGGCGCATGCGCCAGCCGCCGGAGAAACTGTTGACGGGATTGGTCAGCTCGGTGGTTTTAAAACCTAAACCCAGAATCAAGGCCTGTGCACGGGCGGGGGCATCGTGTGCACCGGCATCTTGCAATGCCATGTAGGCGTGGGCCATGCGGTCGTAGTCTTCTGTGGCCTCGGAAGCGGTGACTTCCTGTTGCGCGGCTAAGAGTGCAGTGTCACCGTCCACCACAAAGTCGGTGGCGCTTTGTTCGGTCTCCGGCATGTCCTGGGCGACCTGGCCCATGCGCCACTGGGTAGGGATGTAGTACTCACCCGCATCCTCGTGCAGTGAGCCATTGAGCAGGGCAAACAGCGATGATTTTCCGGCGCCGTTGCGTCCCACCAGGCCTACTTTTTCCCCGGGATTGAGAGTTACGGACGCGTTGTCGAGCAACACCTTGGCACTGCGGCGCAAGGTGACATTTTTCAGAGTAATCATGGTTTTAAGGGTTTGTGGGACGGTCCAAGAAATGCAAAGCAATTTTGCCCGGGCCCCAACGGGTTCAGGGTGTTTTTTGGGGACAGACCGCAGTGATGCGGAATGGATACGCGCAGTCCTTAACGGAGGAGAGATTCGCGCGTGATGAGTAAGACCTGGTCTTCACCAGCGCTGGTTTCCAGCCAGACCACTTCCAGACGGGGAAACGCGGCTTCAAAGTAGTGGCGTTCGTTGCCTATCTCCAGAACCAAAATGGCGCCTGGGGACATGTGTTGTGGGGCCTCGCGCAAAAGATTGCGGACAAAATCCATGCCGTCCGCACCGCCTTGCCGATTGCCGTCCAATGCCATGGCAGGTTCTGCCAAGTATTCGGGGGGAAGCTCCGCCATGCTTTGTGCATTGACATAGGGCGGGTTGCACAGAATCAGGTCGTAGGGGCCATTGGCGGCGAGTTCGGGCGATTGCAGGGCGTCCGACTCCAGTAAGGCAATGCGGTCTTGCAGCCCATGTTTACCGACGTTGATGTGTGCTACCGCCAGTGCATCGCTGGAGAGGTCCGCGGCGCTGACCACGACCTCCGGGTAGACCATGGCAGCAATAATTGCCAAACTGCCGTTGCCGGTGCACAGATCCAGCACTGTGTGGGTCGATTCACGCAGCCAATAGTCCAGGCCGCCGTCGACCAGCAACTCGGCAATCAGGGAGCGCGGCACGATGACGCGTTCGTCCACATAAAACGCCACACCCTGAAGCCAGGCTTCATGGGTCAGATACGCCGCAGGTTTGCGCGACGTCACTCTTGCTTCCAAAAGTATAGCTGCTCGCGCAGTATCTACGGGGGCTAGAGGCATATTTGCCTTGGATTCTGGTCCTTCCAGCAGTGTATCCAGCGGGAGCTCCAGGCACCATAGCACCAGCCAGGCGGATTCGTCAAACGCGTTGGTCGTGCCATGGCCAAACGAAACCTGGGCGTCCGTGAACTGGCGTGCTCCGGACTCAATCAATTCAATCAGTGTCATGTGAGGGCCAGGTATTCCAGTTGGTCCAGATTTTCCAGGACGCGCCGGTAGATGTTTTTCAAGGGCTCGATGTCGGCCACCTTCACATACTCATTGATTTGGTGGATAGTCCCATTGGGGGGACCGAACTCAACCACCTGAGAGCAGATCTGGGCGATAAAGCGGGCATCGCTGGTGCCGCCAGTGGTCGAGAGCTGGGTCTGGAGCCCGGTTTCGGCCGCAATGGCCTGGCGCATCGCCTCCACCAGGGGGCCTGGCGTCGTCAGAAAAGGCAGGCCGCCGACCGTCCAGGTCAGGTCGTACTCCAGTTCATGTTTTTCCAGCACATGGGCCAGGCGTTTTTGCAATGATTCAGGCGTGGATTCCGTGGAAAAGCGGAAATTGAAATCAATCACCACACTGCCCGGGATCACATTGCTGGCGCCGGTTCCGCCATGGATATTGCTGATCTGCCAGGTGGTGGGTTGAAAAAACGCGTTCCCTTGGTCCCACTGCATGGACACCAGCTCGGCCAGTGCAGGGGCCACCAGATGGATCGGATTTTTGGCCAGATGCGGGTAGGCGATATGGCCTTGCACACCCTTGATATTGAGCTTGCCGCTCATGGATCCGCGCCGCCCATTTTTGATCATGTCACCGGTGCGCTCCACCGAAGTGGGCTCACCCACGATGCAGTAGTCGATGGCTTCTCCGCGCGCTTTCAGTGCATTGCAGACCACCACCGTGCCATCCACAGCAGGGCCTTCTTCGTCGCTGGTCAGCAGCAGGGCAATGTTCAAGCGGGGATCGGGGTTGGCCGCAATGAACTCCTCGATGGCCACCACAAAGGCCGCCAATGAGGTTTTCATGTCGCTGGCACCCCGCCCGTACAGCTTGCCATCCCGGTGGTTGGGCGTAAACGGGGCGCTGTCCCATTGGTTCAGCGGCCCGGTGGGAACCACATCGGTATGGCCGGCAAACACCAAGGTCTTTGGCAAGACTGCTTTTGCTATCAAATTGATAGCTTCTTGCGCATTGTTTACGGGGGCTGCAGCCCGTTTTGCCCATAAATTGGTCACGGCGCAGTCGGCCGGACCGCTGGTGATGGTTTCGCAGACAAAACCCAAAGCGCCCAAGCGCTGGGCGATCAGGTCTTGGCAACCGCAGTCTGTAGGGGTAACGGAGGGGCGCGCAATGAGTTGCTCAGCAAGGCGCAGGGTACTTGACATCAATGTTTCACGTCCAGGGTGATTTCGGTGAAGGAGGCGCCTTCATCCTCTTCGGGGGCAGCCACCGCTTGCGCTGCTTTCGTGAAGTCGTTCTGCAGGCGCCACATCAGGTTGGTGGGCGAGTCCGCATGGGCCAAGCCTTCTTTGCGGTCGACGATGCCGTCGGAAATCAGGCGCGCAATGTCGTGTTCAAACGACTGCGAGCCTTCCGCCATGGCTTTTTCCATGGCTTCTTTGACGCCGGAAAAATCGCCTTTTTCAATCAACTCTGAAATCAGCTTGGTGTTGAGCAAGACCTCTACCGCAGGTGTTCTGGCGCCCGTGGTGGTGCGCAGCAACCGTTGGGATACGATGGATTTCAGAGCGGCTGCCAGGTCACCCAGCATGGTTTGGCGCACCTCTACGGGGTAGAAGCTCAGGATGCGGTTGAGGGCCTGGTAGCTGTTGTTGGCATGCATGGTTGCCAGGCACAAATGCCCTGATTGGGCGTAGGCCAATGCGGAGGACATGGTCTCCCGGTCCCGAATTTCACCAATCATGATGACGTCGGGGGCTTGGCGCAAGGCATTTTTCAGCGCAACTTGCAGCGACGCCGTATCCGACCCCACTTCGCGCTGGTTGACCACCGATTTTTTGTTTTTGAACAAAAACTCAACCGGGTCTTCAATGGTCAGAATGTGACCCGAAGCGTTGTCGTTGCGGTAATCCAGCATGGAGGCCAGGGTGGTGCTCTTGCCGGCACCGGTGGCGCCCACCATCAGGATCAAGCCACGTTTTTCCATGATGAGATCGCTCAAAACCATGGGCAGCGAAAGGCTGGACAAAGACGGCACATCGACTGCAATGAAGCGAATTACCGCCGCCAGGGAGCCGCGCTGGCGCAGGCCGCTGATCCGGAAACGCCCCACACCCGCCAGTCCGAAGCCCATATTGAGTTCGCCTTCGCGTTCCAACTCGTCAATGCGCTCGGGTGGCAGGATTTCGGCCAGGAGGTTTTTGGGGGCGTCTACCGGCAGTGCCTGGCTGTTGATCGGTACACACTGGCCATTGATCTTGATCAGCGCGGGGGAGTGCGCCGAAAGATAAACGTCGGACGCTTTCTTCTCGCCCATGAGCCGAAGAATCCGCTCCATGGTCCCGGGTGCACTGGTCGTTGCCATAGTTCAGCCTTTGGGGGGAGTCAAACAGCTCAATCGCGCAACAAATCGTTGAGCGAAGTTTTGGCCCGTGTCTGCGCGTCGACGCGTTTCACAATGATGGCGGCGTACAGGCTGTATTTGCCGTCGCCCTTGGGCAGGCTGCCGCTGATGACCACCGAACCCGAGGGAATGCGGCCGTAGCTGACGGTATCCGTAGCGCGATCGTAAATGGGGGTGCTTTGACCGATGTACACACCCATCGAGATGACCGAATTTTCTTCCACAATGACGCCTTCAACCACTTCCGAGCGGGCACCCACAAAGCAGTTGTCTTCGATGATGGTGGGGCCGGCCTGCATGGGTTCCAGCACACCGCCAATGCCCACGCCGCCGCTCAAGTGCACGTTCTTGCCGATTTGCGCGCAGGAGCCCACCGTGGCCCAGGTGTCCACCATGGTGCCTTCATCCACATAGGCGCCAATATTGACGTAGGAGGGCATCAGGATGACGCCTTTTGCCAGGAAGCTGCCACGGCGCGCCACGGCGGGCGGCACTACACGCACACCGGTGGCCTTCATGGCCTCGTCGTCCAGGTGGGCAAACTTGGTGGGGACCTTGTCGTAAAAGCCCAAATCGCCGGCCTTCATGATTTCATTGTCCTTGAGGCGGAAACTCAACAAAACAGCCTTCTTGATCCACTGGTGGGTGGTCCATTGGCCCACGCTTTCACGGGTGGCGACACGCAAATGGCCCGAGTTCAGCTGGGAGATCACATGTTCCACCGCGTCGGAGACTTCTTTGGAGGCCGATTTGACAGAAATATTGGCGCGGTCTTCCCACGCGCAATCGATGATTTGTTGAAGTTGTTGGCTCATGAATAATTTCTCTGGTTTCTAAACTCGGGATTGCACAAACTGAACAATGCGCTGGGCGGCTTCCACACATTCGGAGGTTTCTGCGACCAGGGCCATGCGGATGCGGTGGGCTCCGGGGTTGCTGCCCTGTGCCTCTCGGGCCAGGTAGCTACCGGGTAAAACGGTCACATTGTAAAGAGCCAGCAAATCGCGCGCGAAGTCGGTGTCCGAACCGTCGACACGAGCCCACAAATAAAAGCCGGCGTCGGGGAGGGCCACGTCCAGGGCCTTGGCCAAAAGAGGCGTGACCTGCGCGAACTTCTCGCGGTACTGGGCGCGGTTGTCCACCACATGCTGCTCGTCGTCCCAAGCGGCGATGCTGGCGGCTTGCACCACCGGGCTCATGGCACTGCCGTGGTAGGTGCGGTAGAGCAAAAATTGCTTGACCAAAGCAGCGTCTCCGGCGCAAAAGCCACTGCGCATGCCGGGAACGTTGCTGCGCTTGGACAGGCTGGTAAAGATCAAGAGGTTCTTGAAGTCCGGGCGCCCCAAGTATGCTGCGGCTTCCAAGCCACCCAGTGGAGGTTCATCGCGGAAGTAAATCTCGCTGTAGCACTCGTCGGACGCGATCACAAAACCATAACGGTCGCTCAAATCAAACAGCTTCTTCCACTCGTCCAGGGGCATCACGGCGCCGGCCGGATTGCCCGGCGAGCAGACAAACAGCAGTTGCGTGCGTGCCCAGACTTCGGGTGGCACGCTGTCCCAGTCCTGGGCAAAGTTGCGTTGCGGATCTGAGGGCACAAAATAGGGTTCAGCGCCGCACAGCAGCGCGGCACCTTCGTAGATTTGGTAAAACGGGTTGGGGCAAACCACCAGGGGGCGCTCGCCCGCAGGACCCAGCTTGGCAGGGTTGACCACGGTCTGGGCAAATGCAAACAGGGCTTCGCGCGAACCGTTCACCGGCAAAATTTGTGTGGCCATATCTACGGCCAGACCGTAGCGGCGCTGCAGCCATTGCGCAATGGACTTGCGCAAACTGATGTCGCCTGCCGTGGCCGGATACACACTCAGGCCACCGCCCGTGCCCATGATGGCATCGCAATAGGCCTGTTTGATGAGTTGGGGCGCAGGGTGGCGGGGCTCGCCAATGCCCAGACTGATGGGGCGATAGGCGGGGTTGGGAGTAACGGACGCAAACAATTGGCGCAGGCGTTCAAACGGATAGGCCTGCAAACGTGACAAATTCGGATTCATGGGCAGCGATTATCCCCGAGTGACCGTTAAACTGTGTGGCAACGCATATTTGCGACCCTCTCCATTCCTAGACTCCAAAGGAGCTAACAATGCCGACCGATTACTCGCCTGGCCATGCGCCTATCTATTTGGACCCTGCGCGCGCCCTGGAGCAGATAGGGGATTCGACGGCATTGCATGAAATGCTGGATATGCTGCAGACCGCGCTGGACCGCGATATTCCCCAAATTTTCCAGTGTTTGGCGGCGCATGACGTCAGCGCCGCCAATCGATTGCTGCATTCGCTCAAAGGATTCATTCCTATTTTTTGTGTGGATGCGCTGTGCGACCACGTTGCGCAGGTGGAGCAGCTCAGCAAATCTGGCAGCGCTGCCGAAGTGGAGACCGCCTATGCGCTGTTGAGCCCGAAGCTGGTGCAATTGCAGACCGAAATCGATGCGCACCTGGGGTGATATACGTCAGCGCACCAGTGGCAGCACCATCACGTGTTTCGTAACGGAGTCTTGAAATGGACATCAAATCAGCGCGCGTGGTGGTGGTCGATGATGAAAACATCATGCGCATGTTTATCCTGAACAGCCTGCGGCGTTTGGGGATACTTGACTTGTATGCGTTTGAGGATGGTGCAAGCGCATTGCGTGAAGTCATCAAACTCAAGCCGGACCTGATATTGACGGACATTCACATGCAACCCGTGGGGGGGCTTGAATTTGTTCGTCAACTGCGCGCTTTGCCCAATAACCAGCTGAGCAACACCAAAGTCATTTTTCTGAGTGCAGACTCCAGCATGGCCACGGTGGGTGAGGCCATGCCTTTGGGCGTGTCAGGCTACATTGTCAAGCCACCTGCGTTGAGTGCACTTGCGACGAAAATTGAGAACGCTTTGCGTTAGCAGTGCTTGAGAGGTGACCGTACGGGCTTGGCACCGAGCTTGCACGGGTGGCACACGGTATCATCGAAGGTCTGGGTTCATTGCTGGTTTGGGCCAAAAAGCAATGAAATCAACCGCTGAAGTTCTAAGTCACCTCCATCTGTGCGTCTCAATTCCATCAAGTTATCCGGGTTCAAGTCGTTTGCCGAGCCTACCAACTTCCTGTTGCCGGGGCAGTTGATCGGCGTGGTGGGGCCCAATGGCTGCGGCAAGTCCAACATCATGGACGCCGTACGTTGGGTTTTGGGAGAAAGCAAGGCCAGTGAACTGCGCGGCGAGTCCATGCAGGATGTCATTTTCAATGGCACCACCACCCGCAAGCCTGCCAGCCGCTCCAGCGTGGAGCTGGTGTTTGACAACTCCGACCACCGGGCGGGCGGGCAATGGGGGCAGTTTGGTGAAATTGCGGTGCGCCGGGTGCTGACCCGCGACGGTACTTCCAGTTATTTTTTAAACAACCAACCGGTGCGCCGCCGCGATGTGCAGGACGTGTTTTTGGGCACGGGCCTGGGGCCGCGTGCCTACGCGATCATTGGGCAAGGCACGATCAGCCGCATCATCGAATCCAAACCTGAAGAGTTGCGCCTGTTTCTGGAAGAGGCGGCCGGTGTTTCCAAATACAAAGAGCGACGCCGGGAAACGGAAAACCGCTTGAGCGACACCCGTGAAAACCTCACACGCGTCGAAGACATTCTGCGGGAACTGAACACCAACCTGGAGAAGCTGGAAAAGCAGGCCGAGGTGGCGCAAAAATACAACGCCTTGCAAGCGGATGTCACCCGCAAACAGCACCAACAATGGTTTTTGAAACGTGCAGACGCGTTGGCGGACCAATCGCGCGTGCGGGCGGACGCACAAGGGGCTGTTAACGCCCTGGAGAGCCGCATGGCCGATTTGCGCAGCATCGAGGCTGATTTGGAAACCGTACGCCAGGCCCACTACGCTGCGGGTGACCAGGTCAACCAGGCGCAGGGCCTGTTGTACGAGGCCAGTACCGACGTGGGGCGCCTGGAAGCCGAAATCCGCTTTGTGGTCGAAGGCCGCCAGCGTGTGGAGCAGCGCCTGGTCACGCTGAAAGAGCAGATCGGGCAATGGGCCACGCGCAAGGACGATGCCCTGGCGGAAGTGGAGCGCCTGGCTGAACTCGCCATGCTGGGTGAGGAGCAAACCGAGTTGCTGGCGGCACAGGTGGAGGAGCAGGCCCAACAGCTTCCCGATCTGGAGGATGCATTGAACGCCGCCCAATCGGCAGCCAACGACCAGCGTGGCGGTGTCATGCAGGTGCAACAGCAAATACAGGTGCTGGCGGCGGAGCAGCGCAGTATTGAAGAACAGTCTCGCCAGTTGTCCACACGGCGTGAACGCCTCAGTGCGGACCGCAATGCACTGGCCGCGCCGGATGAGGACCGACTGCTCCACTTGCAACAGCAATTGGAAGATTTGCAAGAGGCCGCCCAGGTGGCGGATGCCCGCTTGCAGGATTTGCAGGAGTCCGTACCGCAGCTGGACGAGTCCAGGCGCCTGCGGCAGCACGCCGTCAACACCGAATCCGCCCGCAAGGCAGATCTGTCTGCACGCCTGGAAGCACTCAAGGCACTGCAAGACAAGGTCAAGACCGATGGCAAGCTGCGCCCCTGGCTTGCCAAACACGGTCTGGACGGTTTGCAAGGGCTGTGGAGCCGCATTCATATCGAGCAAGGCTGGGAAAACGCACTGGAAGGCGCTTTGCGCGAGCGCCTGGGGGCGCTGGAGGTCTCGCGCTTGGAAATGGTGCGCGCCTTTGCCAATGACGTGCCACCCGCCAAACTGGCTTTTTATAGCACCCCATCGGCTTCTGTGCCCGAGAGTGCATCGGGTCTGCCACGCCTGGCCGATTTGCTGCGCATCAACGATGCAGGTCAAAAGGCCGTGCTGGTGGACTGGCTGCAGGGCTGCTACACCGCCTCCAGCTTTGAAGATGCACTGGCCCAACGCGACAAGCTGCGGCACGGCGAATGCATTTACGTCAAGTCGGGCCATGTGGTCACTGCCCACAGCGTGAGTTTTTATGCCCAGGATTCCGAACAGGCCGGTTTGCTGGCGCGGGCACAGGAAATTGAAAACCTGGAAAAAGAGCTGCGTGCCCAGTCGCTCATCGCGGATGAGTCCCGCACCGCCTTGGTGCGCGCCGAGGCTGCCTATGCAGAAAGCGCCCAGCGGCTGGTGGGGGTGCGGCGTGAAGCGGCCGAGGCCCAGAACCGCAGCCATGAACTGCAGGTGGAAACGCTGCGCCTGTCGCAAATAGCCGAGCAAACCCGGGCGCGTGGCGCCCAGATTGCGTCCGACATGGCGGAGGTGGTGGCGCAATTGGACGACTTGCAGGAGCGCCGAGCCACGGCGGAAGCGCGTTTTGAAGAACTGGACATGCTCTTGGCCGAGAGCCAGGAGCGCCATGCGGAGTTGGACGAACATGTCATTGGTGCCCAGCGCGTGTTGGCCCAATGCCGCGAGCAGCAACGCAGTTTGGAGCGCCAGGCCCAGGAAGCCACTTTTGCGCAGCGCAGCCTGCAGGCGCGCAACGCCGAATTGGCCCGGGCCATTGACACGGCCAGCCAGCAAACCCAGTCCATCCTGGCCGAAGAGCAGCGGGCGCGCGACGAGTTGGCCCGTTTGACCGACGCCGCCGCGCAGGCTGGCTTGCAGAATGCCCTGGCGCTCAAGCTGGACCGTGAACAGGCTTTGGGGGCCAAACGCAGCGAATACGACGACCTCACGGCCAAGCTGCGTTCCAGTGACGAGCGCCGCATGCAGTTGGAGCGTGAACTCGACCCCTTGCGCCAGCGCATCACCGAATTTCAGCTCAAAGAGCAGGCCGCACGGCTGGGGTTTGAGCAATTTGAAGCGCAGCTGGTGGACGCGCAAGCGGATTTGGAGGCCATTGCCCAAAGCATCCAGGACGGCAATGTGCGCCTGCTGGGCATGCAAAGCGAAATTGACCGCATTCACCGCGATATTGCGGCCTTGGGGGCCGTCAATTTGGCGGCCTTGGATGAGCTTGCAGTTGCGCGTGAGCGCAAGCAGTTTCTGGATTCGCAAAACAGCGATCTGACCATGGCCATGAACACGCTGGAAGACGCCATTCGCAAGATTGATGCGGAAACACGCGAGTTGCTTTCCGGCACCTTTAACCAGGTGAATGACCATTTTGGCCGGATGTTTCCAGAACTTTTTGGCGGCGGCAATGCCCGGCTGGTGATTACCGGCGACGAGATCCTGGACTCTGGCGTGCAGGTCATCGCCCAACCTCCGGGCAAGAAAAACCAGACCATCCACCTGCTGTCGGGCGGCGAGAAGGCGCTGACCGCCATTGCGCTGGTGTTTGCGATTTTTCAACTCAACCCGGCGCCCTTTTGTCTGCTGGACGAAGTGGATGCGCCGCTGGACGATGCCAACACCGAGCGTTATGCCAAACTGGTGTCCAGCATGAGCAAGGAGACCCAATTTCTATTCATCAGCCACAACAAGATCGCCATGGAAATGGCCGAGCAACTGATTGGCGTGACCATGCAAGAGCAAGGCGTATCGCGCATTGTTGCGGTGGACATGGAGTCGGCTGTGCGCCTGGCTGAACTGGCCTAATACCCGGCCTAATACAAAATGAGCAATTTACAAATTGGTTTAGCAATCGCAGGCGGAGTCGTGCTGGCGGGCGTAGTGGCCCACGGCGCCTGGACTTCACGCAGAAACGCGCCGCGCCAGCCACTTCCCGAGGTCCGTACCGGCGCCTCCCATGCGGACGGTAGGGAGCCGGAACTGGTGGATTCGGAATTTGATGCCAATCGCTTCCCATTGCCACCGGTCGCCCGTCGTCCGGTGATGGATTCGCTGATCGACGTGATCGCCACCATCGCCCTGGATGGGCCTGGCGCGGTCGTGTCCGGCGAAGCGGCGTTGGCCGCCATGCCTGCCACGCGCCGGGCTGGTAGCAAGCCATTTGCCATAGAAGGCTACAACCTTCACCAATTGGTGTGGGAAAGCCCGGTGGCTGGGCAGCGCTATGGTGGTTTTCAGGCCGGAGTGCAGCTGGCCAACCGCACTGGTGCCCTGAACGAAATTGAATATTCCGAGTTTGTCGTCAAAACGCAGGCTTTCGCGGACGCGATCAATGCAACGCCTGAATTCCCGGAAATGCGCGACGAAGTGGCCAGAGCCCGCGAACTGGACCAGTTTGCCAGCGCCCACGATGCCCAACTGGGCTTCACCATCCGTGCGCGCAATGCGTCCTGGAGCCCTGGTTATGTGCAACAAAATGCGGCGCATCTGGGCTTTGTCGCCGGAGTCATCCCCGGACGGATGGTGTTGCCCGCCGTGACCGAAGGTCTGCCGCCCGTACTGGTGCTGGGCTTCGATTCACAGGCCGCCTTGTCCGAAGATCCCGCGCAATCGGCCATCCGGGACATGACCCTGCATCTGGACGTGCCGCAGGTGGACCGCGCCGAGCATGCCTTTGAGCGCATGCGCAAGGTTGCCATGACCTTGGCCGAGACCATGGACGGTGTGGTGACCGACGACAACGGACAGCTTCTGACCGAACAAACCATGGATGTGATCGGGGTTGAACTGCTCACGCTGCACGACACGCTGGAGCAGCGGGATCTGGCGGCCGGTTCACCGCTGGCGCGTCGACTTTTTTCATGACCACCCCCGACCTATTTGCCGAGCCTGCCGCGCAGCCCGAACAGTTGCGCATGCAGGAGCTGCGTGCCCAGTTGCACCACCATGCCCACCAGTACTATGTGCTGGACGCCCCGCTGATCCCGGACGCCGAATACGACCGCCTGTTTCAAGAGCTGCAGGCCCTGGAAGCGGCCCATCCCGAGTGGATGAGTCCGGACTCTCCTACGCAACGGGTGGGCGGCAAGCCGCTGGACCAGTTCGCCTCTGTACGGCATGCCGTTCCCATGCTCAGCATCCGCACCGAAACGGACACGGAGTCGTCGGGCGCGCAGGCCTTCGACGCCCGTGTGCGCCGCGAACTGGAACTGAAGGACGCAGACCCGGCGGTTGAATACGTGGCCGAGCTGAAATTCGACGGTTTGGCCATCAATCTGCGGTATGAGCAGGGGGTACTGGTGCAGGCCGCCACACGGGGCGATGGCGAGACGGGTGAAGACGTCACGCAAAACATCCGCACCATGGGCCAGATTCCCTTGCGTTTGCCCTCCGGCGTGCCCAGCGTGCTGGAGGTCCGGGGCGAGGTCTACATGCGGCGCGACGACTTTGAAGCCCTGAACGAGCGGCAACGCCAGCGCATTGCCCAGGGTGAAAAAGGGGAAAAAACCTTCGTCAATCCCCGCAATGCAGCCGCAGGCGCCGTGCGCCAGCTGGACCCCGCCATTGCCGCGCAACGGCCTTTGAGTTTTTTTGCCTACGGGGTGGGTGAGGTAAGCAATGGCAAACCGGGCGACTCCCGCTTTGCCACCCACATGGAGTTGCTCCAGACCTTGAAAAAATGGGGTTTTCCGGTGGTAGCCCAGGTGGATACTGCGCAAGGCGCTCCTGAATTGATAGCGTATCACCAGCGTATTGGTGCGATGCGCGACCAGCTTCCCTTTGATATCGACGGCGTGGTGTACAAGGTCAACAGCATCGCCTTGCAGCAACGCCTGGGTTTTGTCTCGCGTGAACCGCGTTGGGCTGTGGCGCACAAATACCCGGCGCAAGAGCAGATGACCACCGTTCTGGGTATCGACGTACAGGTCGGGCGCACCGGCAAACTCACGCCGGTGGCCAAACTGGCGCCGGTGTTTGTGGGCGGCGTCACGGTCACCAACGCCACCTTGCACAACGAAGACGAAGCCCGCCGCAAAGACGTGCGGGTGGGCGACACCGTGGTCGTGCGCCGGGCCGGAGACGTGATCCCCGAAGTGGTGAGTGTGGTGCTGCCCGCTGACAAGCTGGAAGCCGGGCGTGGGCCACTTTTCACCATGCCCCGCCTCTGTCCGGTGTGTGGCTCGGCCGCCGTGCGGGAGGAGGGCGAGGCCGACTACCGCTGCACCGGTGGGCTGTTTTGCAGCGCCCAGCGCAAGCAGGCCATTTTGCATTTTGCCCAGCGCCGTGCGGTGGAGGTAGAGGGCCTGGGTGACAAGCTGGTGGAACAATTGGTGGACGCCGGCATCATCCACACCTTGTCCGACCTGTACCGACTGGGCCTGACCGCGCTGGCGGGTCTGGACCGCATGGCCGATAAATCGGCACAGAATATCGTGCAAGCCCTGGAAAAATCCAAGCTAACGACCCTGCCTCGCTTCCTGTTCGGCCTGGGCATCCGCCATGTCGGCGAGTCCACGGCCAAGGCACTGGCCAAGCATTTTGGCCAACTCAACGCCATCATGGACGCCTCTGCGGACGCGCTGCAGCAGGTCAACGATGTGGGGCCTGTCGTTGCGCAAAGCATCCATACCTTTTTTCAGCAGCCCCACAACCGCGAGGTGGTGGAGCAGTTGCGGGCCTGTGGCGTGCATTGGCCGGAGGGTGATCCCGCCACAGACGGACCCAAACCGTTGGCCGGGAAAACCTTCGTCATCACCGGAACATTGCCTACCCTGGGACGGGATGCCGCCAAGGACTTGATTGAAGCCGCCGGGGGCAAAGTATCCGGCTCTGTGAGCAAGAAGACCAGCTACGTGGTCGCCGGGGCAGAAGCCGGCAGCAAGCTGGACAAGGCCCAGGAATTGGGCGTGCCGGTTCTGGACGAGTCGGCTTTATTGGAGATGATCCATGGGCGTACGTGAAATCCTCAAAATGGGCGATCCGCGCCTTTTGCGCATGGCGCAGCCTGTAACCGACTTTGATTCGGACGTACTGCATTTGCTGATCACCGACATGCTGGACACCATGCTGGCGGCCAATGGCGCCGGACTGGCAGCGCCCCAGATTGGGGTGGATCTGCAATTGGTGATTTTTGGTTCCCATGCACGCAATCCACGTTACCCGGACCGACCTGTGGTACCGCCCACGGTGTTGGTTAACCCGGTGATCACCCCAATGGGGGCGCTTGAAGAAAAGGATTGGGAGGGGTGCTTGTCGGTGCCCGGCCTGCGCGGCGCAGTACCCCGCTGGTCCTGCATTCGCTACACCGGTTTTGACCAGTACGGTGACCCCATTGACCGCACCGTGGATGGCTTTCACGCCCGTGTGGTGCAGCACGAGTGTGACCACCTGATGGGCACGCTGTACCCGATGCGCATGCGGGACTTCACCCAATTCGGCTACACCGAAGTGTTGTTCCCGGGCACCGCGGCAGACCAAGACGATTGATGCGCGCCAGAGCCCCATTGCGAATGGCGGATTCTCTGGTATACATGGACCCAACCCCGTATCAAGGGGTAAAAACGCGTCATCCTCACGTCCCGTAAATTTTTTGTGTTTCCTTGTGAAACACTGCGAAAGCCTATGGCAAATACTGCGCGCAGACGCTTTATTGTGTTGACCACCGCAAGTTATGCGGTGTTGGCGCTTGCCTGGATTTTCTTGTCCGACCAGTTATTGGCGATGTTCACGGACGTCGATTCCATGGTGTGGCTGTCCACGGCAAAAGGTGTGTTTTTTGTGGTCGCAACGGCCGGGCTGTTCTTTTTTGCATTGCATGCGGTTCCACCCGCTGATGCGGGTGGGCGGGAGACGGTACTTGATTCACTGGCCTTGGGCACGGTACACGGCGGACAGCCGCGCTGGCTGACCTACGCGTTTACGCTGGTGATCACCATCGCCATGTTGTATGTGCGCCAGAGCATGGCAGTGGACTTTGGTGATCGGCCCATGCTCATTTTGTTCATGTTTCCGATTATCCTCAGCGCCTTGTTTGGCGGGGTGGGACCAGGGCTCCTGGCGACAGCGGTGGCAGCACTGGGGGTGGATTACTTCTGGATTCCGCCCAGGTACAGCTTTCGCATTGCTGCCAGCCACGATGTGTTGCAATGGGCCTTTTTGATCGTCAATGGTGTGGCGGTCAGCGTATTGAGTGGATTGTTGCGTCGGACCCTGGCGAAGGCTGAAATCAACCGCCGCTTGTTGGATGCCGTGGTATCCGGGACGCCAGATGCGGTGTTCGTGAAGGACTTGCAGGGGCGCTACCAGCTGCACAACAAGGCCGTAGCAAGGTTGGTGGGCAGGCCATTCAACACCATCGCTGGGCGGGACGACTATTTTCTTTTTCCAGAGGCAATCGCACGAAAAATTATAGACAGGGACCGGCTGATCATGGCGAATGGGCAAACCCAGACGCTGGAGGAGCGGGTTACCACCCACGACGGCAAAGAGGTGGTATTTTTAGTGACCAAAGGACCGGTGTTGGGTGAGGCTGGACAGATCACCGGATTGTTTGGTATTGCGCGTGATATCACAGAGCGTGAGCAAGCGCAGGCTGCGATCCGAAGCAGTGAGTCCGCAATGCGGCTTGCGCAGCGCCTGGCCGGTGTGGGCAATTGGGACTGGGATCTGAGCACTGGAGTGCACACCTGGTCGGAGGAAATTTATCGTATTTACGGCTGTGACTCTGCGTTACCGCCTGCCGTGTACCCCGAGTCCAGGCAGTTTTTCACGCCGCAGAGCTGGGCCACCATGGCGCAAGCCGTCGAAAAATGCCTGTCGGATGGCGGCTCTTACGAATGTGACGCGGAGGTGGTGCGTCCTGATGGCTCTCACCGCTGGATCACCGCCCGTGGCCAGGCATCCCATGATGCAGAAGGCAAAGTTATCCGGTTACACGGCACGGTACAAGACATCACCGAACGCAAACGCACCAACGAGGACCTTCGGTTTGTGCTGAATGAAGCAGGCGACGCAATCTGGATTTCCGATTCGCAAGGTCTGTACACGTTTGCCAACCCATCCGCGTGCAAGCTCACGGGTCACAGTCTTGAAGAATTGCGAAGCATGCATATTCCGGATCTGGTGCATGAGCAATGCCATGATGAACTGGTGCTGCATTTGCAGCGTTTGCAAACCGAAAAATTCATTCGCCGGGAGTGGACGCTGAACCACAAGGATGGTCGCGTGGTCAGCGTCGAACTCACCACCGAACGCATGCAGGATGGCCGCTACATGGCATTCGGGCGCGACCTCACGCAGGAGAAATTGACTGCAGCCGCCTTGCGTGAGCGTGAGCGGCAACTGGTGCGTGTGATGGACGGGTCTGAGCAGGGGTACTGGGAATGGAACCTGGTGACCAACGCCTTTGACGTCAGTGCCCGCTGGGAGAATATGCTGGGGTATGAGACGGGTGAGAGCCATGCCACGGTAGACAGTTGGCCCCAACTCATTCACCCGGACGATTTTGCCGTGACCATGGAGTCCATCCGTCGGCATGTTGAGGGTGAGTCGCAAAATATAGAGGTGGAGGTGCGTTGCCGCACCAAGGCAGGAAGCTGGCGCTGGATCTTGTCACGCGGGCGCATCGTGGAACGCAGCAGCGACGGCAAGCCCTTGATCATGTCGGGCACGCACACCGATATCACTGAACACAAGATTTTTGAGCTGGCGCAGCGGGAAGCTGCGACGGTATTTACCAGCAGTTATGAAGGCATCATGGTGGTCAGCCCTGAACAACTGATCACCAAGGTCAATCCGGCATTTACGCGGATCACGGGCTATTCAGCGGAAGAAGCCATTGGTCAATCGCCCAAAATTCTTTCGTCGGGGCTGCACGGGGCGGCGTTTTACGCAGAGTTGTGGAATTCTGTGCATGCGCATGATTTTTGGCGCGGGGAAATTTGGGACCGCCGAAAAAATGGCGAGGTGTTTGCTGAATTGCTGTCGATTTCGACTGTGCGGGACGCCGGTGGCGTGGTGCAGCACTATGTCGGTGTTTTTTCGGATATCAGCCAGCTCAAGGCGCACGAAGCCGAATTGGACCGCATTGCGCATTACGATCCCTTGACCGGTTCACCCAATCGGCGTTTGCTGGCGGACCGCCTCGGTCAGGCCACTTTAAGGGCCACACGCAACGGGACCTCACTGGCCGTTTGTTACCTGGATCTGGACGGCTTCAAGGCCGTCAATGACCAATACGGGCATCCGGCTGGCGACCAGTTGTTGGTCGGCATCACCGGGAACCTCAAACAGGTGTTGCGCGCGGAGGATACGCTGGCACGGCTGGGGGGGGATGAATTCGTGCTGTTGTTGGCGGACATTGCCTCGCCGGAAGAATGCTCCCAAATTCTGGACCGGGTGCTCCACGCAGCCAGCAGCCCGATTCTGATTGAAGGCATGCAAGTCAGTGTATCGGCCAGCATTGGTGTGTGCCTGTTTCCTGAAGACGATGTGGATGCCGATACCCTCTTACGCCATTCGGACCAGGCGATGTACCTGGCCAAGGAGGCGGGCAAAAATCGCTACCATTTGTTTGACCCGGAAAGTGATCGCAAGGCCCAGAAACACCGTCAACAGCTCGACCGCCTGCGTACCGCGTTGGAGCAACAAGAGTTTGTGTTGTATTACCAGCCCAAGGTGGATTTGGTGAGTGGTGAAATTGTGGGTGTGGAGGCGCTGCTGCGCTGGCAACATCCAGAACGCGGATTGATTCCTCCTATGGAATTTCTCCCCCATATCAATGGCAGTGATCTTGAAAAACCTGTGGGGGAGTGGGTCATCAGGACGACCCTGGCCCAGTCAGTCGCCTGGAGCGCCTTGGGATTGAAGGTGTGCGTCAGCGCCAATATCAGTGCCAACCATCTCTTGCAGCCCGATTTTTTTGAGCACTTGCGCGCTGCGTTGGCCAGCTACCCGCACGATATCGCGTCCAGGTTTGAGTTGGAAATATTGGAGACGGCCGCGATCGCGGATATTGACCAGGCGGTGGATGTGCTGTGCCGTTGCCGGGCATTGGGCGTGCGTTTCGCTTTGGACGATTTTGGCACGGGTTATTCTTCGCTCACCCACCTGCGCAAATTGCCGGTGGATATCCTGAAAATCGACCAGAGTTTCGTTCGCGCCATGCTTGACGATGTGGAAGATCTTGGCATTGTGGAGGGGGTGATCCGTCTGGCTGGCGCATTCAACCGCCAGGTGATTGCCGAGGGCGTAGAGACACTGGAACATGGTGGTGCCCTGCTGCGCATGGGTTGCCGTTTGGCCCAAGGTTACGGCATTGCGCGCCCCATGCCCGCCGCGCAGTTCGCGGACTGGTCCACCCGCTGGACCCATGAAGCGGCATGGCTGACCCTGGGCCGCGATTGAAATTCACACCCCCAAGCGATCACGCATCTCGTACCAGAGTGCCCCCAGGGCTGTGAACGGGACCCGAAAGTGGCGTCCACCCGGAAACGGGTAGTGGGGCAGGCGGGCAAACGCGCCAAAACGCTCCGCGTCGCCACGGATGGCCTCGCTCAAGAGGCGGCCGATCAGGTGGGTAAACGTCACGCCATGGCCTGAGCAACCCTGGGAATAGTAGATGTTGTCCGACAACTTGCCCACCTCGGGCAAGCGCGACAAAGTGAGCAAAAAGTTGCCGGTCCACCCAAATTCGATGCGGGTGTTTTGAAGCTGGGGAAACGTTTTGAGCATCTTGGGGCGGATGATGGATTCCACCTTTTCGGGGTCCCGCGCGCCGTACACCACGCCGCCGCCGTAAATCAGGCGTTTGTCCCCCGACAGGCGGAAGTAGTCCAGCAGAAAATTATTGTCTTCCACACAATAGTCCGAAGGAATCAGCGTATCGGCCAGTGCGCCCAGGGGCTCGGTCGCAATCACCTGGGTACCACAGGGCATGGACATGCTGGACAGCTTGGGCTCCAGCTCTCCAATGTAGGCATTGCACGCCACAATGACAAAGCGGGCTTTGACCTGCCCTTGTACCGTATGGACTACCGCCTGGGTGCCCCGGTCAATGCGGGTGACCCCGGAATTTTCATAAATGACGCCGCCGTTGTGCTCCAGTGCGGCGGCTTCGCCCAGGGTGAGGTTAAGTGGGTGGAAATGCCCCCCGGTTTTGTCTACCAAAACGCCTTGGTAGCGGTCGCTGTTCACAACTTTGCGTACCTCGGCTGGGGTGTCGATCAGGGCCAGTCCACGGTGCCCCCACTTTTCCCAAAGGCTCTTTTGCTCTTGCAGGGCGTGGACTTTGCGGCGGGTCATGGCGGCATACACGCCGCCGTCTTTCAGGTCGCAAGCGATGTTGTATCTGGCCACCCGTTCACGGATGATCTGCGCGCCCTCAAACATCATCTGGCCCAGTGGCTGGGCGACCGCACTGCCGAAATGGGCCTCTATGACATCAATGTCCCGCGAGTAGCTGTGCACGATCTGGCCGCCGTTGCGCCCGGATGCACCCCAGCCCACCTGGGCCTGCTCCAGCACCACCACCTTGTAGCCCGCCTCGGACAGGGCGATGGCCGCAGAAAGGCCGGTGTAGCCCGCGCCCACAATGCAGACATCCGCATCCACTTGGCCCTGGAGTGGGGGCCGTTGGGGGGAGGCATTGGCGGATGCTGCGTAGTAGGACGGTGCGTGCGGAATAACTGGCATGGTACATGGTCAAAAAGTGAGTGCGTAAGGTACTGCAGCTGGCCCCTGTAGCCCGGAGCCAGTTGGCCCGTTGCCGAAAGAACCAGTTGTGCGTGGCTCCTTTCCCAAGGGGCTATATGGCACCGGTTCACACGGCCAGTTGGGGGATACTGGCGGCTCTGCAACAACAGCCGCGGGCGCAATGGCCGCATGGACGCGGCTCCAAGGTGACACATGATTGATAGACACAGCGAAACACCCGCCAAGGGTTCGCGCAAGCCCGTGGTGCTGATGTCCATGGGCGCCCAGGCGCGCAAAGGGCATGACTACCAGGTGATGACCCAAAAATACATCAGCCCCCTGGTCGAATTTTCAGCTTGCGTGCCGGTGCTGGTGCCCACCTGCTTTGGTAGCGGCGACCTGGACCAGTACCTGTCCATGGTGGACGGCGTCTACCTCACAGGTGCGGGTAGCAATATCGATCCCGCCCTGTACGGCCAGGAAAATCTGGCGCCAGACAAAGAGCTGGACCGCAGCCGCGACCTGTTTGATGTGCCGCTGATTCACGCTGCGCTGGAGCGGGGCTTGCCCTTGTTTGGCGTGTGCCGGGGCATGCAGGAGTTGAATGTGGCGCTGGGGGGCAGCTTGCACCAGAAGGTTTACAGCATGCCAGGCTTCAATGACCACCGCGAAAACGGTGCCGATGCGGTGCCACAGCAGTATGCCGACGTTCACTCCGTGCATCTGGTGCCCAACACCTGGTTTGCCAAGCTGATGCAGCAAGACAGTATCCCGGTGAATTCCCTGCATGGGCAAGGACTCCATCAACTCGGCACGGGCTTGCAGCCGCTCGCCCATGCCGAGGATGGTTTGGTGGAAGCGGTCCACTTGCCCGCCATGCCGCAGTTCACCCTGGGCGTGCAATGGCACCCCGAATGGCGGGCGGCGCAAAACCCGTTTTCTATTCGGATGTACCAGGCCTTTGGCGAGGCCTGCCGCCAGCGCGTGTTAAGCCGCTAAGGCGTCCAGCAGCTCGGTTTCAATCTCGATCTGGGCCCGGTTGTGCTGCAACTGGGGGCCATGGATGAGAAAGGTGTCTTCCACGCGTTCTCCCAAGGTCGCTACTTTGGCCAGCTGCACCGCAATGCCATGGCGGGCCAGCACCCGTGCCACCGAATACAAGAGGCCCACGCGGTCGCTGGCGGAAATATTGAGCAACCACAGCTGGGCCTTCTCGTCCGGGCGCAAGGTGACCCGTGGGGCGATGGGGAAACTCTTGACCCGGCGCGACACCCGTCCCCGGCTGGGGGCTGGCAGCGGCCCTGCGGTCGCGATGGCCTGGCTCAGCCCGTTTTCCAGCATGCTGTTGAGCTCGCGGTAGTGTTCGTCCATGTCGATGCTGGTGACCACCTGAAACGTATCCAGCGCATAACCCTTGACGGTAGTGTGCACCCGCGCATCCAGAATGCTGAAGCCCCCCTGGTCGAAATAGCCGCAAATGCGGGCGAACAAATCGGGCTGGTCCTGGGTGTACACCAGCACTTGCAGCCCCTCACCCACGGGGGAGCGGCGGCAGCGCACGATGGGTTGCTGCGTGGCCACATGGCGTGACAACTGTTTGGTGTGCCAGGCAATGTCGGCTGCGTCGTGGCGCATGAAGTAGCTCACGTCCAGTGTATTCCACAGGGGCTTGTGGGCCTCAAAGGGCATGGCGTACAGCGCAATCATCACCAGGGCTTCGCGCTTGCGCAGTTCCACTTCTGCGTCCGGGTCTGGAGCGCGGCCGCCCAAAGAGCGTAGCGTGTATTTGTACAGGTCTTCCAGCAGCTTGCCTTTCCAGGCATTCCACACCTTGGGCGAGGTGCCGCGGATATCGGCCACGGTGAGCAGGTACAGCCCGGTCAGTTGGCGCTCGTTGCCCACCCGCTGGGCGAAGTCGGCAATCACCTTGGGGTCGCTCAGGTCGGACTTTTGTGCGATGCGGCTCATGGTCAGGTGCTCATGCACCAGAAACTCGATCAGCTGCGCGTCTTCCGCCGCAATGCCATGCTGCTTGCAAAAACGCCGCACCTCCACGCTGCCCAGTGCGGAGTGGTCGCCACCCCGGCCTTTGGCAATGTCGTGGAACAGGGCGGCGATGTAGAGCAGCCAGGGCTTGTCCCAACCGGAGGCCAGTTGCGAGCAAAACGGGTACTCATGCGCGTGCTCCACGATGAAGAAGCGCCGCATATTGCGCAGCACCATCAGAATGTGCTGGTCCACGGTGTAGGCGTGGAACAGGTCGTGCTGCATCTGTCCCACGATCTTGCGGAACACCCACAGATACCGCCCCAGCACCGAGGTCTGGTTCATCAGCCGCATGGCATGGGTAATACCTTCGGGCTCCATGAGGATTTTGCGAAACGTCTCGCGGTTCACCGGGTCGCTGCGAAAGCGCGCATCCATCAGTTCCCGGGTGTTGTACAGCGCCCGCAAGGTGCGGGCCGACAGGCCTTTGACCCCGACGGTGGTCTGGTACACCAAAAAGGTTTCCAAGATGGCGTGTGGCTCGCGCTGGTACAGGTCGTCGCTCACCACATCGATCATGCCCGCCTTGTCGTTGAAGTGGTCATTGATGCGGTGGGGCGCATGGGTGGAGGGGTTGAGCCGCTCCTCGATATTCATCAGCAAAATCTGGTTGAGCTGGCTGACCGCCTTGGCTGCCCAGTAGTAGCGCTTCATCAACTGTTCGCTGGCGCGCACCACCGAGCGGGAGTTGGCAGTGGGGGCTGCGGAGGTGTAGCCGAAAGACTCGGCCACCGCGTTTTGCATGTCAAAAATCAGGCGGTCTTCGCGTCGCTTGGCCAGCAGGTGCAGGCGTGCACGGATCAAAAACAACAGCGATTCGTTGTGGTGAATTTGCTGGACCTCAAACGGCGTTGCCAGACCACCGGCCGCCAGTGCGTCCCAATCGTCGCCGTACCCCGCCGCCTTGGCCACCCACAGGATCACCTGGAGGTCGCGCAGGCCGCCGGGAGACTCTTTGCAGTTGGGTTCCAGTGCATAGGGCGTGTCTTCAAACTTGGTGTGGCGCTGGCGCAATTCCAGGATTTTGGCCACAAAAAAAGCCTGCGGGTCCATGGCCGCAAAAAAAGCGGTTTGAAACTGCTGCACCAATGCCGCGTTGCCCGTGATCAGGCGGCATTCCAGCAATGCGGTTTGTACCGTGACGTCTTTCTCGGCTTCCGCCAGACAGTCGCCCAGGGTGCGCACGCTGGAGCCTATTTCCAGACCCACGTCCCAGCAACTGCCAATAAAGGCCTCGATGCGGCCCTTGAGTTCGGTGTCGGACTCGGTTGAAAAGCCGTCGGGCAACAGGACCAGCACGTCCACATCGGAGTAGGGAAACAGCTCGCCCCGGCCAAAACCCCCCACGGCCAACAGGGCAAACGGCTCTTGCAGACCGGCCAGTGTCCACAGCTGGATCAGCAAGCTGTCGGCCAGTTGGGCCAGCCGGTGCAGCGTTTTGCGCACCGAACGCGCATTGGCGGTTGGAGCACCGATGGATTGCAGGAGTAGTGCTTTTTGCGCACGGTAGTCAGCGCGCAGCGCCTGCAGATGGGTCATGGCGGTGGTTCTTTAGGGGACGCTGAAGTGGCTTAAGTTGCAGTTTGTGCGGGTACAAAGGCAGGAATGGGCGGGCTGCCGGCCGACAGGGTCAGCACCTCATACCCGGTGGGGGTGACCAAAATCGTGTGTTCCCACTGGGCGGACAGGGAGCGGTCCTTGGTGACGATGCTCCAGCCGTCTTTCTCGGGGCCGTCCTTGATTTCCTTGGCGCCCGCGTTGATCATGGGCTCAATGGTGAAAGTCATACCAGCCACGAGCTTTTCCAAAGTGCCGGGGCGGCCGTAATGCAGCACCTGGGGCTCTTCGTGGAAGCCTTGGCCAATGCCGTGGCCGCAAAACTCACGCACTACGCTAAAGCCCTGGCCTTCGGTGAATTTCTGAATGGCAAAGCCAATGTCGCCCAAATGAACGCCCGGTTTAACCATCATGATGCCTTGCCACATGGCTTCGTAGGTGAGGGTGCACAGGCGCTTGGCCGCGATCGACACCTCGCCCACATGGAACATGCGGCTGGAGTCACCGTGCCAGCCATCCTTGATAACGGTCACATCGACATTGACGATGTCGCCCTTTTTGAGCGGCTTGTCATTCGGAATGCCATGGCAGACCTGGTGGTTGACCGAGGTGCAGATGGACTTGGGGTAGGGCGTATTGCCGCCACCGGTGTAGTTCAGGGGCGCGGGAATGGCGTGCTGCACCTGGGTGATGTAGTCGTGCGCCAGCTTGTCGATTTCGTTGGTGGTTACACCGGGTTTGACGAACGGCGTCAGATAGTCCAGGACTTCGGCGGTGAGTTTGCCGGCAATGCGCATTCCAGCAATGCCTTGGGCGTCTTTGTAAGTGATAGTCATGGTTGTAATTATCCCATTGGGCGAATAGGCTTGTGCGGCCAGGGATTGATACCTTCCCAGGCTTTGATCGCTACGCCGTCCATAGCTGCCAGAGTGCTAATGCAAATCGTCTACCGGCAGATGCCGCTCCAGATCCATGCTGTCGTGCAAAATCCGCAGAACATCAATGACATCGGCGCCTTGCGCATGGCCGACTTGGAACATCACAAAGTGTCGCCCCTTGCGGCCCTTCCGGGCGATATGCAAGGTATACAGGTTGGGCCCAATTTCACTGCGCGCCTTGGCGCCCACAATCCCAGGGCCAGCACACAAGTCTTCAAGGGCTGTGGACAATGTTTCGGCATACGTACGCGCTTGGTCAGGCCCAAATTGATCGGCCGTCCACTGCAAAATGTCCTGGTAGTCTTCTAGCGCTGTTGCTGCAAGACGTACACGCCAACTGCGGGCACCCACTACGCACCAAGCACTTTGACTGTCAATGCTGATAAATGCTGTTTCAAATCGGCAGGTGAATCAAAGCTGCTAAACGCCCCAGCATGGATGTCAGCGATACCCATACGCGCCGCTTCTTTGAGCGCAGTCAATCGCAACTGGTCTTCGGTTTCCCGGCGCTCGATCAATCGCAACCCTTCGCGCAGCACCTCACTGGCGTTTTGGTAGCGACCGGATGTCACCAAATCGTCCACAAAGTGCGCTTGATGGTCGGTGAGAACCACATTTTTAGTCGGCATGATGATCTTTCTGCAAGAACCGCGATTGGCATATTATGCCAATCAAGAGGCGAAGCCCGTATTGGATAGGCCCCTGTTACGCCTGAGCCCACCTTTGCGCACTGGTAAAATTCCGCTCTTCGATTGGCGCCTTCTGCCAACTCCGCCAGCCCACTTATCAGGCCCCACAGTGACCCTGCACATATCCCAATTCGAGGGCAGCAACGCCCTGAGCAGCTTTCGCGTTCAACAACTTTTGCCCGCCCTGCAAGGCATTCACGACAAAATTACGGCGGTGTCCGCCCGGTTTGTGCACCTGGTGGCCTGCGAAACCGTTCCCAGTGAAGCCCTGCAAGCCCAGTTGGACGCCTTGCTGACCTATGGTGATCCCTACGCGGGCCCTGCCGACGGCCCGCTGATTGTGGTGACGCCCCGGTTCGGCACCGTATCGCCCTGGGCCTCCAAAGCCACCGACATTGCGCACAACTGTGGTTTTGCGGTCAAGCGTATCGAACGGCTGGTGGAATACCGGCTGACCCTGAAACACGGCTTGCTGTCCAAAACCACCTTGACGCCTGCGCAACTGGAGCAGGTGGCCGCCCTGCTGCACGACCGCATGACCGAAAGCGCCATGTTCTCGCGCCAGCAGGCTTTAGGCCTGTTCAACGTGCTGCAAGCCGCGCCCATGGCCCATGTGGATGTGCTGGGGGGTGGCAAGGCGGCGCTGGAAACCGCCAACACCCAGTTCGGTCTGGCACTGGCGGCTGACGAAATTGACTACCTGGTGACCGCCTTCACGCAGCTGCAGCGCAACCCCACCGACGTGGAGCTGATGATGTTTGCGCAGGCCAACAGCGAGCACTGCCGCCACAAGATTTTCAACGCCCAGTTCACGATTGACGGTGCGCCACAGGATGGCAGCATGTTCAGCATGATCCGGCACACGCACCAGACCCACCCGCAGCACATGCTGGTGGCGTACTCGGACAACGCCTCGGTGATGGAAGGTGTGCAGGTCGAGCGTTTCACTGCCAAATCGGCCTCTAGCCCTTATGGAATAAGCGCAGCCAGCTATGAAAAGCATAGCGAAACCAACCATATTTTGATGAAGGTGGAAACCCACAACCACCCGACCGCCATTTCCCCCTTCCCCGGTGCCTCCACCGGCGCAGGTGGCGAGATTCGCGACGAAGGTGCTACCGGCCGTGGCTCCAAGCCCAAGGCCGGTTTGACCGGCTTTACCGTGTCCAAACTCTGGCCGCAGGATGGCGTGCCCGCTTTCGGCAAGCCCGAACACATCGCCAGCCCGCTGCAAATCATGGTCGAAGGCCCGTTGGGCGGCGCAGCCTTCAACAACGAGTTTGGCCGGCCCAACCTCTTGGGTTACTTCCGCGAGTACGAACAATCCGTGGTCAGCGGGCAAGACACGGTGCAGCGCGGCTACCACAAGCCCATCATGATCGCGGGCGGTTTGGGCGTGATTGACGCCACCCAAACCCACAAGATTGAATTCCCCGCGGGCAGTTTGCTCATTCAACTGGGCGGCCCTGGCATGCGCATCGGCATGGGTGGCAGCGCGGCCAGTTCCATGGCCACGGGTGCCAACGCCGCCGAGCTGGACTTTGATTCGGTGCAGCGCGGCAACCCCGAGATCGAGCGCCGGGCGCAAGAGGTGATCAACCAGTGCTGGATGCTGGGTAATGGTGTGGCCCCTGACGGTAGCGGGAGCGACGGTGTTCGCGCCAATCCGATTCTGGCGATCCATGACGTCGGTGCCGGTGGTTTGTCCAACGCCTTCCCCGAGCTGACCAACGACGCGGGCCGTGGCGCACGCTTTGATCTGCGCGGTGTGCCGCTGGAAGAGTCCGGCATGGCGCCTAAGGAAATCTGGTGCAACGAGAGCCAGGAGCGTTATGTGCTGGCCATCGCTCCCGAGTCCCTGGAGATGTTCAAAGCCCTGTGCGAGCGCGAGCGCTGCCCGTATGCGGTGGTTGGTGTCGCCACCGAAGAACGCCAACTGGAACTGGTCGACAAGGGTGCTGAGTCACCGGTCGACATGCCCATGAACGTGCTGCTGGGCAAGCCGCCCAAGATGCACCGCGATGTGAAGACGGTGGAGCGCAGCTTTGCGCCGCTGGATTTGACCGGCGTCGACCTGCAAAAAGCCGTGATTGACGTGCTGGCCCACCCCACCGTGGCGTCCAAACGTTTCCTCATCACCATTGGCGACCGCACCGTGGGGGGCCTGACCCACCGTGACCAGATGGTCGGACCCTGGCAGGTGCCGGTGGCGGACTGCGCCGTCACCCTGGCTGACTACAAAGGCTTTGCCGGCGAAGCCATGGCCATGGGTGAACGCACGCCATTGGCCAGCATCGACGCCCCGGCCTCGGGCCGTATGGCGGTGGCCGAAGCCATTACCAACCTGCTGGCCGCGCCCTTTGACTTGCCGCGCGTGAAGCTGTCGGCCAACTGGATGGCCGCGTGCGGCGAACCCGGTGAAGACGCCGCGCTGTACGCCACGGTCAAGGCCGTGGGCCTGGAGCTGTGCCCGGCGCTGGGTATTTCCATTCCCGTGGGCAAGGATTCACTGTCCATGCGCACGCAGTGGAAAGATGAGAACGAAGCCAAAAAGGTCACCAGCCCGGTGTCCCTGATCGTCACCGCCTTTGCCACGCTGCAGGATGTGCGCGGCACGCTGACCCCCCAGTTGAATGCCACTGAAGACACCACCCTGGTGCTGGTCGACCTGGGCCACGGCAAAAACCGCATGGCCACCAGCATTCTGGCGCAAACGCTCAACCAGGTCGGCGACCAAGTGCCTGACCTGGACGAAGCGAAAGACCTGGTGAACCTGGTCAACGCCGTCAACGCCTTGCGTGCGCAGGGCAAGCTGCTGGCCTACCACGACCGCAGCGACGGTGGCCTGTTGGCCGCAGTGGCCGAGATGGCCTTTGCCGGACGTGTGGGTGTGGCGCTGAATGTGGACATGCTGGTGCTGGAAGGCGACGGCATCACCGACAGCCGCATGGATGTGGGCGACAGCAAAAACTGGGCAGGGCAGGTCAGCGCGCGCCGGGAAGAGTTGACGCTCAAAGCCCTGTTCAACGAAGAACTGGGTGTGGTGCTGCAGGTGCGCACCGCCCAGCGCAGTGAGGTGATGCAGACTTTGCGTGACCATGGTCTGGCCAAACACAGCCATTTCATTGGCAAGACCCGTCCCGCCACCAGCGAAATCGCGGCCGGCAAGGGCGAATTGCAAATCTGGCGCGATGCCAAGTCCATCTTCAGCGCCTCCTTGAGCGACCTGCACCAGGTGTGGGACAGCGTGAGCTGGAAAATTTGCCAGCAACGCGACAACCCCGCCTGTGCCGATGCCGAACACGCGGCCGCTGGCGCCTTGGGCGATCCGGGCCTGCATATTTACCGTCCACAGGCCACTATTTCAGTGCCAAATAGTGCTCTAGCCCCCGTGGAATATGCGCAAGCAGCTATTAAATCAATAGCAACTCCGGCTTTGAACCTGAGCCGCCCCAAGGTGGCCGTGTTGCGCGAGCAGGGCGTCAACTCGCATGTGGAGATGGCTTACGCCTTCACCGAGGCCGGTTTTGAGGCCTATGACGTGCACATGACCGATCTGCAAAGCGGCCGCGCCAAACTGGCGGACTTCCAGGGCGTGGTGGCCTGCGGGGGGTTCAGCTATGGCGACACCCTGGGCGCCGGCATTGGCTGGGCGCGCTCCATCACCTTCAATGCCGCACTGGCAGACCAGTTCAAGGCCTTCTTTGGCCGCACCGACACCTTCGGGCTGGGCGTGTGCAATGGCTGCCAGATGTTTGCCGAGCTTGCCGACATCATCCCCGGCGCACAAGACTGGCCGCGCTTCACCACCAACCAGAGCGAACGCTTCGAGGCGCGCCTGAGCATGGTCGAAGTGCTGGAGTCCCCCTCGCTGTTCTTCGCCGGGATGGCGGGCGCCCGCTTGCCGATTGCCGTGGCGCACGGTGAAGGTTTTGCCAACTTCAAGTACCGGGGCAACGCCGACCAGGCCATTGCCGCCATGCGTTTCACCGACAACCACGGTGCGGCCACCGAGGCTTACCCGTTCAACCCGAACGGCAGCCCCGGTGGCCTGACGGCGGTGACCACGGCGGACGGGCGCTTCACCGCCATGATGCCGCACCCCGAGCGGGTGTTCCGCAACATCCAGATGAGCTGGACCGATCTGGACCCCAATGCCCACAGCCCCTGGATGCAGCTTTGGCACAACGCCCGCAAGTGGGTGGGTTGATCAGTTTCGTTTGTGTTTTGTCTGGGCTCCCGACGGCGCCCATGAAGTCAAAATTGTGGATTACCACTGAAGTGCAGGAGTTCGCTATGACCATCGCAGCCCCCAAAAATGGTCTTCGCCCCATTCATCCCGGCGAAATTTTGCGTGAGGACTACCTCAAACCGCTGGGCATGAGTGCCAACGCCCTGTCTCTGGCGCTTAAAGTGCCAGCGTCGCGCGTCAATGACATCGTGCTGGAGCGCCGTGGTGTGACGGTGGATACCGCCATGCGATTGGTGCGCTATTTTGGCGGTGACGTGCAAAGTTGGATGAATTTGCAAACGGCGTTTGAGGTCAAGGTGGCGCAAAAGGCGTTGGCACGCAAGATCGAGAAGGAAGTTGCGCCCATGTCGGCATGACAGGCATGCCCTGGGCACGCACTGTTCACGCAAAAATTAAACCGTCGGCCCATGTTTGCGCCGCCAGTATTTCTCCAGCTCCACCACCAGCAGGACGATGCTGGAAACGGCCAGGCACAGCAATAGCTCCAGTGCACCCAGGGCTTCGGTTTTGAAAATCGGGTTCAGTGCGGGAACGTAAATCAGCAGCATCTGCAGGGTAAACGTCAACAGCACCGCCCCCAACAAGGGAAGGTTGCTGCGCAGACCGATGCGCCACAGCGGCAGTTGTTCCGAACGAATCGCCAGCACATGGAACATTTGGGACAGGGTCAGTACGGTAAACACCATGGTTTGCCAATGGGCGTTCCCCGTGGTGATGGCCCAGTACTGCACACCCAGGCACAGCGCGCCAATCAGCAGACCCACGCCCAAAATATGCTGCCACATGCCCTGGGCGAACATGCTCTCCGAGGGGGCGCGGGGCGGGCGCTGCATGATGCCGCGTTCGGCCGGCTCGGCGGCCAGTGCCAGACCCGGCAGGCCGTCGGTCACCAGGTTGACCCACAGGATGTGGATAGGCAGCAGGGGGATCGGCAGCAGGAACAGCGGGGCGAGAAAGATGGTCCAGATCTCGCCTGAATTGCTGGTCATGGTGTAACGCACGAACTTGCGGATGTTGTCGTAGATGCGCCTGCCCTCGCGCACCGCCGCCACGATGGTGGCAAAGTTGTCGTCCAGCAGAATCAGGCTGGAGGCCTCGCGGGCGACGTCGGTTCCGCCTTTGCCCATGGCCACGCCAATGTCGGCGCGTTTCAAGGCCGGGGCATCGTTCACACCGTCACCCGTCATGGCCACAAACTGGCCTTGCGCCTGCAGGGCCGCGACGATGCGGATTTTTTGCGCCGGGTCCACACGGGCATAAATGCGGACCTGTTCCACTCGCGCCTGCAGTTGCGCGTCGTCCATGGCGCTCAGGTCGACTCCGGTTAAAACCGGTGCATCGGCGCTGTCCACAATGCCCAGCCGTTGGGCAATGGCGCGTGCGGTGGCGGGGTGGTCGCCGGTGATCATCACCGGCGTGATGCCTGCGCTGATGCAGTCGCCCACGGCCGCCATGGCTTCGGGACGCGGCGGATCGATCAGCGCGATCAGGCCCAGCAGTTCGAGCTGGCTCTCCACCGACGCCAGCGCATTGGTGTCGGGCAGGCGGTCGAAGCTGCGCCGTGCCAGCGCCAGCACGCGCAGGCCCTGGGCGGCCAGGGTGTTGGCGGCGTCCAGCAGTGCCTGCGGGTCCAGAGGCTCGGGGCCTGAGGGTGTCCACTGGGCCACACAGCAGGGCAATACCGACTCCGGCGCACCCTTGGTGTAGGCGACATACCCCTCGGCTTGCCCGGCCACCGGGTGGTGGAAGGTGGTCATGCGCTTGCGCTCGGCGTCAAACGGCTGTTCTTGTACGCGGGGCCAGGCCGCATCCAGCGCCGCTTTGTCCAGTTGTGCGCTGCGGGCTGCCAGCACCAGGGCGGTTTCCGTCGGGTCCCCTTGCCACAGGCCATCGTCCGTGGGGCTGGCATCGTTGCACAGCGCGGCGGCGCGCAGGGTTTGCGCATGTACTTCACCGGGGAGCGGGTCGCCCGGAACCCATGGCTGGCTCTGCGCCAGAACCAACTCCGCATGCATGCGGTTTTGGGTGAGTGTGCCGGTCTTGTCGGAGCAAATGGTGGTGATGGAGCCCAGTGTTTCTACCGATGGCAGGCGCCGTACCAGGGCATTTACCGCCACCATGCGTCGCGCGCCCAGTGCCAGCAAAATTGTGACGACGGCGGGCAAGGCCTCCGGGATGGCGGCTACCGCCAGGCTGATGGCCGTGAGCGCCATCAGCAATGGTGTTTCTCCGCGCAGCACGCCCACGGCAAATATCACTGCGCAGATGGCGAGCACCACCACGGCCAGGCGTTTGCCGAAAGCGGCCAGCCGCAGTTGCAGGGGGGTGCTGCGGTCTTCGCTGTCGAGTAGCCGGGCGATCTTCCCCAGTTCTGTAGACATGCCAATGGCGACCACCAGCCCGCGGGCGCGCCCATGGGTGGCGGTGGTGCCTTTGAAGGCCATGTTCAGGCGGTCACCCAATGCAGAAGGGGCATCGGCAGCCAGGGCCGCCGTGTGTTTGCTGGTGGTGACGGATTCACCGGTCAGTGCCGATTCGTCCACTTGCAACTGGGCGATCTCAATGAGGCGCAAATCGGCCGGTACCTGGTTGCCCGCTTCCAGCAGCACAATATCGCCCGGCACCAGTGTGCTGGCGGGCCGCATTTGTACCTGGCCTCCACGCAGCACGGTGGCCTGTGCAGCCGCCAACTGGCGCAACGCCAGCATCGCCCGGTCGGCGCGCCAGGTCTGGACAAAACCGATCACGGCGTTGAGCACCACGATGACGAGAATCACCAGGGTGTCGGTCAGGTCGCCAATCATCCCCGAAATGACCGCTGCCGCCAGTAGCACCAACACCATGAAATCGCGAAACTGCTCGATCAGCAGGCCCACGAGGCTGCGCTGGCCCACCGCCTGCAATTCGTTGGCCCCATGGACCTGCGCGCGCTGCTGGGCTTCGGCCTCCGGCAGGCCGTGAACGGGGTCCACTCCGTGTTCCCGTACCAGTTCGTGCGCTTCGCGCAAATGCCAATCGGAGGGGGGCGTCATGGGCGATACCTCAGGTGTGAGGCCGCGTGCGGTAGAACCGCATCGGCGTGCCATGGTGGGCGGTGGGGCTGTTTTGCAGCACCGAGGGGCGGATGCGGCCCACCACATGCATCTCGCAGGGCTTGCAGTCAAAACGCAGGGTCAGCTTGTCTTTGCCGTTGACCAGGGTCAGCGGTTCGGCCTTGACTGTGCCCTGCACGCCGGTCACGCCCTTGGCCTGTTTGGGGCACAGGCTCATGGAGAAGCGCACGCAGTGCTTGGTGATCATCAGGCTGACTTCGCCTTCCTCTTCCTGGCTCTCGTAGGCGGCGGCGATGACCTTCACGCCGTGCTGGGCGTAGAAGTCGCGCGCCTTGGCGTTGTACACATTGGCCAGGTAGCTCAGGGTGTCCTCAGGGTAGGCCACGGGCGGCTGCACTGGCGCCGAGCGGGCAGGGCGGGTGTAAGCGGCCAAGCGGGCGGCTTCCAGTTGCTCCACCGCGTCGCGGCGCAAGGGGTTGATGAGCGAGGCGGGCACAAACCAGGGCTGGCTCAGATTCAAGGTGATGTGTTCGGGCGCGGTGGCCAGCTCAAACACTGTGTTGCCAAACTTCGCCAGGTTCTCCCGCAAGCTGGCCTGGGCCTGCTCGGGGTGCTTGGCTACTTCCTTGGCGGCGGCCAGGGTGGCGGTGGCCGTGGTGCCGTCCTCGTCGGTCAGGGTCAGAGCAAAACCTTGTGGGGTTTCGTCCAGGCTGGCCCAGACGGCGATGCGCCGGTCGCTGGATTTTTTGTCCAGCGCGCGCACCCAGGTGCTGTCGCGGTTGCGGTTGACCTCCACCCCTTTGCGCAAGTCCTTGAACCCCGCCATGGGGTCTTTTGGGTAGACCCGCCACAGCCCCACGCTGTGCGCATTGGCTGGCTCGGCCCGGTTGATGGCCAGGCCCACCAGTTCTTTTTGCAGGTCGTAGTAGCACAGGCCGTCGCCGTTGTGCAGGATGGTTTGTGCCGAGGTGGTTTCCAGCTCCACCCAGTCGGGGCCCACTTTGGTGACAAAACCAATGGCCTGGCCCGGATTCTTGGGGGTGTCAAAAGCGCCTATGTCTTCCTTGCGCCCTTGGACGAAGTAGTCGGTGAACTCGCGGTTGAAGTTCTGGTTGGGGTCGGGCGTGAAGCTGAAGCAGGTGGTGCCGCTGGAGGCCCGGCTCAGCGGATAGGCGGAACCTTGGCGCTCTTCGATCAGTGCATCGAGCAGTGTGCGGTAGTGGGCGGTGATGTTCTTCACATAGCCCATGTCCTTGTAGCGGCCTTCGATCTTGAAGCTGCGAATGCCCGCATCGACCAGCGCGGCCAGGTTGTCGCTCTGGTTGTTGTCCTTCATGGACAGCACATGTTTGTCGTGCGCCACAAAGCGGCCTGCTGCGTCCATCACCTGGTAGGGCAGGCGGCAGGCCTGGCTGCAATCGCCCCGGTTGGCGCTGCGCCCGGTGTGGGCGTGGCTGATGTAGCACTGGCCGCTGTAGGCCACGCACAGTGCGCCGTGCACAAAAAACTCCAGCGTGCAGTCGGTCTGCTGGCGCACCGCCCGGATTTGCTCCAGCGTGAGCTCACGCGCCAGCACGATCTGGGACAGGCCCACGTCCTGCAAAAAACGCGCCTTTTCGGGCGTGCGGATGTCGGTCTGGGTGCTGGCGTGCAATTGGATGGGCGGCAGGTCGATGTTCAACAGGCCCATGTCCTGGACGATGAGCGCGTCCACCCCCGCGTCGTACAACTGCCAGGCCAGCTTGCGGGCGCTCTCCAGTTCGTCGTCTCGCAAAATGGTGTTCATGGTGACGAAGACGCGGCTGTTGAAACGGTGCGCGTGGCGCACCAGGCGGCGGATCTCGCTCACGCTGTTGTCGGCGCTGGTGCGGGCGCCAAAGGAGGGGCCGCCGATGTAAATGGCGTCGGCGCCGTGGTTGACGGCTTCGATGCCGATATCGGCGTCACGCGCCGGGGCCAGGAGTTCGAGTGGGTGGTCGTGCAGGGACATCCGCGGATTATCCCAGCAGGTGGCAGCTTTCGCTGCCCTGCCATTTGCTTAAACTCACGCCATGAAAAAGAGCACCCATGTACAGCGGATGGACGCAGTCGACCTGATGCGAGGCCTGGCCATGCTGTGGATGACGGTTTTCCATTTTTGCTTTGACCTGAACCAGGCAGGCTATCTCCACCAGAACTTCTACGCCGATCCGCTGTGGACCTGGCAGCGCACCTGCATCCTGAGCCTGTTTTTGTTGTGCGCGGGCTTCAGCCAGGCGATTGCCTTGCAGCAAGGGCAAAGCTGGCGGCAGTTTGGGCGGCGCTGGGCGCAAATTGCCGGGTGCGCACTGCTGGTGACGGTGGGGTCGGCATGGATGTTTCCCCACAGTTTTATTTACTTCGGGGTCTTGCACGGCATGGCCGTGATGCTGGTGATTGTGCGGCTGACGGCGGGGTGGGGGGGGTGGCTCTGGCCATTGGGTGCCCTGGCTATTGCTACCAAAATAATAGCTGCTTACGCAATAACCACGGGCGGAAAAGCCGATTTTCTTAATGAAAGAATGTTCAATTGGCTGGGTCTGATCAGTGTGAAACCCATCACCGAAGACTATGTGCCCATCGTCCCCTGGCTGGGCGTGATGTGGTGGGGCATGGCCGCGGGCATGTGGTGGATGGCAAAGGCCCGAAGTTCCCCCCCCGTGCCCCGCATGCTGAACCCCGTGGTCGTGCTGGGGCGCTGGAGCCTGAGCTACTACATGCTGCACCAGCCCGTGTTGCTGGGGGGGCTGTGGCTGTGGGCCGTTTTTTAGACGGCGGGTACGGCCAGTCCCTCGGTGTCGGTGAAGAGGATGTTGCCTTCCGAGTCTAGGGAAAATGCGCCGGCGCCGAACTCCTGGCGCAACCTGGCCGTGTGGCTGCCAATGGAGATATCCACGGACCCCGAAACACCGGAACCCACCTCCACCCTGGCACCGAGTGCCAGCGCGATTTGCTGGCAGAGCGCGTCGCGTTCGAGCAGTGATTGGCTCCAGACCTGAATCGCGTGGTGCCATGAGGCTTTGATGCGCGGCAGCATGCCTTTGGGGTCATGAGCGGCAGCCACTTGCTTTGCCAGCTTGTCCAGGTTTTCTTCGGTTTCCTTTTCTTTGTGAATGCGTTCTTCCAGCGCTGCGTATTGCGCAGTGAGCCCTGCGTTCGCGCCCAGCACCATCTTGGTCAGTGCGCCCTTGGCGGAGCCCAACAGGGGCACGCGCACCAGCATCATGGCGGTGGCGGTCCCTCCCACCAGCCGTCCGCGTCCCGGAGTGTCGGCGCCGATGATGATCTGGTTGAGTGCGCTGAGCTCACAGTCCAGCGCCATATCGGCCAAAGCGAGGACCGCATCGGCATGTATCTGTACGGCTTGCGCAAAACGGGCGTTGACCGATCCGCGCGCCGTGACCTTGGCATGGGCGATCACCCCGCCCGCAATTCGGATATCTCCGCCCGCTTCGAGTACGCCGCCGTCCACCATGCCACCCACCACAATATCCCCGCTAGCCTGGACCACCATGCCTTGCACTACATCCCCCTTGATTTGCACGGTGCCGTTGAAGTGAACATTGCCGGTGGCCATATTGACCTCTCCGACATGCAAGATGGGCTCCACCGTGACACCCGCTTTGACCCGCACGGGCTGCCCTGTGACCGACGCCAGCAGCAGGTTGGGATCGTCGCTGGCGACCTGCGTCCCGGCCAGCGGTGTGGAAAAGGGCTCATCGTGGCCTGGGCGGGCGGGCAAACTACGGCCCCGCACTGTGCGGCCTTCCACGCCTGCGGTGGCGGGTATGCGGCGCATCAGTGGCGTACCCGCATTTACGACTTTGGTGGTGCCATGCTCGCGGTAGTCGATCAGGCCGTTTTCGTCCAGCTTGGGGGATCGGTCTGCCGCCTGCGTGACCAATTCTTCGAAGATGCTGTTGTGTCCTTCTTCGGGAAGAACGCCCCGGGCGATGGGGATGCGGCTTGCGCCAGTTTGTTCACATGCCAACAACAGCGCTTCATCGTCGATACCAAATTGAACCCCCGACTCCGTCAGCGCCTGGATCAGGTCGCCCAGGGTTGGCGCTTTGCCTCCGAATGCGGGGGTGATGCTGACCTCAGCACTCATGTCATCGGCCGCAATGTGGACTGCGATGTGTGCGTCGCGTCTTTCCGCGACCTGCGCCACGAAGGGGGTCTGCAGGGTATTGCAATACTGCGCGGCATTGCTGATAGCGTCTTCATCGAAGGCGCACTCACCACACCCGCCTTGCACCAGCAGGGCATGCAAGGCGGCTACGTCAACCGGTGGCCTTGCACTGTGCGGCTGCCCACGCAAGAATATTTGCCCGCCGGTTTCAATGATTGAAATGCCGATGATGTCCATTGCCAAGAACCCCCAGTCATTGCCTGGATGCAAATGACCATAGCACTTTCAGCGAAATTTCTCCACCGCAATACCACTGTCACCATAAAAAAACGCAGCCAAGGCTGCGTTTTTTGAGGGGGCGATTTTAAAACCTATTCAATTTTTGCCTTGGTGCGCAATTCTTCCTGGAACTTGGCCATTTTTTGTTGGGTCAACTGCTGCGTGATCTGGGGTTTGACTTCTTCAAACTTGGGCAGCGTGGCCTCGCGCACGTCATCCAGGCGAATGATGTGGTAACCAAACTGGGTTTTTACCGGGGTTTCGGTCATCTTGCCCTTGGTCAGGCCGGTGAGAGCTTCCGAAAACTCTTTCACGTAGCTGCTGGGGTTGGCCCAATCCAGGTCGCCGCCATTGGCGCCGGAGCCGGGGTCTTTGGAGGACTTCTTGGCGATCGCTTCAAACTTGGCGCCTTTTTTCAGCTGCGCGATGATGGCTTTGGCTTCGCTTTCTTTTTCCACCAGGATGTGGCGGGCGCGGTACTCTTTGCCCGCGTTGGCCGCGGCAAATTTGTCGTATTCGGCCTGGGCATCGGCATCGGACACGGGGTTCTTTTTCTGGAAGTCCGTGAACAGTTCATTGATCAGGATGGATTGGCGTGCAGACTCCACCTGGGTTTTGTATTCCTCGGTGGCGTCCAGGCCACGGGCCTGGGCTTCCTGGGCAAAAATTTCACGCGAGATCACCGCTTCTTTGAGCTGCCCCTGCATCTCAGGAGTGATCTGACGGCCTGAACGCGCCAATTGCTGTGCCAGCGCATCGATCCGGGCTTTGGGCACTGCCTTGCCGTTGACGACCGCCACATTTTGGGCCAGTGCTGCAGGTGCCAACACGGCCATCAAGGTGGCGGCGGCAAGCGCGGTCAAAATTTGCTTCTTCATTCAGATTCCCTCAAGGTGCTTCAATAGTAGTGGTTTCGGAGGATGCGTTTTCGGCTTCGATGGCCAGCGCATGCAAGCCCTGGTCAATGAAATCTTGCAGCGCATCATACACAAGGCGATGGCGGGCTACGCGGCTCTTGCCGGTAAATAGATGTGAAGCGATTCGCACCCGAAAATGGGTGCCAAAACCGCTGCCGTTGGCGCCTGCATGGCCGTTGTGCTGGTAGCTTTCATCCAGCACTTCCAGGCGGGTGGGGGCCAAACGTTCCTGCAAGCGGTGTTCCAGTTGTGTTGCGCTGGGGCCAAGGCTCATGGGGTAGGTCCTTCGGTTGGAGAATCATTGGCTTTGATGTGGGGTGCAATGTAAAACCCTTGGCCAATGAGGAAGGCCAGGGGGAAAGCGTAGCCCCACAGTTTGAAGCTGACCCAGGCCTCGGTGCTGTAGTACAGCACCACATAGGCATTGATCAAGGCCATGAAAACACAGTACAAGACCCAGACCACGTTGAGGCGGTGCCAAATGGGATCTGGCAATTCAAGCTGGCTTCCCAGCAGCAGCTTGAGAAAGTTCTTGCGCATGACCCATACCGCTATTGCCAGTCCAATGGCCATGGCGGCATACAAGACCGTGGGCTTCCACTTGATGAAACGGTCGTCGTGCAGGGTCAGTGTCAAGGCGCCAAAGACCAGCACCAGGGCCAGGGTGATCTTGTGCATGGCCTGCAGTTTGCGGTCTATGCCATAGATCAGCGCCATTTGCACGGTGGTGGCCGCCATCAGCACGGCGGTGCCGATGTAGATGTCGTACAGCTTGAAGGCGCCAAAGAAAAGCGCGATGGGGAAAAAGTCGATCAGTATTTTCATGCAGGGGTGAAGTGTAACGATGCCGAGTTCATGCAATAACGCAGGCCGGTGGGTGCGGGGCCGTCTTCAAACACATGGCCCAGGTGGGCGCCGCAGTCCGCACAATGCACCTCGGTGCGTTTCATCCACAACATGCCATCCACTTTGGTGCCAATGGCGCTTGCATCAATGGGTTGAAAGTAGCTGGGCCAGCCCGAGCCGGATTCGTACTTGGCGCTTGAATCAAACAGCGGTTTGCCGCAGCAGATACAACGGTAAACGCCCGCGGCCTTGTTGCTCTCCAATTTGCCGGAGTAGGCCTTTTCGGTGGCTTCCTGGCGGGTGACCGCAAACGCCAGCGGCTCGGCCTCCCTGGCGCGCAACAGCGCTTTCCATTCTTCGTCGGTTTTTTGCACTTTGTAGGTCATGGCTCGGACTCCAGGTGGTGGCACAAGTGCTTTGTTTCAAGAACTGCAGCTGATGGCGATGCCTCCCGCCCAATCGGGGGGGAAGGCGGCAAACGATTCAAAGGCGGGGTGCTCGTCAAACGGGCGCTCCAATACCTGCAATAACTGGTGAACCAACGTGAAATCCTTGGTCTTGGCGGCTTGGATGGCCAGTTCTCCCAAATGGTTCCGCAGCACAAATTTGGGATTGGTTTTTAGCATCAAATCAGCCGCTAACCCTTGTGGTTGTTGCGCAAGCAGCTCCGAATAGTGTAGCAACCAGGGGTCAATGCCAGAGGCATCCATGAACAAGTCCCGCACGGAAGAATCGTCGGTGCGCCGTTCCCGCGCCCACAGGCTCAAACGCCGCCAGAAGATGGTGTAGTCCACCCGTCCCTCCACCAGCAAGCGCAGCACATCTTCGGTCAGGCGCTGGTGTTTGTCGTGCGATTGCGCAAAACCCAGCTTCATCGCCATGCGTTGGGCGAGGGCTTGCGGGAATGCGGTCTTAAAGTGCTCCAAGGCAGCCATGGCCAGCTCTTGTTTCTCGATCAGCGGCATCAGGGCCTGGCCCAGGCACAGCAGGTTCCAGTACGCGACGTTGGGCTGCTTGTAAAAGGCATAACGCCCCTGGGTGTCCGAGTGGTTGCAGATGTGGCCTGGGTCATAGACATCCAGAAACTGGAAAGGCCCGTAATCGATGGTGAGCCCCAGGATGCTCATGTTGTCGGTGTTCATCACCCCGTGGCAAAACCCTACCGACTGCCACAGCGCCACCATCGTTGCGGTGCGCTCGGTCACCGCCTGCAGCAGCGCCGCGTAGGGATTGCCACCCACCAGGCTGTTGTCGGTCCGGCATTGTGGGTAAAAGCGGTCAATCACATAGTCGGCCAGTATTTTCAATTGCCCATGCTGGTCATGGTGACAAAAATGCTCGAAATGTCCGAATCGAATGAAACTGGGCGCCACCCGGGTCACGACCGCAGCGGTCTCCATCTCTTCACGCCGCACCGGGGCGTCAGAGCCCGTCACACACAGGGCGCGCGAGGTGGGAATGCCCAGGCCGTGCATGGCTTCGCTGCACAAAAACTCCCGAATGCTGCTGCGCAGCACGGCGCGCCCATCACCCATGCGCGAAAAAGGCGTCAAGCCCGCGCCCTTGAGCTGCACTTCCTGGCCCGAGGTCTCGCCCAGCAAAATAGCCCGCCCGTCGCCCAGTTGCCCGGCCCACACGCCAAATTGGTGGCCACTGTAGACACTGGCCAAGGTTTGGGTGCCCGAGATGGGGCGGTTGCCGCTGAGCGCTTCCAGCAATTCTTGCGATCCCAGCGCGGCGGGGTCCAGTCCCAGCGTTTGGGCGACGGTGGTGCTGCGTCCGACCCAGTACGGCGCCGGTAAGGGCTGCGGCGCCAAGGGTGCGTAGAAATCTGTGCCCAAATGGGCGAAGCTGTTGTTCCAAGCCAAGCCCACATGGAGGCCTTCTTGGCTGTTGAGGGCCGTGTTCATGGCGGCATTGTCCCGCAGGACCGTCGAACACGGCGTCGGCAGGGTTATCCGCTGGGGGCGCGAGTCAGGCCTCGGATGGTGGCTCCGGGCTGGTGAAAATGAAGTGGGTCAGCGCTTCGTCGTCGGGAATGTCCACCCGGCCAAATTCCAGCGTGACCAGGCCGCGCTGCGCCAGGGACTTGAGCGCCTGGTTGACCGTCTGGCGGGAGATTCCCACCAGATTGGCCAACTCGTCTTGCGACAGGCTGAGTTTGCGGGTCCGGCCCCAGAACTGGCGGCTCAGGGACAGCGCCACGCGTTGTTCGGGCGTGCGCAGGCGCCCCGACTCGATGAGCGCCATGGCCTGACTCACCCGAATACTGAGCTGTTTGACCAAAAATTGGTTGAACTCGATGCTGGTGGCGCGCAATTGGTGAAAAACCGCGTGCGGCAGGCACAGCAGTTCGGAGTCGCGCAGGGCCACCACCTCGTAGCGGCGCCGCTCAATGTTCAGGGCAGAGCCTTCCCCGAACCAGTCGCCCGAGGCCACACACAAGAAGGTCGATGAACGCCCCTTGATGGGCACACTTTGCAGCTTGACCAGGCCGCTTAACACGGCGTACCAGCCCTCCACGGGGGTATCGGCCTGCAGCATCATCTCGCCCTTTTTCGCCGGTATGTGCAGCAGGCTGGCGTGAGCATGCTCCTGGGTGGCCAGCGGCAAGCAGGTGAACCAGGGCTGGGTGGCGAGAAAACGCAAGGTGGGTGAGGCGGTACCGGGAAACATGGCGGACGTATACGGGTAAATACTGACTATTTGTTGGCTAAGCGACAGCTGTTGCAAGGGGCTGGGTGTCCCTTCACAATCCGCGCACTTTGCAGGCCCCGATGATACGAAGCCTGGGCGCAAGTTTTTATACCGGAGGCCTCCATGCTTAGATATTCACGCTTCCTGCTGTACTTTTTAGGCGCCTTGTTTGGCGGATGGACCGCGCCCTTGCACGCCGCAGAGACCGGGGTGGGTGAGCAGGAAATTGTGCTCGGCCAGTCGCTGGGGATCACCGGCCCGCTGGCGCAAATGGCCCCTGACATTGCCAATGGCGCCAAAGCGTACTTTGATGCGGTCAATGCCAAAGGCGGTGTGTATGGCCGCAAGATCCGCACGGTGGTGCTGGACGACGGCTACGATCCGGCCACCACCCTAAAAACGGTACGCCGTTTGATTGATGACGACAAAGTTTTTGCCTTGTACAGCCTGACGGGCACGGCCAATGTGGTGGGTGTTCTGCCCCTGCTGGCCAAGGGGCCTGCACCGGTGCCCATGTTTGCGCCCTTCACGGGAGCAGATGCGGTTCGCATGCCCCAAATGCCCAACGTGTTCCATATTCGGGCCAGTTATGCCGACGAGCTGGAGAAGCTGGTGCAGCATTTGAGCACCGTCGGTGTGCAGCGCATGGGTGTGCTGTGGATGAACAACGGCATGGGCAAGGACGGCATGGCGGGCATTGAGAAAGCCATGCAAAAACGCGCACTCAAGCCATTTGCCACGGCTTCCATCCAGCCCGATGGCTCGGACGCCGACAAAGCGGTGGCCACCTTGCACGAGCGCAGACCCGAAGCCATCATCATGATCACGGCGGGCACCCCCACGGTGAGTTTCATCAAGGCCTATAACAAAGTGCGCCTGGGCATGCGTTTTTACACGCTCTCGGTCATGGGCACCCAGTCTGCCTTGCGCGCGCTGGGCGCCGATGGCGTGGGAGTGGTGGTGACCTCGGTGGTGCCCTTTCCCTGGAGCAATAGCAACCCTTTGGCCCGGGAATACCGGGACACCATGCGCAAAGCAGGCTTTGACAACCTGTCGTTTCTCGGTTTTGAGAGTTATATCAACGCCAAGGTACTGGTCGAGGGCCTCAAACGGGCGGGCAAAGACCTCACCCGGGCGCGGTTTACCGCCGCGCTGGAGGGTATGAAGTCCTTCAATCTGGGAGGTTTTGTGGTGGGCTTTGGCAAGGATTCCCACCAAGGGTCGCGCTTTGTAGAGCTCACCATCGTCAGCCCCGGAGAACGGTTCACCAAATAACCCCGAGGTCCTGGGGGCGACCCGAGACCTTGGGAGGCCACCCAAAAGCGGCTACCATGAAATTTCACCATCCTTTCAACCCACCCCACTTAGGAGAATCCATGCTCGGTTTGATGCAAAGCCAACAACTGCTGATTTCGTCACTGATTGAGTTTGCCGAACGGCACCACGGCGAGGGCGAAGTCGTTTCGCGCCGGGTTGAGGGCGATATCCATCGCTACACCTACAAAGATGTGGCGGTGCGCTCGCGCCAAGTGGCCAATGCCCTGGAGCAAATGGATCTGGCGTTCAGTGACCGGGTGGCCACCCTGGCCTGGAACGGCTACCGCCACCTGGAGCTGTACTTTGGCGTGAGCGGCTCGGGCAAGGTGCTGCACACCCTGAACCCCCGCCTGCACCCCGACCAGATTGTCTGGATTGCCAACCACGCCGAAGACCAGGTGCTGTGCTTTGACATGAGCTTCCTGCCCATCGTCAAGGCCGTGCACAGCCGCTGCACCACCATCAAACACTTCATTGCCCTGTGTGACGCCGACCAGTTGCCCGCCGACACCGGCATTCCCGGGCTGCAAAGCTACGAAGCCTGGATGGGTGCGCAGTCCAGCGAGTACACCTGGCCCAGCTTTGACGAAAACTCCGCCTCCAGCATGTGCTACACCAGTGGCACCACGGGCAACCCCAAGGCGGCCCTGTACAGCCACCGCTCCACCATGCTGCACGCCCTGGCGGGCGCTTTGCCGGACGCCTTGAGCATGAGCGCACGCGACTGCGTGCTGCCGGTGGTGCCCATGTTCCATGTCAATGCCTGGGGCTTGCCGTACTCGGCGGCCATGACCGGCGCCAAGCTGGTGTTTCCCGGCCCGGCCATGGACGGCAAGTCCATCTTTGAATTGATTGAAACCGAGAAGGTGTCGTTTGCCGCCGGTGTGCCCACCGTCTGGCAAATGATGCTGGGCCATATGCAGGCCGGCGGTTTGCGTTTCAGCACCCTCAAGCGCACGGTCATTGGCGGCTCGGCCTGCCCACCGGCCATGATCACCGCGTTCAACGACGAGTACGGCGTTGAAGTGCTGCACGCCTGGGGCATGACCGAGATGTCGCCGCTGGGGACGGTTTGCACGCTCAAGAACAAACACTTGCCGATGGATTCCGCCGACAAGATGAAGGTGCGCCTCAAGCAGGGGCGGGGTGTTTTTGGCGTCGACATGAAGATTGTGGACGATGCGGGCAAAGAACTCCCCTGGGACGGCAAAGCCTATGGCGACTTATTGGTCAAAGGGCCCTGGGTCATCAGCGAATACTTCAAGGGTGAGGGCAGTGCACCGCTGGTCAATGGCTGGTTCCCCACCGGAGACGTGGCCACCATCGACCCCGATGGCTACATGCAGATCACCGACCGCAGCAAGGACGTGATCAAGTCCGGCGGTGAATGGATCAGCTCCATCGACGTGGAGAACATTGCCATGGCCCACCCGGCCGTGGCCATGGCCGCGTGCATCGGCATGAAGCACCCCAAGTGGGACGAGCGCCCCATCATCGCGGTGCTCAAGAAGCCCGGCGCAGAAGTAACACGCGAGGAATTGATTGCTTTTTATGAGGGCAAGACCGCCAAGTGGCAGATTCCCGACGATGTGGTGTTTGTGGACGCAATCCCCTTGGGCGCGACCGGCAAGATGCAAAAAGTCAAATTGCGGGAAATGCTCAAAGACTACCAGTTGCCCACCACCTGAGCGCACGCCCCCAAGTCGCATTGGTGATAAGACTTGGGGGAAACCCTTGAGGTACCGCGTACAAATATTTGTACGCTTCCATGGATCGATATTTACAGGAGACATTAAATGAAATTCGGATTCAAGTTCGTTGCCGCCGCTGCGGTTGTTGTGTGTGCGCAAACCGCCATGGCCCAAAAGGGCGAGACGGTCAAAATCGCGTTCATCGATCCCCTGTCGGGCCTGATGGGTCCCGTAGGCGCCAACCAATTGAAGAGCTTCCAGTTTTTTGCTGAAAAATTCAACCAAAGCAACCCTGCCGGTGTCAAATTTGAAGTGCTTGCAATTGACAACAAGCTCAGCCCCACCGAGAGCCTGAATGCCTTGAAGTCTGCAATCGACCAGGGCGTGCGCTACATCACGCAGGGCAGTGGGTCTGCGGTGGCCGGTGCCTTGATTGATGCGGTCAACAAGCACAATGAACGCAATCCAGGCAAAGAGGTGGTTTACCTGAACCATTCGGCGGTGGACCCCGATTTCACCAACAACAAATGCAGCTACTGGCATTTCCGCTTTGACGCAGACACCTCCATGAAAATGGAAGCGCTGACCACCTTCATGACCGACAAGAAGGACATCAAGAAGGTGTACCTGATCAACCAGAATTACTCCCATGGGCAGCAGGTGGCGCGTTTTGCCAAGGAAACCCTGGGCCGCAAGCGCCCGGATATCCAGGTGGCAGGAGAGGACTTGCACCCTCTGGCCCAGGTGCGCGATTTCGCCCCCTACATTGCCAAAATCAAGGCTTCCGGCGCCGATACGGTCATCACCGGCAACTGGGGAACCGATTTGTCCTTGCTGATCAAGGCGGCCAACGAAAATGGGTATACCGGCAACTTTTACACCTACTACACAGGGGTGACCGGCACACCCACCGCCTTGGGTGCGAATGCCGCAGGCCGGGTGTACCAGATTGCCTACAACCACTACAACATGGGTGGACAGATGGAGAAATGGGAAAACGAATTCAAGGCCAAATTCAACGACGACTTCTATACCGGCTCCGTCATCCATATCTACAACATCCTGGGCGACGCCATGGCCAAAGCCAAGTCCACCGACCCGGTCAAAGTGGCCGCCGCCATGGAAGGCCTGAAGTTCAAGAGCTTCAACGGTGAAGTCGAAATGCGCAAAACCGACCACCAGCTGCAACAACCGCTGTTCTTGACGGCCTGGCAAAAGGCCGACAAAAAATACCCTTACAGCCCGGAAAACACGGGCATGACCCTGGCTCCGGTGAAAACCTATGCGTCCTATGTGGCCAGCACCCCCACCAGCTGCCAGATGAAGCGCCCCTGATCCACGCACCAGCGGTGACCGGTGGCAGGGCTCAATGGCAGGCTATGCATTGGGCCCTGTTTTCTGTGAATGGTACTTGCGGCTCCCTGGGGGGTGAAAGGTAAACGGCTGATGGAGTTCTTCATTATTTCGATGCTGAATGGTTTGAGCTACGGGCTCTTGCTGTTCATGCTCAGCGCAGGGCTGACGCTGATTTTCAGCATGATGGGTGTGCTCAATTTCGCACACGCCAGCTTCTATATGGTGGGTGCCTATGTGGGCTACACCTTGTCGGGCGTCATGGGGTTTTGGCCCGCACTGGTGATTGCGCCCTTGCTGGTGGGCGGCCTGGGCGCCTTGTTTGAACGCCTTGCCTTGCGACGTGTGCACAAGTTTGGCCATGTCGCCGAGTTGTTGATCACTTTTGGCCTGTCCTACATCGTTTTGGAGCTGGTGCAACTCATCTGGGGCCGCACCGCTTTGGAGTTCAACCCACCCGAAAGCCTGAAAGGCCCGGCGTTCACCCTGGTCAACCATGCCGTGGACGGACTGCGCCTGGTCTGGGGGACGGCGCCTGCCGACCTCTGCAGTGCGGCCGACGCCGCGGTGCGGGTGGTGTGCTCTCCTTTTCCCCTGACGCGCGGCTTCATGATGGTCGTGGCGCTGCTGATGCTGGTGGGCTTGTGGCTGTTGCTGACCCATACCCGCATCGGCCTGGTGATCCAGGCGGCGCTGACCCATCCCCACATGGCCGAATCCCTGGGGCACAACGTGCCCCGGGTCTTCATGCTGGTGTTTGGCGCGGGCACCGGCCTGGCCGGGCTGGCCGGTGTGATTGGCGGAAGTACCTACGTGACCGAGCCGTCCATGGCGGGCACGGTGGGCTCCATCATCTTTGTGGTGGTGGTAGTGGGTGGCTTGGGGTCCTTGTCGGGGGCTTTTTTGGCCTCCTTGCTGATCGGTGTCATTCAGACCTTTGCCATTGCCTTCGACTATTCCCTGATCAGCGTTTTGGGCAATCTGGGTGTAACGCTGAGCGAGGCGGCGCGCAACAACTCCGTTGCCAAGCTGACCCTGTCGCAGGTAGCGCCGATCCTGCCCTACCTGTTTTTGGTCTTGATTTTGATATTCCGGCCCAAGGGCTTGTTGGGTAAACGGGAAGGTTAAGTACGTATGTTTTCCATAAAAAAAGGCCGCGTCTTGGTCTGGGGGCTGTTTGCCCTGGTGCTGGTGCTGGCGCCGCAGGTGTTTGGCAGCGGTTTGTCCATCACCATGCTGTCCCAGATGGGCATTGCCATCATTGCCTGCCTGTCCTACAACATGCTGCTGGGCCAAGGCGGCATGCTGAGCTTCGGCCATGCGGTGTATACAGGCCTGGGGGCCTATATGGCCATCCATGCGCTCAACGCAGTGGGGCAGGGTAGCCTGCCTTTGCCTGTGGGCATGGTGCCGCTCGTGGGCGGCGTGGCCGGCATGGGTTTTGCCATTTTGCTGGGGTTTGTCACCACCCGCAAATCCGGCAACACCTTTGCCATGATCACGCTGGGCATGGCGGAGCTGGTGTTTGCCATGTCTTTGATGTTTTCCGATTTTTTCGGGGGCGAAGCGGGCATCTCCAGCAACCGGGTGGTTGGCCAGCCCTTCATGGGAATCACGTTTGCACCTGCGGTGCAGGTTTATTACCTGATTGCGGCCTACACCTTTGTGGCCGTGGCGCTGATGTTTGCGTTTACCGGCACGCCCTTGGGGCGCATGCTCAATGCGGTGCGCGACAACCCCGAGCGGGTCGAGTTCATTGGCTACAACCCGCAGCGGGTGCGCTACACCGCGTTCATCATTGCGGGCTTTTTTGCGGGCATCTCAGGTGGTCTGGCGGCCCTGAACTTTGAGATTGTGACGGCCGAAGTGGTGGGGGCAGGGCGCTCGGGGGCCTACCTTCTGTTCACTTTTTTGGGCGGAGCCACTTTCTTTTTTGGCCCCATCATCGGCGCGGTGCTGATGGTGCTGGCCTTTGTGGTGCTTAGCGAGTTGACCAAGGCCTGGCTGCTGTACCTGGGTTTCATTTTTCTGTTCATGGTGATGTACGCCCCCGGCGGTATCGCCAGCCTGGTGATGATGAACCTGCGAGTGGCCAGTTTTGGCAAGTTCAAAGGCCTTTTGAGGCACTACGCTGCGCTGGTGTTGACGGGCCTGGTGGGGTTTGCGGGTGTGGCTGCCCTGCTGGAAATGGTGTACCACCGCCAGCTCAATGCCGCCATGGGGGGCGAGTTGCACTTTCTGGGTGCCAGCCTGGATACCGCAAGCCCTGGCGCTTGGCTGGGCGCGGGTGTGGTCATGGTCGTGGGCCTGGGTTTGTTTGAGCTGTGCCGCCGTCAGTTTCTGGGCCGCTGGAGTGTGGTCCAGGAGAGTATTGAACAAGAAATCAAACGAAGGGAAGCACTGTGAGCACGACCCACACCTCTTCCGGCGAGATGGCACTGGAGCTGCGCGATTTGCGCAAAAACTTCGGTAAATCGGAAATCATTCGGGGCATCAACCTGGCGGTACGTTCCGGCGAACGGGTGGCCGTGATCGGACCCAATGGCGCGGGCAAGTCCACCTTGTTCAACCTGATCAGCGGGCGTTTTGAGCCCAGCAGCGGGGACGTGCTGCTGCATGGACAGCGCATCAATGGCATGCGGCCGTTCGAGATCAACCGCCTGGGCTTGTCGCGCAGCTTTCAGATCACCAATATCTTTCCGCAGCTCAGCGTCTTTGAGAATCTGCGCTGCAGTGTGCTGTGGAGTCTGGGCTACAAGTACACCTTCCTGAAGTTTTTGATGAACCTGGATGACGCCAACCAGAAAGCACGCGAACTGATGGAGATGATCCAGCTCGACAAAAAACGCGATGTGCTGGCGGTCAACCTCACCTATGCCGAACAGCGCGCGCTGGAAATCGGCATCACCATTGGTGGCGGTGCCAGCGTCATCTTGCTGGACGAACCAACGGCGGGCATGAGCAAGAGCGAAACCACGCGGTTTATCGCCCTGATCAAATCCGTGACCGAAGGTAAAACCCTGCTGACGGTGGAACACGACATGGGCGTGGTGTTTGGTCTGGCGGACAAGATTGCGGTGGTGGTGTATGGCGAAGTCATCGCTTTTGACACCCCCGATGCGGTGCGCGCCAACGCCAAGGTGCAAGAAGCCTACCTGGGCTCGTCGGTGGCGGACGCGCAGGCACAAGGACACTGAATATGTTGAAAGTATCCAATCTCAATGCCTTCTACGGCAAAAGCCATGTGCTCCATGGCGTGGACATGCATGTAGGGCCCGGTGAAATCGTGGCCCTGCTGGGGCGCAACGGATCGGGCCGCTCCACCACGGCCAAGGCCATCATGGGGCTGGTGGATTGCCAGGGCTCGGTGCAGTGGAAGGGGCGTGAAATACGCGGCTCCAAAACCTACGAGATTGCCCATCTGGGCATTGGGTATGTTCCCGAGAACCGCGATATTTTCCCCAAGCTGACCGTGCACCAAAACCTGTTGCTGGGGCAAAAGCGGGGCAAAACCAAGCCCCGCTGGACCTTTGAAGACATGTACCGCATGTTTCCGCGCTTGAAAGAACGCGAGCACACCGAAGCCGGCGTGATGTCGGGCGGCGAGCAGCAAATGCTCACCCTGTGCCGCACCCTGATGGGCGACCCCGACCTGATCATCATCGATGAGCCCACCGAAGGGCTGGCGCCCAAGATTGTGGAACTGGTGGCCGAATATTTGCAGGAACTGCGCAAACGGGGCATTTCGGTGCTGTTGATCGAGCAAAAGCTCACCATCGCCATGAAGATTTCTGACCGCTGTTTTGTCATGGGACACGGCAGCGTGGTGTTTGAAGGTACGCCGCAAGCGTTGCTGAACAACACCGATATCCGCAAGGAATGGCTGGAGGTCTAGACCCCGGCTTGTCCCAACTGCGACAAATCGACTTGCCGCAGGCTTTAAAAACCTTCTACAATCACAAAAAAGAACGACCGTTCTATTTTTACATTCAAGGAATGCAAACATGACCGCCCAATACCAAGTTCATGGCGACATCGCCATCATCACCCTGAACAACCCGCCTGTGAACGGTTTGGGTTTGTCCACCCGCCAAGGCATTGCCGACGGCATGGCCCAGGCCAACGCCGACGCGGCGGTGAAGGCCATTGTGATCACGGGCGCTGGCAAAGCGTTCTCCGGTGGTGCGGATATCAAGGAATTTGGTTCCCCCCTGGCCATGCAGGAGCCCAACCTCAACAGCGTCATCGGTGTGCTGGAAAACTCCTCCAAACCCGTGATCGCTGCCATCCATACCGTGGTGATGGGCGGAGGGCTGGAATTGGCTCTGGGTTGCCACTACCGCGTGGCAGCGCCTGGCACCAGCGTGGCCTTGCCCGAAGTGAAGCTGGGCCTGCTGCCCGGCGCTGGCGGCACACAGCGCCTGCCCCGTGTGTTGGGTGTGGAGGCTGCCTTGAACATGATTGTTTCGGGCGAACCCGTCAAGAGCGAAATGCTGGCGATGCTGCCAGGTCAAAAACTGTTCGACAAGATCGCTCAATCCGCAGAGTCTTTGGCTGAAGAGGCCCTGGCCTTTGCCCGCTCGGTGGTGGATGTGCGTCCCTTGCCTCTGGTGCGCGACCTCAAATGCAAGCATCCCCAGGGCGATGCGTACTTCCAGTTCGCACGCAATATGGTCAAGGGTATGTCCAAAAACTTCCCTGCGCCCGCCAAGTGTGTGGATGCGGTCGAAGCGGCCACCAAGGGCAAGTTTGATGCTGGTATGGCGGTTGAGCGCGAAATCTTCATCAACCTGATGTGGACTGCTGAGAGCAAATCCCTGCGTCACCTGTTCCTGGCCGAGCGTGCAGCCTCCAAAATCCCCGATGTCCCCGCAGACACAGCGCAACGCGCTATCAACTCCATAGCGGTGATTGGTGCGGGCACCATGGGTGGCGGCATTGCCATGAACTTCTTGAACGCCGGCATTCCAGTCAAGATGCTGGAAATGAAGCAAGAAGCGCTGGACCGTGGCGTGGCCACCATCCGCAAAAACTACGAAGCCCAGGTCAAAAAGGGCAAGCTAAAAGCAGACAAGTACGAGCAGCGCATGAGTCTGTTGACCACCACCCTGAGCTACGACGAGCTGAACGGCACCGACATGGTCATTGAGGCCGTGTTTGAAGAAATCGGTGTCAAGGAAGCCGTGTTCAAGGAACTGGACCGCGTGATGAAACCCGGCGCCATCTTGGCGTCCAACACCTCCACACTGGACGTGGACAAGATTGCGTCCTTCACCAAGCGTCCGCAAGACGTGGTGGGCCTGCACTTCTTCAGCCCAGCCAACGTGATGAAGCTGCTGGAAGTGGTGCGCGGCGCAAAAACCGCCAAGGACGTCATGGCCACCGTGATGACCGTGGCCAAGAAAATCCGCAAGACCGCTGTGGTGTCTGGCGTGTGCGACGGCTTCATCGGCAACCGCATGATCGAGCAATACGGCCGCCAAGGTGGTTTCCTGCTGGACGAAGGCTGCACGCCTGCCCAGGTCGACAAGGCCATGGAAAAGTTTGGCATGGCCATGGGGCCCTTCCGCATGGGTGATCTGGCCGGTAACGACATCGGCTGGGCGATCCGCAAGCGCCGTTACAGCGAACAGCCCGACATGAAATACAGCAAGACCGCTGACTTGTTGTGCGAAAAAGGCCGTTTTGGCCAGAAAACCGGCGCGGGTTGGTATGACTACGTTGCTGGCAAACGCGACGCTATCCCCAATGCCGAAGTGGTGCAGATGATTGAAGAGCACCGCAAATCTTTGGGCATTACCCCCCGCAAGATTTCGGACGAAGAAATTGTGCAGCGCCTGGTGTTCAGCCTGGTGAACGAAGCCGCGCACATTCTGGAAGAGGGCATTGCCAACAAGGCCAGCGACATCGACATCGTCTACATCTTTGGTTACGGTTTCCCTGCCCACCGTGGTGGCCCGATGAACTACGCTGACGAAGTGGGCCTGTTCAACGTGGTGCAAGCCATGAACCGCTTTGCCCAAAACCCGCTGGACGATGCCAAGTTCTGGCAGCCTGCGCCTCTGCTGGCCAAGCTCGCCGCCGAAGGCAAGTCCTTCAACTAAGCGAGCCGCTTGCGCACCATGCTCAAGAAACTTCTGTTCGGCCTGCTGGGGGTGCTGCTGTTATTGGCGGCGGTCCTGGCGGTGAATACCGCGCGCCAGGGCTCACGTCAGTTGGACGTGCCTGCGGTGGCGGTGTTGCCGGTGGACGAAGCCGCGGTGGCGGCCCGGCTGGGAGAGGCGGTGCGTCTGCGCACCATCTCTTCCCGGGACGATGCCGCCCTGCACGCGGACCAGTTCCAACAGTTGCATGCCTTGCTGCAGACCCGCTTTCCCCAAGCCCATGCCGTGCTCCAGCGCGAAGTGGTGGGGGACTTGAGTCTTTTGTACACCTGGCCGGGCTCCAACCCGCAGGCCCAAGCTATTTTGCTGATGGCGCACCAGGACGTGGTGCCCGTGGCCCCCGGCACCGAAAAAGACTGGGCGGTGGAGCCGTTCTCCGGCCAGATCAAGGATGGGTTTGTGTGGGGCCGGGGCGCATGGGACGACAAGGGCAACCTGATGTCGCAGATGGAGGCCGTGGAGATGCTGGTTGCCAGCGGCTTCAAACCCGAGCGCACCGTCTACCTGGCCTATGGCGCCGACGAGGAAGTGGGCGGATTGCGGGGCGCTGCGCGCATTGCAGCGCTGCTGAAAGAGCGCAAGGTTCGGCTTGATTTTGTGCTGGACGAAGGCTTGTTGATCACAGACGGCATCATGCCCGGCTTGAGCAAACCCGCGGCCTTGATCGGCGTGGCGGAAAAGGGTTACCTGTCGGTGGTATTGAAAATGGGGGCCACGCCAGGCCACTCTTCCATGCCGCCGCCCAGGGGAACCAGTGCCATTGCCATGCTGAGTGCCGCGCTCAAACGGGTGGATGACGAGCAACTGCCCGGTGGCATTCGCGGAGTGGCGGGAGACATGTTTGCCACCGTGGCGCCCGAGATGGGCGGTTTTTCCCGTGTGGCCCTGTCCAACCTGTGGCTGTTCGGGCCTGTGGTGCAAAAGCAATTGGAAGCCGGTGCCAGCACCAACGCCATGCTGCGCACCACCACCGCCTTGACCATGGTGAATGCGGGCAACAAGGACAATGTGTTGCCCGGTCGCGCCGAGGCCACGGTCAATTTCCGGCTGCTGCCGGGGGATACCAAGGTGCAAATCATGGAGCGCATGAAAACGCAAGTGGCGCAGGCCACAGGCAGCGACACCTTTGAATTGTTTGCCTTGCCCGGCGCCGTCGATGCGTCCAAGGTGGCGCCCACCGATTCCGCCCAATATGCCCTGCTCAACCGCACCATTCGGGAAGTATTTCCCGGCACCCTGGTGGCGCCGGGACTGATGATTGGCGGCACCGACTCCATGCACTTTGGTGAAGTCAGTGACCATATTTTCAAATTTTCGCCGGTGCGCGCCAAATCCGAAGACCTGCCGCGTTTCCATGGCACCAACGAACGTATTTCGACCGGTAACTATGCCGAAGCGATCCGCTTCTATCACCGTCTATTAACCCAGGGCGCCCAAGCGCCCATCCCTTAAATTGTTTTGAAGCCTTGTGGAACAGACCGCAGTCGTGCAGCGGCAGGATCTGTCCCCAATATTTTAGGAAGTAAGACCATGACCTCAGCTGTAATCGTTTCTACCGCCCGCACCCCGCTTGCCAAGAGCTGGAAAGGTTCTTTCAACATGACCCACGGTGCCACCCTGGGTGGACACGCCGTAGAGCACGCCATTAAGCGCGCAGGCATCGACGCGGGCGAGGTGGACGACGTCATCATGGGATGCGCCACACCCGAAGGCGCCACCGGTGCCAACATCGCACGCCAGGCGGCATTGCGCGCCGGCTGCCCCGTCACCGTGTCGGGCATGACGGTCAACCGCTTTTGCTCGTCCGGTTTGCAAACCATCGCTCTGGCGGCACAGCGCATCATCGCCAACGAAGGCGACATTTATGTGGCTGGCGGGGTGGAAGCTATCTCTTGCGTGCAGCAAGAAATGAACACCCACATGATGACCGACCCCTGGCTGGTCAAGAACAAGCCCGAGATCTACTGGAACATGCTGCAAACCGCCGAGAACGTGGCCAAGCGCTACAACATCAGCCGCGACGCCATGGACGAATACGGCGCAGCCAGCCAGCAACGCGCCAGCGCCGCGCTGGAAGCCGGTCTGTTCAAGGCCGAGATTGCGCCCATCACCGTCACCATGGGCGTGGCCGACAAGGTCATGGGCCTGATGACCAAACAAGTCACCGTTAGCAACGACGAAGGCATCCGCGACGGCACCACCAAAGAGGGTATCAGCGGTTTGCGCTCCGCCGTTCCTGGCGGCCTGATCACGGCCGGCAACGCCAGCCAGTTTTCGGACGGTGGCGGCGCCATGGTGCTGATGAGCGAAACCCTGGCCGAGAAAAAGGGCCTGCAGCCCCTGGGCCGTTTCCTGGGCTTTGCGGTCGCGGGTTGCGAGCCAGACGAAATGGGCATTGGCCCGGTGTTTGCCATCCCCAAAGCCCTGGCACGCCTGGGCCTCTCCGTCAACGACATCGACCTGTGGGAGCTGAACGAAGCCTTCGCCGTGCAAGTGCTCTACTGCCGTGACAAGCTGGGCATCCCCGCCGACCGCCTGAACGTCAACGGTGGCGCCATCGCCGTGGGCCACCCCTACGGTGTGAGCGGCCAGCGCCTGACCGGCCACGCCCTCATCGAAGGCAAACGCCGTGGCGCCAAACGCGTCTGCGTGACCATGTGTATCGGTGGCGGCATGGGCGCAGCGGGGATTTTTGAGGTGCTGTAAGCCTGGGCCGCACCGGCACAGCATCGCAAATTGCTACAAATTAAGTAGCTGGCCGCGCAGATTCCGTAAGGGCTTCGCGGCTTTTTTATTGCAAATGCAGTGGGGCAGAAAGAAATTGCTTTACACCTGTTTATCTGAAACTGATAATTATCAGTAATGACTAAACGAGGCTAAACATGACCGCTGCAGATGCTGTATTCCACCGCAAGACCTATGCAGACCAGATGGCGCAGCAACTGCTCCAGCCTTCGCCTCTGCACATGAACGTGCGCTCTGGCGTCTTTTTGTCCGGCATACGCCGCGTGGGGAAAACCACTTTTTTACGCCAAGACCTGGTTCCTGCGCTTGAAGCGAAGGGCGCCCTGGTCATTTATGTGGACCTGTGGGCGGACCGCAGCAAAAGCCCCGCCACGCTGGTGCTGGACGCTGTGCGCACCACGCTGCAGCAGTTGCAAACGCCTGGCTCCAGCTTGTTGCAACGCTTCAAAGGGTTCAACCTGGGCGCGGCAGGCCTAAGTTTGGGCTTTCAGCTTGACACACTGGGCACGGCCAGCGGTACCACGCTGGCGCAGGCCTTTGCCGAACTGGTGGCCAAGGCGCAGGTCAACGTGGTGCTCATCGTGGACGAAGTCCAGCAAGCTCTGGGCACCGAAGACGGCTCCAGCCTTTTGCATGCCCTCAAGGCCGCGCGCGATGCCGTCAACTCCAGGCCTGGCACACCCGGCCACTTTTTGTTTCTGGGTACCGGTTCACACAAGTCGCTCATTACCGACATGGCCACCCGCCGTTCCCAGCCATTCACTGGTGCGCTTACCACCGCCTACCAGGTGCTGGGCCAAGACTTTGTGCAGTGGCAGCTAGATCGCATCGCCAGCACGCCCGGCGTGGTGCTGCCCAGCCTGGACGTGGCGTGGGCCGGGTTTCAGGCCATGGGCCACCGGCCGGAAGAACTACTCAAAGCCCTGGTGCAACTGCAAACAGCGCAAGCCCCTGCGGATCAGGCCTTCCCCATCATCTGTGCCACACTGGCCTCGGTGGCTGCGGATGTGGAACTACACGCCATTGAAGAATTTGGCGAGCTGGGCCAGGCCATCTTTGCCCGCATTGCCGAAGGCAGCGAAGAGGGCGTCTCCGGCCTGTTTGGGGAAGAGGCGCTGGCCGCCTACGCCAAGCGCACCGGCGGCCCCGTGCAACCCCCGCAGGTGCAAAACCTGGCGGACAAAATGATCAGCGCCAACCTCATCGCCCGCCCCGGCCATGGCATCTACACCGTTGCCGACCCTTTTGTGCGCAAAGTCTGGCTAGACCGGCGCAAACTGCTCACCTGTTTTTAGAGTGCGGAAAGAGGGATGGCCCAGAGGCCGTCGCCAAATGGCAGGGCATGGGTGCCGTCATAGAGCACGATGCCGGTGATAAAAGCGGTGCCGGTCTGGCTTTGAAGCTTGCGCAGGCCCTTGAAGTCCTGCGCTTGTACGGTGGCGGACGCCTTGACTTCGATGCCAATGATGTCGCGCTGGGGCGATTCGAGCACGAAATCCACCTCCACCTGGTCTTTGTCGCGGTAGTGGGAGAGGTACCACGGTTCGGGGCTGAGCGTCAGCACTTTACGCAGCTCGGCATGCACCCAGGTTTCGAGTGTGGCGCCCCAGCGGGTGCGTTCGGTGAATAGCAACTCGGGCGTTAGCCGGGTCAAGGTGGCTTGCAAGCCGGCATCCAGAAAGTGCAGCTTGGGGGTCTTGATCAGGCGGCCCAGTTCGTTGCGGCCCCAGGCCGGTAAGCGCTGAATCAAAAAGAGTTTTTCGAGAATACCGAGGTACTTTTCCAGCGTGCGGGTGTCCAGAGTGAGTTGCCCACCTGTTTGAGAGGCGTTGAAAAGCTGACCGCAATGGGCTGCGGCAACGTCGAGCAAGCGGGGAATCTGGCTCAGGTGTTCAATTTGCGCAATGTCGCGCACGTCCCGCTCCACCAAGGTCTGGATGTAGTTGCGTGCCCAGGCTTGGCGCCTGACGGCGGTGGTGCGCTGGCGCATTTCGGGGTAGCCGCCGGCCAGGACGTGTTCGACCAGGTCAGCCTTGCCGCCGATGGAGGGAATGGTCCAGGCAGGGTGGCTGATGGGCCAGTCTTGTGCGAGGGCGCGCTGCAGAAAGTCGCTTGGCCTGTCTTGCAGTTCTGCTTGCGACAGTGGCAACAGCGTGTGAATCTCCATGCGCCCGGCCAGGCTGTCGGCGATCTGCGGCAATGCCAGCAGATTGGCTGAGCCGGTCAGCAGGAAGCGGCCGGGGCGGCGATCCTGGTCAATGACCAGCTTGAGTGTCAGCATGAGTTGCGGCGCGCGCTGAACTTCATCAATGATGGCGCGGTCAAGTTTGCGCACGAACCCCAGGGGGTCTTGTTGTGCGACGGCAAGCACGCCCGGATCATCCAGTGTGAAGTAGCGCATGCCGTCGGCAAACTGCCGCACGAGCGTGGTTTTGCCGCACTGGCGCGGGCCATTGACGAGCACGGCGGGAGTGTCTTGCAAAGACTCTTGCACTCGGGGGGCCAGGTGGCGGGCAATGAGCGCGGCAGAGGTGGTCATGGTGGGGGTGGGTGCTGAAAAATTGCGTCCAATTATGCATTCTATAAGCGTCCATAGTTACTATGACAATGCATCTATATTTGCATATTAGCATCGTCCAATGATGCAATTCTGGTTCCGGTCCCAACTCACGCAGCCTGCGGCAACACCTGTGCGGATAGCCCGTCCATCGCCGGATCGCGCTGGCTGACCAGCAGTTTGTCGGCTGCTTGGACAGGGTCTCCAAGACGACAAGGCCGACACCTCCAAAGCGCAGAACTGGGCAACAATTCGCCCCATGACGCTACGCACCACCATCGACTTTCTGCTCCACGACTGGCTCGACACCGCCGCCCTGGCCGAACGGGAACGTTTTGCGGACCACTCGCGTGAAACCTTTGACGCTGTGCTCGACACCTGCGAGCGTATTGCGCGGGACAAGTTCGCACCGTTCAACCGGCTGGTGGATGTACAGGAGCCCCATACGGTGACCGAACCCGATGGGAGCCTGCGGGTGGTGTTGCCTGCGGCCACGCTGGATGCGCAAAAGGCCTACGCCGAATCGGGCATGCTCAGCGCGGCGCAAGACTACGCAATGGGCGGCATGCAACTGCCCTACAGCGTGGAGGCGGCGGCCAACGGTTTTTTTGCTTGCGCCAGTGTCAGCATCGGTTCCGGCATGTTGACCACGGGCAATGCCAATCTGCTGATGGCGCATGGCACGGCCTTGCAAAAAGAGGTGTTTGCCCAAAACGAATTCTCCGGCCGCTGGTCGGGCACCATGTGCCTGAGCGAGCCGCAGGCGGGCTCCAGCCTGTCGGATGTGGCCACCCGCGCCGTGCCGGACGGTGAGGGTTACGCGTCTGATGCCCTGGGCCCACGCTACCGCCTCAAGGGCAACAAGATGTGGATTTCCTCGGGCGAACACGAACTCACCGAAAACATCATCCACCTGGTGCTGGCCAAAATCCCCGATGCAGAGGGCAAGCTGGTGCCCGGCACCCGGGGTATTTCCCTGTTTGTGGTGCCCAAAAAAATGGTGAATGCGCAGGGTGAACTGACCGGCGTGCGCAACGACGTGGCGCTGGCCGGGCTGAACCACAAGCTGGGCTGGCGCGGCACCACGAACACCTTGCTGAATTTTGGCGAAGGCAAGTTCCCGGTGGAAGGCACTGCGGGCGCTGTGGGTTATTTGGTGGGCCAGCCCGGCAAGGGCCTGCAGTGCATGTTCCACATGATGAACGAGGCCCGCATCGGTGTGGGCATTGCCGCCACCATGCTGGGCCTGGCGGGTTATTACGCCTCGCTGGACTACGCCAAAAACCGGCCGCAGGGCCGGCCCGTGGGTGCGGGTGGCAAGGACGCATCGCAACCCCAAACCCGCATCATCGAACACGCCGATGTCAAACGCATGCTGCTGGCGCAAAAGTCCTACGGCGAAGGTGCACTGGCGCTGGAGCTGTACTGCGCCCGCCTGGTGGATGAACACCACACGGCTGGCGGGCAGGCGGCGGACGAGGCGCGGCTGCTGCTGGAGGTCTTGACCCCGATTGCCAAAAGCTGGCCCAGCGAGTGGTGCCTGGAGGCCAACTCGCTGGCTATCCAGGTGCACGGCGGCTATGGCTACACGCGGGACTTTCCGGTGGAGCAGTACTGGCGCGACAACCGCCTGAACATGATCCACGAAGGCACCCATGGCATCCAGGCCATGGACCTGCTGGGCCGCAAGGTCCTGATGGAGGAGGGCCGCGGCCTGCAACTGCTGGCCAGCCGCATGGGCGCCACCATGGCCCGCGCCGCAGGCGTTCCTGGATTGGAAGCGCATGCACAAGCGCTTGGCAAAGCCTTGAAAGACATCGGCACGGCCACCCAACTGGCCTGGTCCACCGGCAACCCAGGGGAAGCGCTAGCCAACGCCGTGCCCTATCTGCAAGCCTTCGGCCACACGGTGCTGGCCTGGATCTGGCTGGACGTGGCAATGGCGGCTTTGGGTGCGGACCCGCAGCGTGCCCAGATGCAGACCCAGGGCCGCCTGGGGGCCGCGCAGTATTTCTTCCACTACGAGCTACCCAAAATTGGTGCTTGGCTTGGTGTGGTGCAGACGCGGGATGCCACCTGTGCATCCTTTCCCGAAGAGGCGTTTTAGCCGCGAAAAGTGCTATCCAAACCAGGGTGATAGGGCTAAACTGAAAAAAGACGGAGTCTGCGTTGGTGTAGCGTTGGTGGTGTCGGTGTGTAGATTCCGCTGGAGGCGATGCCCGCGTGAAACTCCTCAGACTGCCTCGCGCCCAAGTCCGGCTGGGCCTCGAATTGCCGTGGAATGTGCGTGATGAACATTGCCACTTGCTGTTGGCCAAGGGCCATGTGCTTGTAGATCAGCACCTGTTGGATGCCCTGCTTTTGCGGGGTGCCTTTGTCGAGGAGGAAGAGGTGAGGGCGGCGGTGGCAGCAGCAGCAGAGGCCAAGAAGGTCAGCGGACTGTTGATTTCGGGGTGCGATCCCCTCAAGTCCATGGGCAAAATGCTGAGTGTCTTTGCGCTGTGGGACCAGACGACGGAAGAACTCAAGGCCCTGCTGACCGATCTGGCGAGTGCACCCGATTTCCCCGCGCGCCTGCATGCCTTTGCGCTGCACCTCATCGAGATTTTTGACATCAACCCGGACATCGCCATTTACCGTTCGGTGCGCCAGGACAACGCCCAGCATTTTTACTATGGCTACACCCATGCCATCCATACGGCCATGGTGGGGGTGCTGATCTCCCGCCATTTGCATTGGCCCCAGGAATCCATGATGAGTCTGGTCAAGGCGGCACTCACCATGAACATGACGATTTTCGAGCTGCAGGGCCAAATGGCCGGGCAGGACACCCCCATGCGGGACAAGCAACGCGCGGTGCTGCACGAGCATCCGTTGCAGGCGGTAGAGCTTTTAGAAAAAAACGGCGTCACCAATGCGGACTGGCTGGGCGCGATTGCGCAGCACCACGAGTGCGCGGAAGGCACCGGTTACCCCGCAGGGCGAAAAGACCTCTCCGAAATGGCCGTTGCCCTGCGGGTGGCCGACGTGTTCATGGCAAAAATCAGCCCCCGCGCCTTGCGCGCTCCGCTGCTGCCCAAGGAGGCCATCACCCAGTTGTACAGGGAGGACAAGGGCGGCGCATTGTCCACGGCCGTGATCAAGGAGTTCGGCATTTATCCCCCGGGGGATTTTGTGCGGCTGGCCTCGGGCGAGTTGGGGTGGTGGTCCAACGGACCGCCAACGCCCGCGCACCCATCGTCGCCTCCATCACGGACACGGCGGGCCACCCGGTCGCCAAGACAGTGCGCCACGATACCGGGCAAGCCGGATTCGCCATTGTGGAATGCGTGAGTGACAAGGCCATGCTCAAACGCCTGGCCCCCGAGCGCTTGTACGGCTATTCAGCTGCTCCGCCCGCATAAATACTGCGCCGATCCGCGTCCAGGTGTTGGTTCTGCCATTTGCTGTCGTTCAGTTAAAGTCCTTGCCCTCAGGGTGAGGGTTGCCCATGTCGAGCACCTCGCATCTCAAGGGCCATCGGTTCCCCAGTGGCTTGGTTTGAAAAAGTGAGGAAAACAATATGCTGTTAACTGATATCGCCGTCGAGCACACGCGGGTGTCCAAAAAGAATGGGGTTCGTCAGACTTATCTGCTGCATCCGTTTACCAATACGCAGCGAGATACGCTTGGAAAATTCGAGATCGTTCGTGACATCCGTGAGCCAGGGTTCAAAGAAGTTAAACGCTCAGCCTTCGTGACGTTTCAACAATTGGCGGAGTTGTATGCGAAAGGCGTACTCGAAGAATTCGGGTTTTCCGTTCGCATGTGTCCGGGTCAGGGCACGTACCCCACTGCGAATCCCGCAAAAAAGATACTGCCAACCAGCATCAGGCCAGGCTCATCGTTCGACCTGGCGGTTCAAAAGGTGGATGTTTCAATACCTGCAATTCGCGAATTGAGAACAGCTTTGCTTCGCACCAACGTCAAACTTTAAGGGTGCCTGTGAATCCATCCGTTGCCCATGCCGAACTCATTGCCACTTTCAAGCGGGCGCAGGCAGATGCTGCTCACAAGTTCGGATTGATCAAAGCTGCTGCGCAAAAGGGGCCCAAGGCAATCCAAGCGGCCGCCGAAGCAGCTGCAAAGGCCGCAAAACGCAGGGACTCGTATGCAAAGAAGCTGGACGCCCTGGGGGTGAGCCTCAAGGATTGAGCGTGGCCCAGCCGAATGCCCGACACCAGTCATCGGCGACTACTCTCAATTGGCCCCAAGCGATAGCAGCAACCGACCCATTGCGGTCTTAGCGTCCCTCGAATCAAGCGCCCGTTAACCGACATTCGCAGATCGCGATAGTCGTGGTCGCTATGTCAGCTTGCAGGCACACTAATCTTCAAAAATGGGCATCCGTCATCGACAACAAGCTGATGCCAACGCCGGAAACTTCATGTGGTTCGACAATAATTGCGTCACACCTTCTGCGCTATGCGAAGCCGAAATGAGGCAGGCCTCTTTCATTGGCTGTGATGCACAGGGCCGTCATGCACAACGGGATTTTTTTCTCGAAGACGTTTGTATGACGTATGTATAGCTGATGGTAAAAGTTCCTGAGCACAAATAGCAGGAAGCCATTTGGCGACACTGCGTGCGTAACCGGAATACGGCAATTCTCAAATTGCCCAAGTGTCAAATGTGAGTGCGGATGGTACCGTGGTCGATAATTTTTTGGATCGAAGTCAAACCTGATAGGAAACCTCACGATCTGCTTGGAAAGAATGTCGCCGTAAAGCTCATCGTATCGGTAAAGTTCCGGCGCCTCTTCGAGGGTGGGAAGCGTAGGTGACGGAAAAAAACCTAGCCGGTGCTTCTTTAATACGCCGTCTGTGTGAAACGTGTATTGGAAGATTAAAAGCCCACCGTCCGGCAGCTTGATGTGGAATAGCTCATTGGACTCGATTTCAGTATAGATGTCCTTGTAGACAACATTCCTCAGCGCGATTGAGGAGCCTGCCATCGTACCCAACGTTATTCCCCCCCCATCACGAGAAACTTTTGGGAAGTTCTGCTGGACAGACACGCCGGTTTCAATGGCTCGTCCGAGAACCGTATCAAGCTGGAGCTTGACGTCATCGAAATTCACTTTTTACCCGTTTCTTTGCTGGCAGAACTGAAGTCGCTAAGCAACTGGTTGACGTCGATATCACCGTCACGAATAGCCTGCAATAGTTCGTCACGCTGCCGTTGCAGCCTGCGTTCGCGCGCCGTCTGCTTAGCGGTTGGCTCGATGTTGATGAGACGCAGGAGTTTTTTCTCCTCTTCAGTCGGATACTTAAACTTAAGTTTGTAATCCTGACTCTTCAGCCGCGACCACTCTAAGGCCAAGTCGTCCATCCTCGGCCCTACACCTAGAACCCTCACCCAACCTTTTGAGCGGGTAAGGGCGGTGAAGAGTCGGTTACGTATTAGTGCGAGCTGAGACTTGGTGAATGCGGAGTAGCAATCCTGCGCATTAAGAACATAGACCATGCCAGCCTCATTCCCCTTCGCGCGAAAGATTCCCGTGAATGTAACTGCACCATCTTTACTAAATACGTCGCGAGAGGTGCTGACGCCTGCAATCTCACTATTTATACCAGCGCCAAAGAGTAGTCTACGCACTAATCCAACGGCTTCCTGCGTCTTCAACGGGTCTGGATTAATTACAACAATATCTTCAGGCCTGAGTTCTTCTGATTCAATATCGTTCTTGATACTTTCGAAAAGCCACTGTGCCTGCGCTGTGGCATCTGGAAATGTGACGAAGCTCAAAAGGTCGTCGAGTGGAGAGTGATCCTCAAGGAACAATGGCGACGTTTCCGGTGTACGAGCGAGAGTGACGTCGTGCCCGGACTCCAACTGCCCCTCCAACACTGCATACCCGACGTCAGTCCACAGATCGTTTTGATCAAAAAACTGAACTAGGCCACCAGTGCGATAGATTCCAAACCCTAGGGCGTGGGCGGCCGCCAAAACTGGACGCGGGTTTCGATAGCACTTTTCAAGAATGATGTCCTGACGGGGGATCGCACTTTCCGAGTAGTCAAACTCGACAATTGGCTTCCCGCTGGCATCTCTGCCGAAAAGCTCCTCCGGCGGCAGCACAGCGTTTCCGGTCAACGACTGCAACTCGTCATAGGCATATACGAGACGCTTAGGATCCGAGATGAATCGATGGCACAGGCGGAGAAACTCAGGCGGAAAATCCTGTGCCTCGTCAATGAGGATTAGGTCGTACAGTGGATTGATGGTGCTGGAAAATTTCAACGCCTCTGCCACGGCTCCGCCGAAAGCACCGCCTGATCCAAAACGCCCCTTGGCAACACCGAAATCCAAGAAATCAATACCATGCGCGCGACAGAACTTGTGATAAATCCCGTCTTGTTCTTTGTCACCCGGCCCACCCCACGCATTAAGGATATCGATTCTTTCCCAGTCCGGCTCGGTGCTGGTCTGCTCAATGGTGAAGCTGTTGATAAGTCGCTTGAACTGGTCCTTTAATGACCGCGTGTTGAAGGTAACCGCAATTTTCCAGTCAGGATTTTGCGAATGGAGATATGCGACCTTCAATGCGAGAACAATGGTCTTCCCAGAGCCAGCAAGACCTCTTATCCGCTGTACCCCCTCAACTGTCTCAATGACGGCTCGTGACTGATGCTGATCAAGGTTCGCTATGGATTCTTCAACCCTTTTTAGACGAGCCCCCCGAGAGGCTGCATTTTTAGGCTCTCGCTTGAGTTTGCCTGAGCGAATCGATGTCACCACCTGAATGGCAGCTAAAAGATTGGTAAAGAGAACCTCCGAAAGACCTAGGCAGCTCTCCACCGACGCAAGCAGGTTGTCCCGGTTAGTCAATACGTAAGGTTCCGCGCTATCGGGGAGGGCCTTTTTAGCGGGTGCAAACGTAAACGTATGAATCTCAAATTTGAGTTTACGTCCTTCCTTTAAGGCTGGGTAAGGCTTCAGCTTTACCTCCAGCATGGATGCAATATCGTCCAGTCTTTGTTCGAAGCCTACGAATTCAAGTCCCTCAACTAGGTCGAATGCGATTAGTCCGTACTGCCTGCTTAGAAGCAAAGCATCGAATTTCACAGGCCCAATCGGAGAACCCATAATGGGATAGCCGATGTAGAGGTAGCCGTTCGCATGGAAAGCGTCTGCCGACAATAGCCTCGCCAAGGCCTTAGCGGCCTCAGGCTTGTCTTTGTTCGAACCCCAGATAATGTTTAGCATTGGATGTCTCACTTAACGACGCTGTCTACAGTTGCGCGGGTCTAGCGCGATAGTGATGGGACATGCGCTCGCCTATTCCTAGAATTGTCGCGCACTCACGAAGCGATACTCGTTACCAGCAGATGAATTTTTTTGACCCGGCCAATCATTAAATTGTTCAATGTAAAACAAACCCAACATAGCACATCAGTGATTTTGCGCTCTTGTTTACATACATCTTTCCCGAGATCGCAATGATAAATCCGACTGCACATTGCAGACACTCCAGTGCATGCGTGTGGCCATCCGCTACGGGCTTGAACCGACATCGGGGAACAACCGGTCTACGGCCAACCCGCATTCATGTTTCAAGCGCCAGATACCTGCCACTCGCCTAAGACTGCAACTGGCCCAGTGCAGTCGACAGCCCAATCCGAAGTTGGCAACCATCAAGTAGGGCCCTACCGGAATATTGAAGTTGGATGGTCAATGAGTTCCGGAACAGGTGATCAGTCACACCGGAATATGCAGCGCCCGAACGTTTGTACGGCTATTCCACCGCTCTGTCCGCATAAACAGTGCGTGAGTAGCTATGTTATTCATAGCAAATGCGGTTTTGAACCACCACCGGCACGGGCACGATAATCGCGGCCATGTTCTCTGACTGCGATCCTGACGGCTCCACAGGCGTTCCCACCGTGCCGGGGCGGTTGCGCCCGCGTTTGACGCTGCAAACCCTGGGCCGGGGCGAGGGCCTGCTGGGGCTCAAGCCCTTTGGCAAGCTGGGTCCGCGCGGCGACAGTGTGACTTTGGCCCAGTTGGACTGGACGTACCACACCGACACCGGCGCGCTGTGGCACACCCCGGCGCCCAGCTCGGTGCTCAACAGCCGGCCGCCGCCCGTGCAGGAGCTCATTGACCTGGACGGGCGCGTGGTGCACATGCAGCGCGACCTGGCCGCCGAGGCTGACGCCCTGGACCTGGTCTGGGAGCTGGGCCTGTGCCCGGTGCCGCAGGACGCCTTCCAGTGGCGCCACGCGCAGAGCGCACCGCATTTGCAAGACGTGTGGACGCTGGCGCAAGAGGCGTTTTTTGGTGACTTCTGGGCCGAACAGGTGCCGCGCCTGCAGGCCCAGGGCTGGGCCGTGGTGGTCAAGCCCGGCTTCGCCCATGAAAGTGTGCCGGTGCAAGCCTGGCGGCTCATCGTGGACCCCGACACCGGCGAGATGGTCGGCAAGGCGCTGGACGGCCCTTTGCCAGCACGGCAGCGGGGCATCGACAAGCTGCATCTGCCGGCCCGCGAGGGCGCCTGGCTGTTGAGCCTGGGCATTGAGGTGGATGGCCAGACCTTGGACCTGGCGCCCATGCTGGCCGATTTGCTGCGCCGGGACGCGCGCTGGCTCAGTGCCCAGTTGATCGCCCAGATCGACGATATGGCGGTCATCTTGCTGCGGGCCCCCGGCGGCAAACGCATCGAGGCCACCGCCGCGCCGCTCAAAGCCATTGTGGGCGCCATGCTGGATTTGCTGACCGACCCGCGCCGTGCCCAAGACCCGGCAGGCCCCTTGCTCCTGAGCGCCTGGGACGCCCAGCGCCTGGACGCCTTGCGCTGTGGTCTGCTGGACAGCCAGCGCGTGGGACTGCACCAGCAATGGCAACTGCAGGGCGACCTGGGCCTGCGCAGCCTGGCGCAGCGCCTGCAAACCGTCGGCGCACCGCAGAGCGTGGCGGCGCCGCAGGGGCTGGGTGTGCAGTTGCGCCCCTACCAGCTGCAGGGCCTGGCCTGGCTGCAGTACCTGCGGGCGCAGCACCTGGGCGGCATTCTGGCCGACGACATGGGCCTGGGCAAAACCGCGCAGGCCCTGGCCCATGTGCTGCTGGAAAAGCAGGCCGGGCGGCTGGACTTGCCCGCGCTGGTGGTCTTGCCCACCTCGCTGATTTTCAATTGGCAGCAGGAAGCCAGCCGCATGGCGCCCACCCTGCGTGTGCTCACCCTGCACGGCCCCGCGCGCGAGGCGGACTTTGCCCGCATGGCCGGGCACGACCTGGTGCTCACCACCTACCCGCTGCTGTGGCGCGACATCGACGCGCTGGCCGCACAAGCCTTTCACCTGCTCATATTGGACGAAGCCCAGATGGTGAAAAACGCCGCGGGCCGAAGCGCGCGCGCCCTGCGCCGCATCCACGCGCGGCACCACCTGTGCCTGACCGGCACGCCGCTGGAAAACCACCTGGGTGAGTTGTGGGCCCAGTTCGATTTCCTGATGCCCGGTTTCCTGGGCGATGCGCGCAGCTTTGCCCGTACCTGGCGCAAGCCCATTGAAGAGAACGGGGAAACCCTGCGCGCCCAACTGCTGGCCCAGCGCGTGCGCCCCTTCATCCTGCGCCGGCGCAAGGTGGACGTGGCCACCGAACTGCCGCCCAAGACCGAAGCCACCGTGCGGGTGCAACTGCAAGGCCAGCAGCGCGAGCTGTACGAAGGCGTGCGCGCCGCAGCCGATGTGCAGGTGCGCCGCGTGCTCCAGCGCCAGGGCTTCCCTGGGGGGCAGATCAGCATTCTGGACGCCTTGCTCAAGCTGCGCCAGGTCTGCTGCGACCCCTATTTGCTCAAAGGCCCCCAAACGTTCCAAAAAGCGCCCCAGCCCATGGAACGCGCCAAGCTGGAGTGGCTGGGCGACACCTTGCCCGTGCTGGTGGAAGAGGGCAGGCGGGTGCTGGTGTTCTCCCAGTTCACCGAAATGCTGGCGCTGGTGGCACGCCAGCTGGAGGCGCTGCATCTGCCCTTTGCCAGCCTCACCGGCCAAATCCGGCCGCAGCAGCGCGGCGCCGTGGTGCAGCAGTTCCAAAGCCAGCAGGTGCCGGTGTTGCTCATCAGCCTGAAGGCCGGTGGCGTGGGTTTGAATTTGACCGCCGCCGACACTGTCATCCACCTGGACCCCTGGTGGAACCCTGCCGTGCAGGCGCAGGCCACGGCGCGCGCGCACCGCATCGGGCAGGACCAGCCGGTGTTGGTCTACCAGCTTGTGGTCCAGGGCAGTATTGAAGAGCGCATGCTGGAGCTGCAGGCGCGCAAACAGGCGCTGACCGAGGGCGTGCTGGGCGTCGACGGCGCGGCGGCTATCAAATTCAGCGTGGACGACATCAACGCCTTGCTGGCGCCATTGGGCTGAAAACAGCGCCTGTTTTGGTCTGGTGGCCGAGGCTTACGGCAATTGCGCAACGACCGCTGCGGTGGCATCATGCTGGCAATGCCACAAGGTGCGTGAATGCCCCAATTCGACTCTCTGTCTGACCCCCGTTGCTTCCAGCAGCTGTTTGAGTCTTCGCCCGATCCGACCTGGATCATTGATGGCAACCGGTTTGTGGAATGCAATGAAGCGGCGGTCAAAACCCTGGGGTTCACCAGCCGCGCAGAGTTTCTGAACGTGCACCCCTCCCAGCTTTCACCCGCAGTGCAAGCCGACGGTGAAGACTCCTATGCCAAGGCCGAGCGCATGATGGCGCTGGCCAAGGCGCAGGGCCTGCACCGGTTTGAATGGATACACACACGGGCCGACGGGACCAACTTTGTTGCCGAGGTCACGCTCTCCGCCATTCAACTGAATTCCCGGCCGGTGATTTATTGCGTTTGGCGCGACATCACCGAACGCAAGCGCATGCAGGAGCAGTTGCTGCGGCAAAACGACATGCTGCGCGCCATCATTGAGAATTTTCCCGGCGCCGTCTCCGTGGTGGATGCCGACCTGCGCATGGTGACCTACAACCAGCAGTTCCAGCAGTTGCTGGACATCCCAGAAGCGCTGCTGCAGAACCCCCATCTGTCTTTTGAAGACTTTATTCGCTACAACGCGCAGCGCGGCGACTACGGCCCCGGCGACCCGGAGCGGCAAATAGCGGCCATCGTGGCCCGTGCACGCGAGTTTCGACCGCACAAGTTCGAGCGTGTCCGTCCCAACGGGGTGGTGCTGGAAATTCGCGGCATGCCGCTGCCCGAGGGTGGTTTTGTCAGCACCTACATCGACATCACCGAACGCAAGCGCGCCGACCTGCAGCAGCGTATCGCCGCAACGGCTTTTGAGTCGCAAGAAGGCATGTTTGTGACCGATGCCCAGCGCAACATCCTGAGCGTCAACCGGGCTTTTTCCGCCATCACGGGCTACAGTGCCGAAGAAGCGGTGGGGCAAAATCCGCGCATGTTCAAGTCGGGCAAGCAGGATGCCGCCTTTTATGCCGCCATGGCGGACAGCCTCCAGCGCAGCGGACGCTGGCAGGGCGAGATCTGGAACCGGCGCAAAAGCGGCGAGTTGTATCCCGAATGGCTGATGATCACCTCGGTGAAAGATGCGTCGGGGGAGGTCACCAACTACGTTGCCGCCCTGACCGATATCACGCTGCGCAAACAGGCCGAAGACGAGATCAAGAACCTGGCGTTCCACGATGCGCTGACCCAACTGCCCAACCGCCGCCTGCTCAACGACCGCCTGCGCCAGGCCATGGCGGCCAGCAAACGCAGCGCCTACTTTGGCGCGCTGATGTTTCTGGACCTGGACAACTTCAAGCCGCTCAACGATGTCCATGGGCATGAAGTGGGGGATTTGCTGCTGGTGGAGGTGGCCCAGCGTCTGCAGGCTTGCGTGCGTGAAATGGACACGGTGGCGCGTTTTGGCGGCGATGAATTTGTGGTGATGTTGGGCCACCTGGACCCGGACGTGGCCGAGGCCACCGCACAGGCCCATGCCGTGGCACAGAACATCCGTACCGCGCTGTCACAGCCCTATGCGCTGGCACTTCAAAACGAAGGCAAGGCCGATACCGTTGTCGAACACCATTGCACGGTCAGCATTGGCGTGGCCCTGTTTTCCAACCAGGAGGTCCGAGCGGACGACCTGCTGAAGTGGGCCGATGTGGCCATGTACAAGGCCAAAGAGGCGGGCCGCAATACGGTTTGTTTTTGGACCACTACACTCTAGCCCGGTCTTCTCCTGACACCGTACCCCGAATCTTTGAACCCATGAACCTGTTCACCCTGCTGGCACTGATGGCCTTTGGCGCTTACCTGATCAAATCGCGCGAGCAAAAGCGGCGTATTGCCCTGCTGGGCGGCTACCTCGCCCAGTACCAAATTGAAAAACTGATGGAAAGCCTGACCGATGGTTACCTGCGCGCCTTGGGCGAGGGTGACCTGGAGCGCAGGGCCCAGATCTGGAGCATGCTGGACACGGCCGAGGTCACGCTGTGCGAGCAATTCAACCGTTTTGTCCTCGAATTTTCCAAGGTGGACGAGGCCGATGCGCGGGTCAGCAAACTCCCCTTGGCCATTCCCTATGCCGACAAGCTGTTCCCCAATGCCACTTTTGACATGCGCAAGGTTTTGAGTATCCATGCGCGTGGATTGGCCCATGCCGCAGAAAACAGGCTGGGCCAGAGCCAAAAAAACAAGGCCTTCACCTTGTCTGCCGAACTGTTCTTGATGCAGCACAGCTGCCACTGGTACTGCCGGTCCAAAACCGTGGCTTCGGCCCGCATGCTGGCCCTGCACAAAACCCCCTACAAGCAACTGGTGGAATCGGTGGCACCCGAGACCCGCAAGGCCTACCAGACCCTGATTGGAAGCTGAACCGCCCTATGTTTACCCCGATCACCTGGATCAACCTCTGGATCAAAAGCTGGCTGGCGCCCCCCCAGGACGCCTCGCCCGAGCGGCAACGGGCCCTGGACCTGATCGCGGCCATTGACGCCGGTGGTGTGCCGCTGAACCCCGCGCGGGTGAACGACATTGCGCGCCAACTGGGCCTGGAGGTCTCTACCCGGGCTCCGGTGGATGAGACGATTGCGCGCATACGTGCGGCTTTGGAGTACGGGAGGGGCAATGGACAACAAGGATGACGAACCGAAGTTATGGGTCACCGTGCTGCTGCTGATTCTGGGCGCCGTGGTGCTGGTGGGGCTGGTCGGCTTGGCGCTGTGGTACGCGGAGCGCTCGGATACCACAGAGCCTATTGCGGTGCCCGACAAGTCCTGGGGCATTGTGGGCGACTCCCCCATCCACAAGAGGAAACTATGAAGCAACTCACCCTCTCCCGCGTAAATGACCTGGTCTACCGCGTGCTCACCGCGCAGGGTGAGCATGTGGGCAACCTGAAACTGATCAACGCGGTCTGGAAGTTCAAGGCGATTGGGGCCGACGCCCAGGGGGAGGTCATTCCAGGCGGCGGGCCGTTGACCCACCGCCACAACATGACTTTCAGCACCTTGGACGTGGCAGAAATCAATACCCGCCTGAACGCGGCGGATTGACGCTGCCTGGGCCTATTTCTTAAGCCATTTAGGCCTCTAGCCCCTGTGGGATATGCGCAGGCAGCTACTCATTTCATAGCAAATTGCTTCACCTCAAACCGTGATCCACAGCAGCGGCAGCCCTGGCAGTGCCCGGAAAATGCGCGACAGTGAACCGTTGCGCACCAGCGTGGTGGCGTGTTCGATGTCCGGCGCCAGGTAGCGGTCCTGGTCCATGGCCGGGATGTGCTGGCGCAGGAGTGCATGGGCCTGCTCCAGGGCGTTCGAGCTTTGCATGGGGCGCAAAAACTCGATACCTTGGGCGCAAGCCAGTAGCTCGATTCCCAGAATATGGGCGGTGTTGGCTATCATGGTTTGCAGGCGGCGCGCGGCAAAGGTGGCCATGGAAACATGGTCTTCCTGGTTGGCGCTGGTGGGCAGGCTGTCCACGCTGGCCGGGTGGGCCAGCGACTTGTTTTCCGACGCCAATGCCGCAGCGGTCACATGCGCAATCATGAAGCCGCTGTTCAGGCCCGCATCTGCCGTCAAGAAGGGCGGCAGGCGTGACACGCCAGAGTCAATCAGCATGGCGATGCGACGCTCGGCAATGGCGCCCACCTCGGCAATGGCCAGCGCCATACCGTCGGCGGCCAGGGCCACCGGTTCGGCGTGAAAATTTCCTCCAGAAACCATCGCGTTGTCTTCCGCAAACACCAGCGGGTTGTCGGTGACGGCGTTGGCTTCGCGCACCAGCACCAGCGCGCCGTGGCGCAACTGGTCCAGGCAGGCGCCCACCACCTGGGGTTGGCAGCGCAGGCTGTAGGGGTCTTGTACCCGGTCGTCGCCGTCGAGGTGGGAGTTGCGGATTTCGCTGCCTTTGAGTAATTCGCGGTAGTACTGGGCCACGTCGATCTGGCCGGGCTGGCCGCGCAGGGCGTGGATGCGGGGGTCGAACGGGCCATCGCTGCCACGGGCGGCGTCCACCGTCAGCGCACCGATCACCAGCGCGGCTTCCAGCACCGGCTCAAAGCTCAGCAAGGCGTGCAGGGCCAGCGCGGTGGAGGTTTGGGTGCCGTTGATCAGGGCCAGGCCCTCTTTGGCGCCCAGCTTCAGTGGTGCAATACCGGCTTGTTGCAGGGCAGCCAGGGCCGGCACGCGTTGCCCATCGACCAGCATGTCGCCTTCGCCCAGCAGGGCCAGCGTCATGTGGGCCAGCGGCGCCAGGTCGCCCGAGGCGCCGACTGAGCCTTTGGACGGCACATAGGGCACCAGCCCGGCGTTGTGCACGGCCAGCAGGGTGTCGATAACGACCTCGCGCACACCGGAGTAGCCGCGCGCCAGGCTGGCGGCTTTCATCACCAGCATGAGGCGCATGATTTCGGGCGCCAGCGGTTCGCCCACACCCACGCTGTGGGAGCGGATGAGGTTGAGCTGCAGGGTTTCCAGCTGCGCCTTGCTGATGCGCTGGTTGGCCAGCTTGCCAAAGCCGGTGTTGACGCCATAGACCGGCGCATCGCCATCGGCGGCGCGTTGCACCACCTGCTGGCTGGCGCGGATGATGGCGCGGCTGGCTTCGGGCAGTGACAGCTGGACGACACCCGCGTGGATGGCTTGCAGTTGCTCCAGCGTCAGGTGGCCGGGGTCGATGCGCAGGGTGATTGGGGTGTTCATTGATTGATCCTTTTATCTAACTAACTTCGGTTTGAAACCGCCCCCTTAAGGGGAATCAAATTCATTTTGAAGAGGGGTAACCTTTTTTAAGTTCGCCCTTTTTAGGGCGTGGATTGAAACATGGGCATGTTCATGCCGTGTTCTTGGGCACATTGTTCGGCAATGGCGTAACCGGCATCGGCGTGGCGCATCACCCCGGTGGCGGGGTCGTTCCACAGCACACGGCCCAGGCGCTCGGCCGCCTCGGGCGTGCCATCGGCCACGATGACTACGCCGGAGTGCTGCGAGTAGCCCATGCCGACACCACCGCCGTGGTGCAGGCTGACCCAGGTGGCGCCGCTGGCGGTGTTGAGCAGGGCGTTCAAAAGCGGCCAGTCGCTCACCGCGTCGCTGCCGTCCTGCATGGCTTCGGTCTCGCGGTTGGGGGAGGCCACCGAGCCGCTGTCCAGGTGGTCGCGGCCGATGACGATGGGGCCTTTGAGTTCGCCGCTTTTCACCATCTCGTTGAAGGCCAGCCCGGCCAGGTGGCGCTCGCCCAGGCCGATCCAGCAGATGCGCGCGGGCAGGCCCTGGAAGGCGATGCGCTCTTGCGCCATGTCCAGCCAGCGGTGCAGACCGGCATGGTGGGGGAACAGTTCTTTCATCTTGGCGTCGGTTTTTTTGATGTCTTCGGGGTCGCCGCTCAGCGCCACCCAGCGGAACGGCCCCACGCCCCGGCAAAACAGCGGGCGCACATAAGCGGGCACAAAACCGGGGTAATCAAAGGCATTGGCCACGCCAAAGTCCTTGGCGACCTGGCGCAGGTTGTTGCCGTAGTCCACGGTGGGGATGCCCATGGCGTGGAAGTCCAGCATGGCCTGCACATGCACGGCGCAGGATGCACCGGCGGCTTGGGTCAGCGCCGCGTGTTGTGCCGGGTCTTTTTGCGCGGCCTTCCACTGTTCCACGGTCCAGCCACGGGGCAAATAGCCATTGATGATGTCGTGGGCCGAGGTCTGGTCGGTGACGATGTCGGGGCGCAGGCCGCCCGCCTTGGCACGCCGCACCAGTTCCGGCACGATGTCGGCTGCGTTGCCGCACAGGGCAATCGACACGGCTTTCTTCTCGGCGGTGTATTTGGCGATGCGCGCCAATGCGTCGTCCAGGTCGGTGGCCTGCTCGTCCACATAACGCGTGCGCAGGCGGAAGTCGATGGAGCTTTGCTGGCACTCGATATTGAGCGAGCAAGCCCCGGCAAAGGTAGCGGCCAAAGGCTGCGCACCCCCCATGCCGCCCAGCCCGGCGGTGAGCACCCAGCGGCCCGCCAGGTCGCCGTTGAAGTGCTGGCGCCCGGCCTCGACAAAGGTCTCGTAGGTGCCTTGCACAATGCCCTGCGAGCCGATGTAGATCCAGCTACCGGCCGTCATCTGGCCGTACATCATCAGGCCCTTGCGGTCGAGTGCGTTGAAGTGCTCCCAGTTGGCCCACTTGGGCACCAGGTTGGAGTTGGCAATCAGCACGCGGGGCGCGTTGGTATGGGTGCGGAACACGCCCACCGGTTTGCCGCTTTGCACCAGCAGGGTTTCGTCTTCTTTCAGCTTGCGCAAGCTGTCCAGAATGCCGTCAAAACACGCCCAGTTGCGCGCGGCCTTGCCGATGCCACCGTAGACCACCAGTGCGTCGGGGTTCTCGGCCACCTCGGGGTCCAGGTTGTTTTGCAGCATGCGGTAGGCGGCTTCAATCTGCCAGTTGGCGCAGTGCAGCTCAGACCCGCGCGGCGCACGCACGGGGCGCGCCTGGGCGTTGGCGTAAGGGGAGGGGGATATATCGGCCATGGCGAACTCCGGGTCAGTGATGTGATCGTTGAAGGATGTGCGAAGTATAGTTGTCTATACAACTTGTGCCATAGCGGGTTAACCCTAGTTCGCGAATTCTTCGCCATAGCGGCCCCGGTGCTGCCTCAGGGACCGCAATTTCGTTCAATACATTCTTGGCAGGAAACCCGACACTGCGCCTGCATTCAGCCAAGGAGTTCTTATGTTGCCGGTGTTCATTTCCATGTGTTTATTCACCCTGTTGGGGTCCATTTCTCCGGGGCCGGTGAATTTGATCGCCGCCAGCCGGGGTGCCAGCGCGGGTTTTTTCAGGGCCATGCCCCATGTGCTGGGCGCCAGTGTGAGTTATGTGTGCATCGTGTGGCTGGTGGGCAGCGGGCTCAATCTGGTGTTTTTGGCCAACCCGGCCATCGGCCAGGCACTGCAGCTTGTGGGGGCGGCCTACCTCTTGTATCTGGCGGCCAAAATTGCGATGGCGCCACCGGCCACCCGCCAGGAGGGGGCACGGGAAGGGGCCTCCGCCGGTCTGATGCAAGGGGTATGGACCCAGAGCCTGAACCCCAAGGCCTGGATGTTTGCCTCCTCCGGTGTCAGCCTGTTTGCCACCGCGGACCAAGCTGGAATACCGGTGTTGCTGGTGTTTTGCGGCATTTCCGGGGTGGTGTGTTTTGTATCGGTGGCCATCTGGGCCGCGCTGGGCACACTGATCGGGCAGTGGCTGTTTACGGCCAGGAACCAGCGGGTGTTTAATCGCACCATGGCGGTCTTGTTGGCCTTGACGGTGTTGAGCATGCTGGCAGCTATTTGATGCACAAAAACGAGGATTTGCGGCGCATGGATCAGAAGAGTTCACAGATTTTCCGGCGCAGCGCGCTGCTACCCCAGGTGGAAATGCGCCGTGCCCACCATTCTTTGGCCTGTTACCACACCCATACGCATGATGAATTTTCTGTGGGGGTGATTGATGCAGGCTCGGCGGTCTGTCGCCAAGGCAGCGCTTTTCAGACGCTGCACCAGGGCACGGTGGTGGTGATCAACCCCGGCGACGCGCATTCCTGCAACCCCCGTGCCGACCAGGCCTGGTCCTACCGCATGTTGTTCATCGACGCGCACTGGCTGGGAGGCCTGCAGGCCGACCTGCCCGGCAGCCGCAGTGGCGACTACCGCCCGCTGGCAGTCGCCAGTTCCCCGGCGGCCCGTGCCTACGCCCAGTTTGACGCTTTGTTTGAGGCCCTGGAGCGCGAAGACGACGACGCGTGGGGCCTGGAGGCGCAATTGATGGATTTCCTGATGCCGCTCGGGCAAGGCGATGCTGCTGTGGGCTTGGCACCGTCCACACCCCAGCGCCAGCTGGGCCGGGCGCGGGAGATGATTCTGGACCAGCTGGAGGACAAGATCACCCTGGACGACGTGGCCCAGGTAGCGGGCCTGAGCCGCTACCACCTGATCCGCAGTTTCAAGCAGGCCTACGGGCAAACGCCCCATGCTTTTTTGCTGGACCAGCGCATCAACCGGGCCAAACAGCTGTTGAAACAGGGTAACTCCATGGTGGATGTGGCCCAGCAACTGGGTTTTGCCGACCAAAGCCACTTTCAGCGCCATTTCAAAAAGCGCCACGCGGTGACGCCCATGCACTACCAGCGGTCCTTGGCTTGAATAGAGGGCGTCTGCCGCCTTGCATCTGGGTGGGGGCTAAGGGTTTCCCTGTATGGATTAGTTGTCTATACAACTTGTAGAATGTTGCCACCATCCGACTGGCTATTCTACAAATGCCCCACATCAAACTCCCCGCCTACGAGCAAGTCAAAGCCTTCGTCAAAGCCCAAATCAACAGCGGGGCCTGGCGACCGGGCGACGCCGTGCCCAGTGAATCGGCCTTGCAGCAGCAGTTTGGCGTGAGCCGCATGACGGTGAACCGCGCCGTCAAAGAGCTGGCGGTGGAAGGTGTGGTCACCCGTGTGCAGGGCTCGGGCACGGTGGTGGCGCAGCTGCACCGCATCTCCAGCACCCTGGCGGTGCGCGACATCCACGAGGAAATCGAGGCGCGCGGCCACACCCACAGCACCCAGGTTTTGCTGGTGGAGGCGGTGCGTGCCAACGCGGCCCTGGCGGATGCCTTCAAGCTGCGCGTGGGCGCCAAACTCTTCCATACGGTGATGGTGCATTTTGAGGATGGGGTGTCCATCCAGCACGAAGACCGCCACGTCAACCCGGCCTCGGCCCCCGACTACCTGGGCGTGGACTTCACCCAGACCACGCCCACCCATTACCTGCTGGAGCACGCGCCGCTGACCGAAGCCAGCTACTCCATCGAAGCCGGCCTGCCCGGCGCCGCGCAGGCCAAGGCGCTGGGGATCAAACGCAACGACCCCTGTTTGCTCATGACGCGCTGCACAATCAGCGGCGCCCATGTGGCCAGCCTGGTGCGCCTGGTCTACCCCGGCATGCGCTACAGCTTCAACGGCAAGTTTCAGTTATGAGTTGGCAGATAGTGCGTTTGGCCGACGTCCCGCCCAGCCCCTGGCGCAACGGCGGTGGGGTGACCCGCGAACTGGTGGCCTGGCCCCCCCATGCACCTGGGCAGGACTGGGTATGGCGCATGTCGGTGGCCGAGGTAGAGTCCAGCGGGCCTTTTTCCCGCTTTGACGGCGTGCAGCGCTGGTTTACGGTGCTGGGCGGCGCCGGTGTGTGGCTGACGCTGGACACTGCCACCGGAGCGCAAACCCATGCGCTGACGCGCAGCAGCGCGCCCCTGTGTTTTGACGGTGCCGTGCCCACCCAGTGCGATCTGCTGAACGGCGCTACCCAGGATTTCAACCTCATGCTGCGCAGCGGCAAGGCGACGGGGCGCATGCAGCGCGTGGCGGGAGTGCTCACCGTGACTACTGTTGCTCCTAAATTGGTAGCTGCTTACGCACTGTCTACGGGGGCTAGCGTGTGTTTTGAGCATGAAACATTGGCCATTCCGGCCCACAGCCTGGCCTGGCGTACCGTGCCAGCCGGTGGGCAGGTGCGCATACAGGCCGCCGATGCGCTGTGCATGGAGATTGCGTTATGTCCCTGAAACTCTGGACCCACTGCAGCGTGGCCACGCTGCAGGCCGACGCGGTGCAGCCCTACGGCCTGGTAGCCGACGCCGCCTTGGTGGTGCAGGGCGCCCAGGTCTTGTGGGTCGGCCCGCGTGCCGCATTGCCCCACGACCTGGAAGCCCGTTGTGTGGTGCGCCACGATGCTGGCGGCGCACTCATCACGCCAGGCCTCATCGACTGCCACACGCACCTGGTCTACGGCGGCGACCGCGCCCAGGAGTTCGAGTTGCGGCTCCAGGGCGCCAGCTACGAAGACATTGCCCGCAGCGGCGGCGGCATCGCGTCCACGGTGGCCGCCACCCGCGCCGCCACACCGCAGGAGTTGACCGCCCAAAGCACCAAACGCTTGCAGCAACTGATGGCCGAGGGCGTGACCACGGTGGAGATCAAGTCCGGCTACGGCCTGGCGCTGGCGCACGAGCGCAAATGCCTGCAGGTGGCGCGCGCGCTGGGGCAGGCCCACGCGGTGGACATCCGCACCACCTTTTTGGGCGCGCACGCCTTGCCGCCCGAGTTCGCCGGGCGTGCAGACGACTACATCGCCGAGGTCTTGCGCATGCTGCCCGTGTTGCATGCCGAAGGCCTGGTGGACGCGGTGGATGCCTTTTGTGAACGCATCGCCTTCAGCCCGGCCCAGACGGCCCGGGTGTTTGAAGCCGCACGGGCCTTGGGCCTGGGCGTCAAATTGCATGCCGAACAGCTCAGCGACAGCGGTGGCGCGGCCCTGGCGGCCGGTTTTGGCGCCAGCAGTTGCGACCATCTGGAGTGGTTGTCAGAGGAGGGCGCCAGCGCCATGGCAGCGGCGGGTAGCGTGGCCGTGCTCTTGCCCGGTGCCTTTTACTTTTTGCGGGAGACCCAGCTGCCCCCGGTGGACCTGCTGCGCCGCCAGGGCGTGCCCATCGCCATTTCCACCGACAGCAACCCCGGCAGCTCGCCCTGCACCTCGCTCTTGCTCATGCTCAACATGGCCTGCACCCTGTTTCGCCTTACGCCCGAAGAAGCGCTGGCCGGCGTCACCCGCCACGCCGCACAGGCCCTGGGCCTGCGCGACCGGGGTGTGCTGGCCCCCGGCAAACGCGCCGACTTTGTGCTGTGGGACGTGCAGCGCCCGGCCCAACTGGCCTACGCGCTGGGGGCCAACCCGGCGATTCAAACCATTTTTAAAGGGGAAGCCCGATGACCTTCACTTTGCACCGCGGCACTGGCCCGCTTTTGGTCAGCATGCCGCACATCGGCACCGAGATTCCACCCGAGTTGCAGAGCACCTACGTACCCCGCGCCCTGGCCGTGGAGGACACCGACTGGCACCTGGCCCAGTTGTATGACTTTTTGTTGGACGGCCAGCCGGAGCTGGGCGCCAGCGTGCTCATGCCGCGTACCTCGCGCTACGTGATCGACCTGAACCGTCCACCCGACGACGCACCCATGTACCCCGGCGCCTCCAACACCGAGCTGTGCCCCACGCGCTTTTTCACCGGCGACGCGCTGTACCAGGCGGGCTGTGAGCCCACTGCCGAAGAACGCGTGCGCCGCCGCGAGGCCTACTGGCAGCCCTACCACACGGCCCTGGCCACGGAGCTGGCACGCATCCAGGCGGTGCACGGCTACGCCTTGTTGTGGGACGCCCACAGCATCCGCTCCCAGATTCCCTGGCTGTTTGAAGGCAGCTTGCCGGGCCTGAACATCGGCACCGCCAGCGGCCAGAGCGCCGACGCCAGCATTGCCCAGGCGCTTGACCGCGTGTGTGAGAAGAGCGGCCAGGTCAGCCATGTGCTCAATGGCCGCTTCAAGGGCGGCTATATCACCCGCCACTACGGCGCGCCATCCCAGCGGGTGCACGCCGTGCAACTGGAAATGTGCCAGTACCTGTATATGCAGGAGACGGCGCCGTTTGCCTACGACGTGGCCCAAGCTTCAAAAATCCAGCCCCTGCTTCAAACCATGATGGTGGCGGCCTTGCAAGCCTGCCAGGAACTCTATGCCCACTCATCAAACTAGTCCCTCGGATACCACGGAACCCCGAGCGTCCCAACGCTTTTTCGCCCGCCAGGCCTGGGTGCAGGGTGCCTGGGCGCGGGACGTGCTGCTGTCGGTGGACGCGGCGGGCCGCTGGTGCGGCATCGCGCCCGACACCGCAGTGCCCGACCGCATCGGCGCGCTGCCATTGGCGGGCCCGGTGCTACCCGGCGTGGTCAACGCCCACAGCCACGCCTTTCAGCGCGCCATCGTCGGCCTGACCGAGCGCCGGGGCGGGACCGCAGGCGCGGCCAGCGACGACTTCTGGAGCTGGCGCGACCGCATGTACTCCGCCGCCCAACGCATCCGCCCCGAGCAACTGGAGCACATCGCGGCCCTGCTGTACGCAGAGTTGTTGGCGGCAGGCTACACCCAGGTCTGTGAATTCCACTACCTGCACAACGCCGTGGCGGGCCAGCCCTATGCCGACCCGCTGGACATGTCGCTGGCGCTGGTGCGCGCGGCGCAGCGCGTGGGCATGGGCCTCACGCTCTTGCCCACGCTGTACATGCGCTCGGGTTTTGGCGCGGCGGGCCTGCGCGACGATCAGCAGCGTTTTGCCTCTACGCCCGACAGCATCCTGCGCCTGGTGGACGACCTGCAAATGCAGGTGCGCGGGCTGGCGAACTTCAATGTGGGCGTGGCGCTGCACTCCCTGCGCGCAGCCGACGGTGCTGCGCTCAATGAAGTGGCAGCGTTTGCCAACACCCACCACTTGCCGGTGCACCTGCACATTGCCGAACAAACCCAGGAAGTGCAAGACTGCATCACCCACACCGGGCGCAGACCGATTGAATGGGCATTGGAAAACCTGCCCCTGAACGCCCGCTGGAACCTGGTCCACGCCACCCACACCACAGCCGCCGAGCTGCAGGGCGTGCAACAGGCGGGCGCATCCATCGTCATTTGCCCCAGTACCGAAGCCAACCTGGGCGACGGCGTGTTCGACTATTCGGGCTACGCGGCCCTGGGCGGCCATTGGTCCATCGGCTCGGACAGCCATGTCACCCGCAGCTGGACCGAAGAGCTGCGCCTGCTGGAGTATTCCCAGCGCCTCACGCAACGCAAGCGCAATGTGGCCGCCCAGCAAGGCGCCAGCGCCAGCACGGCGGCCAACCTGTTCGAGGCCGCGTTGGCCGGTGGCCACGCCGCCACGGCCCAGCCGCTGGGCGCGATTGGCGTGGGCCATCGCGCCGATTTTGTGGTGCTGGACACCCAGGCCCCCGCGCTCTTGGGCGTGCCCGGCGACCATGTGCTGGACGCCCTGCTGTTCTCCAGCCCCGACGCCAAACCGCAAGCGGTGTTTGTGGCGGGCCAGCCCGCCAACCCCACCGCGCTGTGGCCCAGTCTCGCACGGGACTTTGCCCAGACCATGAACGCCCTGTGGCGCTAGCATGGTGCGCTATGCGCTACACACCATCCCCCCCAGCTTTTGACGACATCGCCCCCGAGGCCGCACTCAACATCCCCGAAGGCTTTCGCGTGGAAGAGCGCCACACCAACCCCCTGAAAATCTGCCACGGCGGCATGATGGCCACCTTCGCCGACATGCTCATCCCCTGCGCCGCCATGTACCAGTT
>Ga0209343_10000115_pt1 | contig 99450 bp, 106 predicted proteins | sample RifCSPlowO2_02_FD_184026 | JGI IMG/M metagenome (GOLD analysis project Ga0209343, IMG submission 184026) | Groundwater microbial communities from Rifle, Colorado - Rifle CSP2_plank lowO2_0.2 (SPAdes) (version 2) | ecosystem: Environmental > Aquatic > Deep subsurface > Groundwater | place...
TCTAGCCTTTGTGCTTGGCTAGATTAATTGCTTAAAGAAAAAACTTGATTTTTGCAAAATCACAGAAATCTGTGAGTTTTTGCGGTGCGTTGAAAATTATCCACAGATGGAGTTTCGTAATTCAAAGTTATAAAAGAAGCCAAAGTATCCTGCGAACAGAAGCATAGCCACTACTACCATTGCCATGGCTCCCATCCATGCAGAAAACGTGCAATCGGAACGTGTAAACAACAGACCATTTTTTGCCATTTTTTTATCCCTCCCTCTGTGTTTATTCCTAGCGCATATGTGATATTCTGTCAAGTCGTTTGCATCAATATAATTTAGTATAATAATTGCATGGCAAAAATATTTGTTACGAGAAAAATTCCCGAAAGAGGAATAGAAAAGTTAAAAAGCGCCGGGTTTGAAGTGGAAGTAAATCCGGAGGACAAGGTTTTGTCGAAAGACGAGCTGATGGCTTGGCTAAAAAAAGGAAGCTATGATGCCGTGCTGACCCTGCTTACTGATAAGCTGGACGCGGATGTTTTTGAAGCGGCGAAAGGAAGTGTTAAAATTTTCGCGAATATGGCGGTTGGATTTGATAATGTTGATTTAGCGGCCGCTAAAAAAGCCGGGATTATGGTTTCAAACACTCCCGGAGTGCTTACCGATACGGTTGCCGAGCACACTTTCGCGCTGATGCTAGCGATCGCTCACCGCGTTGCCGAAGCCGATAGATTTACCAAAGCAGGCAAATATCACGGTTGGGAGCCGATGATGCTTTTGGGTACCGACCTTTCTTATAAAACAGTCGGTATTTTGGGATTAGGAAGAATAGGCTCGCGCGTCGCTTACCACGCGGCGAAGGGCTTTAACGCAAAAGTTATTTATTATGATGTAAAAAGAAATGAAGAGTTCGAGAAAGAGTTCGGAGCTATGTTTTGCGAAACTCCGGAGTTGCTTTTGGCGCAGTCCGATTTTGTTTCGATCCATGTCCCACTTTTGCCTACAACTCGCCATCTGATAGACGCTAACCGGCTAAAAATGATGAAACCGTCGGCATACCTTATTAACACATCCCGCGGTCCTATAGTTGATGAAAAAGCTCTGGTGGAAGCTTTGAAAAATAATGTGATTAAAGGAGTCGCAATCGATGTTTTTGAAAACGAGCCTGCTATTGAGCCGGGGCTTATCGGTCTCGAAAACATAATTCTTACTCCGCATATCGCGTCTGCCACGGAGGAGACAAGATCAAAAATGGCGGAACTTGCCGCAGAGAACATAATTGCGGCTCTTTTCAATCAAGCGCCTCCCAATCTTGTAAAATAAACTTGTTTGGGCTAAGATTAACAAATGCAATCAATTACCGCAGAAAAACGGGATATTTTAGGCAAAAAAACAAAAAACCTCCGCAAAAAGGGCATTTTGCCGGCCGTGCTTTACGGAAAAGGCGAAAGTTCCGAAAGCATCTCCGTTAAAGAAAGCGATTTTTTGAAATTATGGAAAACCGCCGGAGTATCGACAGTTGTCGCGTTGGAAGTCGAGAATAAAAAAAAGAACGTGCTCATACACGATGTTGCGATCGATCCTCTAAAAGACACTCCGACGCATGTTGATTTTTATATCGTAGATATGAATAAGCCGATTACGATTGATGTCGCGCTTGAATTTACCGGTGAATCCGACGCGGTGAAAGCAGGAGGTATTTTGGTAAAAGTTTTGCACGAGGTTAAAATCGAGGCTTTGCCAAAAGACCTTCCGCACTCGCTTTCAGTTGATATTTCATCGTTAAAAGAAATGACGGATACAGTCACCGTCAAGGATATTAAATTGCCTCACGGCGTAAAAATGCTGGACAATTTGGATGAAACGATCGTTTTGATAGAGCCCCCGCGATCGGAAGAAGAGTTGAAAGCCGCCGAAGAAGCGTCGCCCGCTCTTGATGCTGGCGCCATCGAGGTCGTAGGCAAGAAGCCTAAGGACGAAGGAGAGGAAGAAGCAGTGGCGGCTGAAACATCAAAAAAAGTTCCGAAAGTCAAAAAATAAGAGAATAATTCATTTTTCATGGGTAAAATATCTAAACTTGTATTGGGACTGGTTTTGGTTCTTGTTTTTTTTGGCGCGCGTCATGGCGTGTTTGCCCAGGTTGATCCATCGCTTGTTTCCGAACAGCGTGCAAAATTGGAAACCGAACTGGCCGATTATGAAAAACAGATCGCGGAATACCAGAATCTGATAGTGGAGAAACAAAAACAGGGAGATTCTTTAAAAAGAGATTTGGATATATTGAAAGCGCAAATTTCAAAAGCAAAACTCGCGATAAAAGCTAGGACCCTGACCATCAACAAACTGATCCAGGAAATAAATGAAAAATCGAAAAATATCAATATTCTTGGCGGAGAAATTAATGACGCGAAAGCATCGCTTTCCCATTTTTTGAGGCAGATACGGGAAAACGACGACTTATCAACCGTCGAGCTGGCGCTCGTCTATCAGGATCTGTCGCAATTTTTCGGCGAACTGGAATCTTTGAATAAGGTGCAGGAATCTTTGCATGAGTCATATAATAAGATAAACAATTTAAAAACCAGCGAAGAAAGAGCGAAGACAGAATATGAAGACCAGAAAAAAGAAGAGCTCGAACTGAAGGCAATCCGGGAACTGGAAAGAAAAAATTTAGAAAAAAACGAGGCGGACATGCAAAAACTTCTCAAAGATACGAAGGGTAAAGAAACAGAATATCAAAAATTACAGAAAAATGTGCAAAAAACAGCCGCGAATATCAGGAGCCAGCTGTTTCTTCTTGCGGGATCGCCATCTATTTCATTTGAAAAGGCGCTACGGTTCGCAAATTTCGCTGAAACCGTTACCGGCGTCCGCCCGGCATTTTTACTCGGCATCATAACGCAGGAAACAGAGCTCGGGAAAAATATCGGGCAGTGCTTATTGACAAATAACCCGAATAAAGGAGATGGCGTTGGCAAGAATACAGGAACCTTTTTTAAGGGAGTCATGAAACCGACAAGAGATGTTGACCCGTTTATAAGCATTACGGCGGAGCTTGGGCTCGACTCGAAATTGATGCCGGTTTCCTGTCCGCAGGCGGGTGGCTACGGCGGCGCAATGGGTCCTGCTCAATTCATACCCTCTACCTGGGTTTTATACGCAAAAAAGATTGCAAACCTCACCGGTCATAATCCGCCTTCTCCGTGGGATCCGCAGGATGCTTTTGCGGCGTCCGCATTGCTTTTAAAAGATAACGGCGGCTCCGGCGGTACATATAACGCGGAATGGACCGCGGCTATGAAATATTTTGCCGGAGGCAACTGGAGCAAAAAAGCCTACCGATTCTACGGAGACAACGTAATGGCGATCGCCGCAAAATACCAGGACCAAATAGATCTTCTCGCAAGTTTGGCGCAGAGATAAATAAAAACCGTTCCTATCACGCCTTATGAAAAGCGTCAACTATATCGTCCATGTTACCGTTCAAGATCTCTTTGATGTTGTGCCAGGATTTGTTGATGCGGTGGTCGGTGATGCGGTCCTGAAGGAAATTGTACGTGCGGATCTTCTCCGAGCGGTCTGCGGTGCCTATCTGCTCTTTTCTGTCTTTTTTTACCGCTTCTTCTTCTTTTCTTAATTTTTCATCCAATAATTTCGCGCGCAACACTTCCAAAGCGCGTTCGCGGTTTTTTTGCTGTGAGCGTTCCGCGCGGGACGAAATGACTATTCCGGTCGGCTTGTGCAGGATTCTCACGGCGGTTTCCACTTTGTTAACGTTTTGCCCTCCTGGCCCGCCAGCGCGCGAAAAACTGACTTCCAAATCAGACTCTTTTATTTCGAGTTCCTTTTCTTCGGCAATTGGCAAAACCGCTATGGAAGCCGTTGATGTATGTATCCTCCCGGACTTTTCCGTGGATGGCACCCGTTGGATGCGATGCACTCCCGATTCGTATTTTAGAAGATCGTAAATATTTTTCCCGCGTATTTCCGCCGTAACCTCTTTTATCCCACCGAGGTCATTTTTTGATTCATCGATAAATAAAAATTCCCAGCCTCTTTTTTGGGCAAAGCTCTGGTACATCCGCAAAAGGTCGGCCGCGAAAAGCGCCGCTTCATTGCCTCCGACGCCCGCTCTAATTTCCATGATTGCCTTATTTTTTTCTCCGCCCACGCCGATACCCAGAATATCGCCCAATTTTATTTCAATGTCTTTTTTTCTGGATTCTGCGGCGGAAGAATGCTCATCATAAAGAACTTTTACTTTTGAAAGTTCGCCGAAGCGGATAGCTTTATCCCTTGGCCACTTGAAGCTCTCGGCAACGTCCATCTCCATGTCCTCATACTCCTTGAGGGCTTCCTCAAGTTTATTTTGTAAATCGGGGCGCATAGTTATTTCTTAGATTTAGAAATCGTTTTTTTGGGCTGACTTTTGGCTATTCTCGCCTTGAATTTCTCAACGCGGCCGGCAGTGTCCACGAGTTTTTCCTTGCCCGTGTAGAAAGGGTGGCATTGCGAACAAATTTCAACAGACATATGCTCTTTTGCTGCGCCAATAGAATATTTTGCCCCGCAGGCGCAGTCTATCTTTGATTTGTAGTATACCGGGTGGATATCTTTTTTCATCCCGTTAATACTAGCGCCTTGACTCCAAATTAGCAAGTCTGATATACTCGGACTTATATAAGCATATGGCTATTGCAATATTAGACACAAACGACAAAGCGTCTGCACCTGAACTGGAAAAGCTGCTCTTGGCCGGGGCTCATTTGGGCTACGGGAAATCAACCAGACACCCTAAGATGCAGGGTTATATTTTCGGTAGCCGCAATAACATCGAAATATTCGATTTGGAACGGACGGAGGAGTGTCTGGTCACCGCCGAAGAATTCTTAAGGGGTTTGGGTAGCGCAAAGAAAACGGTATTATGGGTGGGGACGAAGCCGGCGGCAAGCGTTGTTATTGCAGCTGTCGCGCAAAAATTGAATTCTCCTTATGTGAATGAACGCTGGCTTGGAGGGACGTTGACAAATTTTAAAATCATAGAGACAAGACTTAATTATTGGGCAAATTTGGAAAAAGAAAAGGAAGCCGGAGGTTTGGATAAATATGTCAAAAAAGAAAAAATGCTGAAAATAGTCGAGTTGAGAAAACTTCAAAGAATGCTCGGCGGAATAAAACATCTAAAATTTCTTCCGGACGCTTTGGTTATCATTGACCCGAAAGAAGAAAAAACAGCGTATGCCGAAGCAAAAAAAAAGAAGATCCCGGTTATCGGCGTTTTAAATACCGATTGCGATCCGACAGGCGTTGTTTATCCTATTCCGGCGAACGATAATTCGCGCTCCGCTATCGAATTAATCTTATCAAGATTGGCGAAGGCTTACGAGGAAGGATTTTGTGAAAAGCCGGCTGTAACAGCTGTTTCCGCGCAGCTATAAACAAAAAACTATTTCATGCCCGTTTCAAGCGACCAAGTAAAAAGATTGAGGCAGCTTACAGGAGCATCAATGATGCTTTGTAAAAAAGTACTGGAAGAATCCGGAGGCGACATGGACAATGCCATGGCGCTTTTAAAAAAATCTTCCGAGGCGCTCGCCGCGAAGAAAAATGAGCGCAGAACTGGTGCCGGCATTATAGAATCCTACATCCATGGCAACAGCCGCGTCGGCGTTTTGCTTGAATTGCGCTGTGAAACTGATTTCGTAGCGCGCAACGCGGAATTTAAATCATTAGCGCACGACATCGCTCTGCATATCGCCGGAATGAGTCCTGCGCATGTTTCAAATAAAAGCGTTTCCGACGAGCTCCGCGAAGAAGCGCGGCATCTATTTATTACAGAATCGGAAAATCTAGGCAAAAGCCCGGAAATGACCGCAAAGATCGTCGAAGGAAAACTCGAGGCGCATTTTCGCGATACTTCGCTCATGTCCCAGCAATTCATTAAGGACCAAACAATCACAGTCGAAGAATTTATAAAAAGAGCAATCGCGCATTTCGGCGAGAAGATCGAAGTTGCGCGTTTTGTAAGATACGAACTTTAACATGATACTTTATTCGGTTATTTTCATGCTAAGCGCCGGAGGTATGATAGCTATAGCAATGAGGCATAGAGATGAGTTTTATGCTTTTAATTTCGCGGCTTTTATGGAAAACGTTCAAAAGGAGGGAGGGCAATTGTGGCATCAGCATCTGCGGGAGAAGACATTTATTGCGATAGAAAAGGTTTTGAAAGCTTTGAGAATCTGGCTCCTCCGGATGGAAAATCTTCTTTTAAGAATTTTGCGCAGGGTAAGAGGCATTAAAGAAAAAAATTCAGCATAAAAGTCGCCTCTATTGTCAATATGCCGCCCTAGCTCAACGGCAGAGCAACGCTTTTGTAAAGCGAAGGTTCCCGGTTCAAGTCCGGGGGGCGGCTCCAAAATCAGACAACCGCCCGTAATCTGCGCATCCGCCAACTGGCGGAGGCGGATTGGCGGTTTTTGCATTTTGTCCGCGCGGGCTTTTGAATTTCGTTTTGGTCGGTTGGTGGCGTTCGTATTTTCTTATTCACAATTGATGTGTTGTAAAGTTCCATATAGTGGTAAAATAAACTGTATGAAATTTGACTTGAACATGCGGGGGGGGGCGACCTAATCGGTCATGTTCGTTTTTGCGTTCTTGCGATAGCTGTCGGGCTCATTTTTAGTGCCGCCGCCGCCGTAGCTTCAACGACGATAGGTACGGATATTTTTATCGGCGGCACTCTTACAATCACCGGTCTCTCAACTTTTGGAAACGCCTCGTCAACACTCCTATCTGCAACAAACGGACTTTGGGTAGGGAGTAGCGGAGCTACGAGTATATTCGGCTCGGCAACTTCAACTTTTGGCGCTGGTATCAGTGCGACATATTTAAATCTGTCCGGCACTTCTGCGACTTCCACTGCCACGAACGGAACGCGCAATGGAGTAGTTGCTAGTGCCTGTAAAGTGATTCAAAGCATTGCAGTTTCAAGCGCTACTGAAAGTACCGCATTGCACTGTATGGTTTCTCTCTCTACAAATGATTACATTGAATTGTACGCAGGAAATCTAACTGACGCCGATGATATAACAGTAAAGACAATAAACCTGTTCGCTATGGGATTATAAAAATATGCAAAAAGCACCTATCCCACTGAATGACAAAGAACGCGTTTGCGCCCTTGAGGGTCTACATTTATTGGACACGGCATCGGAAGAAAGATTTGACCGTCTTACGAGAGAAGCGATTAAAAGATTTTCTGTGCCAATTTCCACCATTACGCTTGTAGATAAAGGCCGAGAGTGGTTTAAGTCCGTGCAAGGTCTTCAGACGAGAGAGGGTCCGAGGGATATTTCCTTTTGCGGACATGCGCTGATGTCGGAAGCAATTTTGATTATAGAGGACACTTTAGCCGACCCTCGTTTTGCCGATAACCCAATGGTTAAGGGTGAGCCATTTATCAGATTTTATACCGGAAAATCTTTGTATGACCATACGAGTAATTTACCTGTGGGAGTTTTCTGTATAAAAGATCGTAAACCGAGAGAGATGAGTTTGACTGATATAGATGATTTTCTTGTCTTAGCTCAACTAGCTGAAGACGAGATAAATAAGAAAGTAGAAAGATAAATCATTTCAATTTCCCCAGAAAATAGTTTTCGCAAAACCGAGTCCGAATTGAAGCCCCGCCACACTGCCCAAATACTTGGAGGGCTTTCGTTCATCACGAATTTTTGATAAAATAGGTTCGAGTGAAGTCGTAAAGACACTCAACTTGAAAACCGCGGCATAGCGCCGCGGTTTTGTTTTGCTATAATAAATCCATATGATGAAAGAAGTTGTGATTGTCGGCGGGGGAGCGGCGGGCGCGAATATTGCGAAAAGGCTCGCTAAATGGCGCGAGGGCGCGAGAAGGAGCGTCCACATTACGCTTATCGATAAAAGCCGCTACCATACTTTCCAGCCGTTTTTATACGAAGTGGCCACCGCGCATCTTCCGGAATCTTTCCGCGAAGGCCCGAATCCCTTGGATTTTTTTGACCTGAAATCTTCCACTATCTATCCTCTGGAAGATATGTTTTTGGATGACCTTAATGTTTCCGTACTGGAGGACGAAGTAACCGGCATCGATTTTAAAGAAAAAAAAATGAGCTTAAAGAACGATGAGAAAGGCCGCCATTACGATATTTTGGTTTTGTCCGCGGGGAGCGATACCAATTATTTCGGAAACGCCGGCCTTTTGGAACACGCCCTTCCTCTAAAAAATTTCTTTGACGCGCTTGAAATCCGAAACGCAATAGATGAATCTTTTGCTTTAACGCCGAAAAATCAGACAATAACAATTATTATCGGCGGCGGAGGATTTTCCGGATGCGAGCTGGCAGGAGAACTTGCTGGATATTTTGAAAAACTCGCGGAACTTCATGGAATGCCAAAGGGCTCCTATGAATGCGTTATTGTCGAGGCGACCGACAAATTGCTTGGCTCGGCAAGTCCCTGGCTCCGGAAAAAAACTTTCGAGAGGTTAAAAAAGCTGGGCATAAAATTTAAATTACAAAGTCCGATCAAAGATGTTCTGATGAAAGAGGTTGTGATGCAAAACGGGACAAAAATGCACTATGATATTTTAATCTGGACAGCCGGCGTTAAGGCAAACGACATAGTTCATGGATTGGCCGGAGTTGCGCTTCAAAAGGCGTCCTGCATGATGGTTGATAAATTTCTTCACATCTTGCCGTATGATAGCGTGTTCGCGGCAGGGGATCTGGCTTTTTGCGTTGATGAAAGTACCGGCAAATCTTTGCCTATGACTGGATCCATTGCTATCCGCGAAGCCGCTTACATCGCGGAGAATATTAAAAGAATTATTCTCAAGAAGCCACAGATCGCGTACAAGCCGGATTTCGCGGGCTACATTATTCCGCTGGGCGGAAAATATGCCCTGCTTGAGGCGTACGGACTAAGGGTTTCCGGCTATCCGGCGTGGCTTGCCAAATACGCGGTTGCTGTAAAATACTGGGCGCCTTTGGTGGGTTGGAGAAAAGCGCTAAAAATAGTTTTTGCAGGGATGAAAGTATATTCAAGAAACGATTAATGTCTTTCCCGGGGATATTGGTTGACGGCGAACTTTTTTCCACAGGATGAGTGAACACCGCAAAAATTTGGTGAAGAAATAAAAAACCGCCAGAATGACTCTGTCGGGCTGGCAGCTAACTGGAGTTAGCTGTTGCGACGCGATCGTCAATTAATTTGGACCAAATAGAAATATTGGCCACTCCCTTTTAAAGAATGCGTAAGCCATAGCAGAGCTCCAATACAGCAAAAATGGAATGCCAAGTAATCCTATCAGGAGGGAAGTCTGTAATGCCCTTACTGCTAACAATGCCGCAACAAACAAAAGGAAGAATCCGATTCCGGCGGCCTGCAGGCGGTATTTTGTTATTAGTTCCATATGTCACCTCCTCTCTTTCTTTTCTGAGGTTTTTATAGCATAATGAAATAATAAATGTGTATGCGGGGTTCGACATTATTATTCCGATTTTGCTCGCGAAAGTCGCGATTGCAAAATCGAGGACCCGCGATCCACGACTTGAGTCGGGATCGGGGCAATTTTTAAGCTAAGTTGGCATGCTAAGGTTTGATGTTATTACCATATTTCCAGATGTGTTCACTGCTTATTTTAATGAGTCGATTTTGAGGCGCGCGCGGGAGAAAAAGTTGATTGATTTTAAAATCTGGAATTTGCGGGATTTTGCCAAAGATAAGCACCGCAAAACGGATGACAGGGCTTATGGTGGAGGGCCGGGGATGGTTATGAAAATTGAACCGCTTGTAAAAGTACTTGAAAAAATAATAACACCCTTAATCCCCCTTACTTTAAGGGGGACAAAAAAGAAACGTTCCGATAGCGCCCCACTTAAGGTAAGAGGGGCTGGGAGGGTTATGATAATCTTTCTTGATGCCGGAGGCAAACAATTCGATGCTTCGATGGCACAGAGTTTTTCAAAAAAATATAAGCATATTATATTTATCTGCGGCCGGTATGAAGGCGTGGATGAACGGATTAAAAAAGTAATTCATGCTTCAGGTTTCATGCTCCATGAAATATCCGTCGGCCCCTATGTGCTTACCGGCGGCGAATTACCCGCAATGATTATGGTTGACGCAATTTCGCGGCATATTCCCGGTGTTTTGGGCAAAAATGAATCGCTGGAGGAAAAGCGCTACGGCGTCGGTGTGCCCGCATACACCCGCCCGGAAGTTTTTAAGTATAAACATAAAAAATATGCGGTACCAAAAGTCCTACTTTCCGGCAACCATAAAAATATAGAGATATGGAGAAGAAAAAATAAAAAGAGCTAAGCCGAGAGTGTTTTTGCGGGTTTTGCCACCAGGCAACCCTGAGCGAGCAGTAGCGAGGCGAAGAAAGCAAAAAGACTGTTCGGCTTAGCTTTATTTGCTATACTTTACGCATGGTAAAACTAGAATTTCCAAAAGGCTTTTTCTGGGGTGCCGCAACCAGCGCACACCAAGTCGAGGGCAATAACCACAACGATTGGACGGAGTGGGAGAAAGAGAATGCCAACCGCCTTGCGGGCGAAGCCTCAAGGAATAATCTTCCCAAACATATTCTGGATTTTTATCCCGATCCTTTAAAGCCCGAAAATTATATTTCAGGCCGCGCCTGCGACCATTACAATCGCTTCCGCGAGGATTTTGATATCGCGAAGTCTTTGAACCACAATGTACACCGTTTTTCCATCGAATGGTCGCGCGTGGAACCAGAAGAAGGGAAATGGGATGAAAAAGAAATTGAACACTACCGCGAAGTCATAAGGGCACTCCGCGAACGCGAAATAGAACCTTTCGTAACACTTTGGCATTGGACGCTTCCGATTTGGGTGGCCAAACAAGGTGGCTGGGAAAACAAAAAGACAATCGAAGACTTCGCACGGTATGTAAACAAACTTGTCCGATCGGAAGGATTTGTTGATGTTAAGTTTTGGATAACATTAAACGAGCCGGACGATATTTATTCGATTTTCTCTTATTTTAAAGGGAAATATCCGCCAGGGAAAAGGAGTATACTAAAAACCGCGAAAGTATTGAAAAATTTGGTTGCCGGGCACAAAACGGCTTACAAGGCAATTCACAATAGTAATCCTGCCGCTATGGTTGGGTTTGCAAATAATACTATTTATTTTGAATCACGCGGATTGATAGCGGGTATTTTTAAAATATTAGCGAATGCATTTTGGAATTTTTGGTTTCTTAAGAAAACACTGAATCATGCTGACTTTATTGGATGTAACTATTACCATCACAATGTGTTGCGAGGTTTAAGATATAATCAAAATAAGAATGAGATGATCACCGACATGGGCTGGGAAATATATCCGGAAGGGATTTATCATGTTTTAAAAGATTTAAAAAAACATAATAAGCCCGTTTATATTACGGAAAATGGCATCGCAGACTCGCGCGATATTCATCGAGAAAAATTTATAAAAGAGCATCTCAAATGGGCGCATAAAGCGATTTCCGAAGGCGTGGATGTCCGCGGATATTTTTATTGGTCGCTACTCGACAACTTTGAATGGTCTGAAGGTTTCTGGCCGCGGTTCGGATTGGTTGAAGTGGATTATAAAACAATGGAACGCCGCATTCGACAAAGCGCGTATGCTTATGCTAAAATTGCAAAAGAAAATTCGTTGGAGGTTTGAATGGATATTCAAAATGCAGCCAAATTGCTTGGGGAAAAACTTTTAAGCGATGGGGTACCAGGAGTAGTAGGAACAAGCGTGCTGTTTCGAAATGGTCCATATAGTACAACTGTACCGATGCTCTGTGTTGATATCAATTTTGGTGAAATAAATCAAATTAGTGATTTGCACCGAATACCAAAAATATGGCATACCAATAAAGTATATTTCAGGTCGAGCCAGCCAAAATTTGCAAGGAAAGATAAATAAAGATACTAATCGAAGCGCTTTACCTTGTGAGGCGTTTTTCTTTTTTATCAGCTATAATAATGAGATGAATTGGCTATACGCAGCGCTTCTCGGACAATTCTTTCTCGGGATCTCTTTTGTTTTCGACAAGATAATAATCAAACGCAGAACTTTCAACGCCCGCCTCTATGCGTTTTGGGCTCAAATTTTAAGCGGTATTTCTTTTTTCATACTCGTTCCTTTCGGATTCGGGTTTTCACAGCTTGATATCGTACTCTACGCTCTGGCAGCAGGCGCGGTATTTGCTTATGGAATATTCTTCCTTTTCAAGTCGCTTGAGTTGAGTGAGGCGTCGCTCGTACAGCCCGCATCCGTGGCTTTCGCGCAAATATTTACTTTTATCATTTCAATGCTATTTCTGCGGACATACCTCGGTTTTTGGGAGACCGCGGCGTTCGTCCTTTTGTTTCTCGGCGGTTTGTTTTTTCTTTCTCTTGAAAATAAGGCGCTCCGCCCGAAACTTTTTCTTTTTTTGCTCGCAAGCGCGTTTTTCTTCGGGCTCTCCAATGTTCTTTCAAAAATGGTTTTTTCGGACGCAGGATTCATTTCAGGCTTTTTATGGATGCGGATCGGAGGAATTCTCGCCGTGCTTCCTTTCCTGCTTTTCCGCTCATTTATCGCGGAATTCCGGTCAAATCTCACGGACCCGGAAAGAAAAAACAAGTTTGCCTATGTTGGCAATCGTGCCCTGGCTGCTTTCGGCTTTATTTTGGTCCAATATTCCATATCGCTATCTCACCCCGCGCTCGTGGACGCGACGAGTAGTTTTAAATTTGCGGTAACATTCATCTTCGCAGTTATACTTATCAGAGAATCTTTTGCTGGCAAGGCGCTAATTCTAAAAATATCGGGCACCGTGATCGTATCGCTCGGCCTCTTTCTTCTTTCGTTATTGAGTTTTGCCGATTCATTGCAGGCGCCTGACAACAACAGGTATATCGTCTGGGGTCTCACTTTTTCGCAAAAAGCCGCAAGGGATATGGGCGCTGACCCCATGCAAATTTTCGAAGACATACTCCGGGACATAAAGCCAAAAAAAGTGAGACTTATAGCTTATTGGGATGAATTAGAAAAAGGCAAGGGAATGATGGATTTTTCATTTTTAGATAAAGAGCTTGGACTTGCGGAAAAATATAACGCGGAAGTGATACTTGCCGTTGGATTACGAATGCCGCGTTGGCCGGAATGTCACGCGCCTGCGTGGGCGCGCGACCTTCCGCCTGGCGAATTGCACGACTATCTCAAGCGATACATGAGTGAATTAGTCCTGCATTATAAAAATAATAAAAATATTGTTCTCTGGCAGGTTGAAAATGAACCTTTTTTGCTTTTCGGCGAATGTCCCGCGAGGCCGAAGAATTTTCTCAAAGATGAAATAGCGTTTGTTCGTTCGTTGGATAATTCGCGGCCGATACTTACAACAGACGGAGGCGAACTTGGCGTCTGGTTCCGAGCGTCGCGCGAAGGGGATATTTTTGGAAGTACTATGTACAGGAGAGTTTATCCCAGGTTCATCGGTCCGATCTTCGGATTAATAGATTATCCTCTGTCGCCGGGTTATTTCCAGGTAAAGGAGAAATTGGTTAAATGGTGGACGCGGCGGCCTGATCAGAAATTCATTATTGTTGAGCTCCAAGCCGAACCGTGGGCTCCGAAAGGCGTTTCGAATACGCCGTATGAAGAACTGGTAGAAAGTTTCAGCCCCGAATTTTTCAAAGAAACCATTGAATACGCAAAAGATACCGGTTTTGACGAATATTATCTCTGGGGAGCAGAATGGTGGTGGCAGTTGAAATTCAAAAAAAATGATCCAAGGTATTGGAATATCGCGAAAGATTTGTTTAAATCAAACTAATATATGACTCTAATTCGCGCGAATAAACGAATAATTGGCATTGATATCGGCGGATCAAAGATAAGGGCGGTTCTTTGGGATGGAAAGAAAGTTTTGTCGGCACGGCAGATTAAGACACCTAAGAATTTGAATGATTTTCGAAAAGAAATCATAAAATTAACCACTTGGCAACCGGGTTGCCAAGTGGAAAAAATCGGCATAGGGGCCGCAGGAATAATTTCCGGCACAAAAATAGTCCGAAGCCCGAATATAAAATATTTAAGAAATTTTGACTTCGCGAAACTACTTAGCAATCGGATTGCTAAGTTAAGTGTGGACAACGATGCTCGGTGCTTTGCCTGCGCAGTTTGTCCAAAAAAAGGAGTATGCTTGGCCATTACTTTAGGCACGGGTATCGGTAGAGGACTTGCAAAGCGCGGCAAGGTGCAAAAAATAAAAGCTTTCGAATATCCGGAGAGCTGGGAAAAAGAATATCAGAAGATGCGCGGAAAACCGAAGGCGGTAATGTCAGCGGATTTCGCCGATTTTTTGGCGGAAAATTTAATGCCTGTCGTAAAAAAATATAAAGTTGATTCAATTGTCTTCGGCGGTGGAGTGACAGATAGAAATGGATTTCTGAAAGAAATGCGAAGCGCATTTTCACGCCTTCCGGCGAGGCAGGTAAAAAAAATAGAAGTATCTAAACTCGGCAAAAACGCGGTTGCAGTCGGGGCGGCGTTGCTAAAATAAGCAAATATGCTACTTTGTGAAGTAGAATTTCGCATGTGCACATGGCTCTTTTCGATGATTATAAAAAGCGGCTGGATCAAATTATCGTGGCTGTAGATCGCGGCCTTGACCTAAAAACCAGACAAAATGCCGCCGAAGATCTTGCAAAATATAATTTCGATCTCGCGCGAGACTACAAAGATCATAAGTTGGCCGATGACGAATGGATCTCGTTGTCAGTGCTTTCATATAACATACGGGATGGCCTGCTTTTGTTAAAATAGCCTCGATTTTATGGGGTTATTTTTATTCACATTTGTATTATTTTGATGGACTTGACGGCAAAATATAGCCGAGTATAATGGCTATATTATCAGTTAGAGCATTTACCTGGCACGGGTTTAACCAAATGGGGCCCAAAGCAAGGCGAACTTGAAAAAGAGGACAGTAGATCCGCGATTGTTTCTTTCTGGAAATAATCGCGGGTTTATTTCAAGCGAAAAAGCGAACAAATTTTTGAGCCGCGTCGGAGCCCCCGTAGAGAAGGTTAAGCGCGAAAAAATTTGTTTGCTTTAGAGCGATATAAACCCGCGACCTTTGATAATTTCCCGGAATATCTAATTTAGATAACCGGGGACTCACGATTTGTTTAGCAAGACAAATCGGAGAAACGACAATCGATGCTGATTTTTGGAAAAAAGAAAAAGGCGATTATAAAACCGCCTGAGTGATCAACCCTGCCAGAGCGCTGGAAATGAGAGATATTGGAAATTGAAATCCCTCGATGAATTTTGGGCATTTCTTTCTGACTGATGCCTCTGCTAAAACTCCCCAAGTAACTAAAAACGCATTCAACGTAACATAAGTTACCATGTTTTATCCCTCCTTCTATCACAACATTATTACATGGTTACTATCTGTCAAGCCCTATCTTGACTCCAAAAATCAGCATCGATTTAAAATTCTCAACTTCTAGCGTGAGGCTAGAATCGAGAAAGCACCCTCCGACGAAGAGTCGGAGAATAATTAAGTCAGTAAAATTTTGAGCATTTTTTCTTTTGTCCCTGAATTTTGCGCAAGCAAAATTCTTATTGAGAGTTTGATCCTGGCTCAGGATGAACGCTGGCGGCGTGGATAAGGCATGCAAGTCAAACGGAATATATTAATTTAATATGTTTAGTGGCAGACGGGGTAGTAACACGTAGGAACTCACCCAAGAGACGGGCATAACTAGCCGAAAGGTTAGATAATTCCCGATAGTTCCCGAAAGGGTAAATCACTTAGATTGGCTCTGGGAGAGGCCTGCGGGCTATCAGCTAGTTGGTAGGGTAAAGGCCTACCAAGGCTACGACGGCTAGGGGGAGTGAGAGCTTGGCCCCCACCAATGGAACTGCGACACGGTCCATACACCTACGGGTGGCAGCAGCCGAGAATATTGGTCAATGGGCGAAAGCCTGAACCAGCGACGCCGCGTGCAGGACGAAGTCCTTCGGGACGTAAACTGCTTTTTTAGGGGAGGAACGAAAGTGACTGTACCCTAAGAATAAGGGCTTGCTAACCTCGTGCCAGCAGCCGCGGTAATACGAGGAGCCCGAGCGTTATCCGGATTTACTGGGCGTAAAGGGTGTGTAGGCGGTTTGGTTAGTCCTGTTTTAAATCTCCGTGCTCAACATGGAGGCTGGGCGGGAAACGGCCAAACTCGGAGGATGCCAGAGGCAAGCGGAACTCTAGGTGTAGGGGTGAAATCCGTTGATATCTAGGGGAACACCAAAGGCGAAGGCAGCTTGCTGGGGCATTCCTGACGCTGAAACACGAAAGCGTGGGGATCAAAAAGGATTAAGAAAGGCCACAATTCAAGGGGCCGACGTAGAAGTCGGCTGTGGTGCTAGTCCCCTCCGATGTAAGATCGGAGGTTAAAAAACTTGTCCCGATGCATTATTAAAATAATAATAGTGAAATCGCGGATCCTGTGCATCGCGAGAGCGATGTCGGGAGCTATATCGGGGAAACTCTGTTTTAAAAAATAGACAATCCCGAGGGAAGTCCACTGTCCGACACTTAGTTTCGGACATGACCCCGTAGAGACTATACGCCGAGCCCCCGATGTAAAATCGGGGTGATGATATAGTCCGAACTCTGCAGCGATGCAGAGAAGCAGATAGAAATATTCTGCTCACTCAAGAATGAAAATCGGTGCTAATTTTTGGAAAATGAAAGGGAGCAACAATGTTGCTCCCGGTGGGATGGGCGGGGAGTGCGGCTTGAGCTATAAAAGAACGTAAAGCGCGGTTCCGAATAGCGCAACTCCTGTAATAGCAAATCCTATCCAAATGCGTTTGGTAGCTGCGAACGCCCCAATCGCTATTACAAGTATGCCAAGCATTCCGAGCATTAATCCTAGCAAAGGCATTGGAAACCCCCTTTCTATAGGATATATAGTAGCATGATGATAAGAAACTTGTCAAGCACAAACTGACTCCAAAAATTAGCACCGATTAATAAAATCTTGAGCACTTGGTAACCCGGTTACCAAGTGAAGTAACAAAATGTAGATACCCTTGTAGTCCACGCCCTAAACGATGATAACTAGCTATTGGAAGTATCGACCCTTCGAGTGGCAAAGCTAACGCGTTAAGTTATCCGCCTGGGAAGTACGATCGCAAGATTAAAACTCAAAGGAATAGACGGGGACTCGCACAAGCGGTGGAGCATGTGGTTCAATTCGACGGTAAACGAAAAACCTCACCAGGGCTTGAAATGGATTTGACAATCCTCCGAAAGGGGGACTTCTCACAAGGACAGATTCACAGGTGCTGCATGGCTGTCGTCAGTTCGTGGCTTGAGCTGTTCCCTTAAGTGGGGTAACGAACGCAACCCCTATGCTGTGTTATATGTGTCACAGCAGACTGCCCCGCTCAGCGGGGAGGAAGGCGGGGATGACGCCAAGTCAGCATGGCCCTCTGATGCCCTGGGCTACACACGTGCTACAATGGCGCGGACAATGGGTTGCAATGCCGTAAGGCGGAGCCAATCCCACCAAACCGCGCCCCAGTTCAGATTGAGGTCTGCAACTCGACCTCATGAAGTCGGAATCGCTAGTAATCGCAGGTCAGCTATACTGCGGTGAATACGTTCTCGAGTCTTGTACTCACCGCCCGTCAACTCAAGGGAGCCGGGAATAGATGAAGCTTCGCTTCGGCGGAGTAAGTCTAGGCTCGGTGACAGGGAGTAAGTCGTAACAAGGCACGGCTAGCGGAAGCTGGTCGTGGAGTTTCATTTTTAATTTTGTGATTCACAAAATTAAAGTGTCGATTGTTTCGTTTTTTAGAGATAAAGTGTTGGTCTCGGAGCTTTAATTTGAGACTATGCGATCCCGACATTCTTCGGGGTGGGACAAAAGAAAAAGTGCTCGAAGTTTTCCCAAATAACCCAAAATCTGTATTTTGGGTTATTTGATTTTTTAAAAACTGTGCTACTATTTAATATTTTACGCGTCTATTTTCTTCTCCCAAAGCACTGCCGCAGCGACAGCCATCGCGAGAGTTAATGCGTACACCACAAACAAGACAGCCGGCCCATAGCCCGTGGCGTAGCCAATAATAAAAGCAAAATACCATGACGAGAGCGCGACAGAGCCCACAATAAACATCGGCTTCCTCAAAGAATTCAGAGACGGATGGGTCCGGCTTCTTTCTTCCTCATTGAACGGTATCGCAGACAAAAACGGGGCGAAAATAATCATCAAAACCGCCCCGCTTATCGTTGCAATAAAGAGCGCTGTGGTTTGGATAAAAAAGATGGCGGGGAATTCCGGAGCCCCGGCGTCGGCGGCAAAAAGAGCAAACTGGCCCAAAAGGGTAAGAAAAAGCCCGAACCAAATAAGCTCGGAAATACCTTTGACGGACCTGGCTTCCGATTCATCGATATCCCGGTTATTTAAAAATTTATGAAAAAGAAATAGAACCGCCGTGGCTCCGCCAATCCCAAACACGAATCCAAGGACGCGTACCAATTCGATAACTGTCGCTATCTCTGTTAAAAACGCGACTGCAAAGCCGACGCCTGTGAGCGAGACAATAAAGATTACAATGGAAAGCATGGCAGAGAGAATGCACCAAATACACCATTGGCGCAAAAGAAAAGCTTGCGCGAAAAGAAGATACAGCGAAAACAAAAACGCGCCGGCGCTTGCCAGTAATAACCCGGCTAAAAATATTCCGTTAAAAAAGAACGGCGCAAAAATCAAAGCGCCGTAGGAAACGGCGATAACTGCATAGTAAAACATTCCCCAATATTCCAGTGCGATGCCCAAAAAAATTGAATAACGGCTGTTGATAACGGCATTGCAATCGGAACCGACCGGGCAGACAAGCTGCTTGCGGTACCTCTTGGTATAAAAAATATAAAAAGCCGTGCCAAATCCTCCGGCCGAGGCAAAAACAATAAAAGCGTAAAACCCGACAGCCTGCGGCCAAATGGCCGCGAAAAAGAATCCGCTTATTCCTAAAATCAGGAGAAAAAAATATAAAAAGATATTCGCCGGCACAAAAGACATATTTCCAATATACCATATATGCGCAAACCGTTGAAATTATAATAAAAGCAATGTAATATAATAAGTATTCCCCATCAGGAATATTCATTTCCCGATAGTTCCGACGGTAATGCAATAAATATTCCCCGGTAGCTCAGCGGTAGAGCGGCTCGCTGTTAACGAGACGGTCGCAGGTCCGATCCCTGCCCGGGGAGCCAAGAAACTAGATACGAACTCTAAATTTCTAATTGGCATAAGATTTATTTTGCTTCCAGTTCACAAAACACCTACTTCGACTTCTTTGCTAATCTGCTATAATCTACTATATTCGAAATAGCAGAAATCGTGAATAGTAAATAGGCCAAAAAACCCTTTATTTAAGGCATAAAAAAGAGTTGCCGGTGCTCTATATCAATCTACTGATATAGTAAATCTGGTTTATTGACTTGCTTGATACTTTTGTATATAATCGTATATAGTTAACTATAGCGAATTAAGATCAAGCTATATGAATGAAAACAGCTTTATACAACGAATAAAGGTTAACTCAGAGATACTTGGTAAAATCGCCAAGATTGATGAGTTCAAAGGCCTCTGGCAAGGAAGCCTCCGTTTGAGTCCGCAAATTCTTGGCCGGCTTAAGGCATCTGTAATCATCACCTCAACTGGCGCCTCTACGCGTATCGAGGGATCAAAAATGACGGACGTTGAGGTAGCTCGTCTTTTGCGTGGGCTGAAATCCCACCCTCCCAAAAATCGCGATGAACAGGAAGTGGCCGGCTACGCTGACCTCGTGGGGAGAATCTTCGATAACTACCGGACGCTAAAACTTTCGGAAAATAATATTTTACAATTCCATAGTATTTTATTGCAGTTCTCGGAGAAAGATCAGACGCATCGTGGTAAATACAAAAGCGGAGACAATGCGGTCATAATGAAAAATCAGCACGGCGAGGAAATTATTCTTTTTCAGCCAACTAAACCGTATTTGGTAAAGCCGGAAATGGAAATAGCAATTGATTGGACAAACGAACAATTGGAGAAGAAAGAACTTCACCCGCTTTTAATTATTGCCAATTTCGTCTTTGAATTTTTGGCAATCCACCCGTTTCAGGACGGCAACGGCCGCTTGAGTCGCGCGCTTACAAATCTACTTTTACTTCGCAATGATTATCCGTATATTCCCTATGTCTCGCTTGACGAAATTATTGAAAATAAAAAAGATAGGTACTACTTAGCACTACGAGCAACACAGAAAAATCATAAAACCGATCACGAGGATATTGCCGCGTGGCTAAATTTCTTGTTAGACGCGCTTCTTGAGCAAACTGAACAGGCAAGACAATTAATGAACACCGAACAGCCTGAGAAACTTTTGTCGGAAAGACAGGAGCGGGTTTTTGCTGTCTTGAAAGGCGGAGAAACTCTGGGCGTAGCCGAAATCGATAAGCGTCTCACTGGTTTGGTACCGCAGGTGACTATAAAACAAGCTCTCGCGCGCTTGGTGGCTTTGCGTTTGGTTGAACGAGTTGGCCGGGGCAGAGGCGTGAGATATAAGAAAATATAAAAATATGCCAACAGAAACAGCCAAAAAAAGAAATACATTAGCAAAGCAAGCTTGCAACGGGGCAGGTAAAATTGATGCCCAATAAATAACATCCTTATAAACTTGAGAATGTTGGTATGTCTTCGTAATAAATATATGCAACCGAAATACGATTTAGACAAAATTAAATTTGCGACTGATGGGCCGACTTTTGAGAAGGCGGTTGATTTATATGAGAAAGGAAAGGTAACGAAATTTGAAGAAGGGATCGGCGGCTATTCTGCGATTGTGATTGGTACAAAACCGTATCGTGTCTCGGTTGAGGCGCGGCGGTATGATTATGGACATTGCGAATGTTATCTTGGGCAAAATGACACGCTTTGCAAGCACATGGTGGCTGTGGCAATTTATGCGGCGACGGGCGATAAAAAATTGAGCGACGAAGATAAGCGGCTCGTATACCAAGTTGCTTGCAGTGGTAGGTTGGGAGAATTAAGCAAGAGCGAGTTAGCGACAACGAAAAAGACAATCACCGCCGGCATGCGATTTATCAAATCATACGAAGGCCCGTCGCGCACTTGGTTTACGTATCAAAGTTCTCTTTCCGAAGGGTGCAATCGTTTATCAAAAGTTGTTTCCGAGTTGCCGGTAAACCAGCAGACAACAAAGTTATTAGTTGATACGCTTTTACGGCTTGATGATAGATTATGCCGCGGCGGCGTTGATGATTCTGATGGCGCCGTTGGCGGATTTATTGAAGAAGTTGTTTCCGTGCTTCAAGAGTACGCAAAACTTGACCCGACCTGCACAAAAGCATTTGAAGCACTAAACGGCAAAGAAACTTGTTTTGGCTGGGAAGAGCCGCTTTTGAAACTTATCAAAAATTGATATAGTGATACCGGAATAGTGAGAATCGGTATTTATCGGGGAAGGCTGATAACAGGATTGTGTAATAAGTCCGCCATCCGTTTTGCCTGCCACGTAGCGAGCTTTGCTCTGCTACTGGGGTGCGGTGGATTCGCTACAAGGGGTAACAAGTGGTAAAATTAAATTATGAAAGTACTCAATTTATTTATAATCGCCGGGGTGATTGTTTTTGGCGGTTTTGTTGCCGTTTCTCCTGTTGGTGCTCAAACGGATAATCATACCGCTCTCGAAGAAGCTGAAGGCAAGATCGTATGGCAGGGGCTTCAATCAAAGGAGATTGTGTGCGAAGATTTATCTAACGAGGATTTCGGCGCGCTTGGGGAGTATTATATGGGACAAATGCTAGGAGATTCGCATGAGGCAATGAATGAGATGATGATACAAATGCATGGGGAAGAAGGCGAAGAGCAGATTCATGTTGTTATGGGCAAGAGGCTTTCGGGGTGTGACACATCCGCAACCGTCCTCGGGACGAGCGGAGGTTGGATGCCCATGATGAACATGATGTGGGGAGGGTGGTCGTCTCCCTTTGGCAATAATTCAACAAACAATAATATGATGAATTTCGGATTCGGGACATTTGGCTCTTTCGGCTGGATATTTATGATTCTCTGGTGGGTTTTGATCATCGCCGGCATTGTCGCGCTTATCAAATGGCTCACGAGCCAATCTCGCGGCACGCGCGAAGGCGAAAAATCGGCGCTTGAAATTTTGAAAGAGCGCTATGCCAAAGGCGAGATTGATAAAAAAGAATTTGAAGATAAAAAGAAGGATTTAAGTTAGCCGCTTATGGAAACAAACGCTATCAAGATGGCGGTTCAAGACGGTCATATCCGCCCCATAATAAAAGCGGTAAGCTGGAGAATAATCGCCATGATTATTACCGGTGCGGTTGTTTATGCGTATACCGGCGAAATCAAAAAGTCAGGAGAAATTTCCGTAGTCGCTGGTCTAATATTAACCTTCGCTTATTATCTACACGAGAGATTTTGGTTGTGGGTTAGGAAATAATCATGAAACTTGGCATTATTTTACAATCAAATAAACCGGAGCATATTTGGAACACACTCCGTTTGGGAATTGCCGCGCTCAAGGAAAAACACTCGGTGCAGATAAATCTTATGAACGAGGGCGTGGAAGCGGAAGATATCCCCGATTCGGAAGATTTTGATATTTCCAAGAAAATTCAAGAATTCAAAGATCTTAAGGGAGTAATTCTTGCTTGCGAAACCTGTCTTAAGGTTCGTTCTAAATCCGAGAGTAAGGTTTGTCCGGTTACCACTATGAAAGATTTGGTAAAAATGGTCGAGGAGTCGGATAAGGTGTTAGTGTTCGGATAACGAGTAAAAAATTATTATAAGATTAAAATAAATCTACGAAAACTATAAAATCCATTAAATCATGAGAAATGTGCCCCGAACATATCTTGAAAAAGTTATTCTTTCACAACAAGTGCGCCGGGCGGACTTTTTACGATTCATGTCGGCGCGCCAAAAAAAAGAATTATTAAAGCGCGCTTTTTATTTACGGGGCAAGAGGGTCGTGCATATCAATGCCGTAGCGGACGGCGGAGGCGTCGCTGAAATACTTGCAAGCCTCATTCCATATTTGCGTTCTTTGGGAGTGGAAAGCGACTGGTATTTTATCAATCCCGATGTCGGTAAAAAGTTTTTTGAGATAACCAATAAAATCCATAATGCCCTGCAGGGCGCGCCGGTAAAAATTAGCGGCCGGGAGTGGGCTGAATATGAACGGGTGGGCAGATTAATCGCATCTGAATTAGATAAGATTGACTGTGATGTTCTAGTTATAAACGATCCCCAGCTACTTCTCGCGGGACATTACGCGCATCTTAATAAACATAAAATATATTTTAGCCACATTGACACCTCTTCGGTTTTTAAACCGGTTTGGGAAAAAATTCTTCCCGCCGTCGTGTCTTATCATCGAATTGTTTTCAGTAACCGCGATTTCGTGAATGGAAACCTGCCAGGCCGCAAAGTAAAAATTTTCACGCCGGCAATTGACCCGTTGGCCGCCAAACAAAAAATTGTCCCCCAAAAAGAAGCCCGCCTGTATCTTGAAAAACAAGGCGGCGTTCCCCAAAATTGCCCGCTCATCATTCAAGTATCGCGTTTTGACATTTGGAAAAATCCAATGGGAGTTGTCCAATCTTTCCGAATAGTTCAAAACACATACCCTAGTGCGCAGCTGGCTTTGGTTGGTTTCAACATTGCCAAGGATAATCCTGCGGCGCATGTGATTTATAAAGATATCGCGGCAGTTGCCGGAAAATCCCGCGATATTTTTTTGTTTTTTGATCCGAAAGGAAAAGATGTTTTAGAATTTACCGTTATGGCGCAAAATGCGGCTGACGTCATTGTTCAAAATTCAACCAAAGAGGGATTTGGCTTGGTGGCAACAGAAGCAATGTGGAAACGACAAGCGGTAATCGGCGGCCCGGCTTCGGGAATTAGGAAACAGATTCGAAACGGTAAAAACGGCTTTATCGTGAAATCCCCCGAGGAAATGGCTCAAAAAATAATTTTTCTTTTATCCCGTCCTGCGAAAAGAAAGAGACTGGGGAATTCAGCGAGAAAAACTGTTTTAGAGAATTTTTTATTTCCTCGTCTGGTTTTGGATCATCTTAAGCTTTACCGGTCTTGTTTAAAATAAAATCAGATGATACTTTATAAAATGCGTGACAATAGTCGTAAGTCGCGAATTTAAGTTCTTAAATTATAACCATGACAATAAAATTACGAGTTATCACAGATTCTCTGCTTATTCTGGCTCTTGTCTTTGGACTGGCAGTGTTCGGCGGACTTGCGACACAGGCGGTTTCGGCGGGCTCACCGCAGACAGCCAGTATCCCGGAACGGGTAATTGTAATCTTTAACCACGCAATCAACGAGGATGCGAGAGCCGCTCTTGAAAATGCAGGCGGCCGAGTGCTTAAAGAACTTCCGCTCGTAAACGGCGCAGTTGTGCTTTTGCCGAATGAGGCGGCCGCATCTGATATCGGTACTTTGGCGGGCGTTCGTTCCATTGAAAAGGACGCGTTGGTTTTTGCTTTGAAGCCACCGGAAGGTTGTACTCCATGGCCTGATTGCAAGAACGGTGGAGGTGATGGCGGTTCTACCCAACCGGCAGAAGTGCTTGAGTGGGGCGTTGATCGTATTGATGCCGATCTTGCCTGGAGTGCGAGCTCAACGGCAAGCAGGGGCACTTCTGTAAAGGTGGCAGTTATTGATACCGGAATAGATAAAGACCACGCCGATTTGACGGGCAATATAAAAGGGGGTGTGAATTTCGTTGCTCCGAATAGCGGACCGCCGTGGACGCGCGTTGTCGATCCTGAAAAGTGGGACGATGACAACGGACACGGAACGCATGTAGCCGGTATTGTTGCCGCGGCAGATAACGAAATCGGCGTCATCGGCGTTGCGCCCGAAGCGCATCTTTGGGCAGTGAAAGTTCTTGACCGCAACGGCTCGGGATATACGAGTGATGTGATTGACGGAATTACTTGGGCGATGAATAACGGCATGCAGGTTATAAATATGAGTTTGGGCACAGCAAGCGACATTCAAGCAATGCATGACGCGGTTGATGCCGCGTATGCTGCCGGCGTTGTGATCGTTGCCGCGGCCGGAAACTCTGGCGATGGCGATGGTTCTACGAACGAGGTGATTTACCCCGCCAAGTATTCTTCGGTGATTGCCGTTGCCGCTACGGACAACAACGACTTGATAGCGTATTTCAGTTCAGATGGAGCAGAGGTTGAATTGGCAGCTCCCGGCGTGAGTATTCGCTCAACTTGGAATGACGGTCTCTACAACACCATTAGCGGAACTTCAATGGCATCTCCGCATGTTGCTGGAGCCGTTGCTTTAGTGCTTGCAACTGCAGTGCAGTCAGCATATGACGTTGATGTAGACGGCGCATGGGACCCTGCAGAAGTACGCGCAGCGCTTCAGGCGGCCGCGGATGATCTGGGAACCGCAGGACACGACAACTTCTACGGATATGGATTGGTTGACGCAGAAGAAAATGTGACAGGAATCCAGACAAACCCATAAACCCTTTGGTCTCAAGTTCATACACAACCAAAAAGCACCTACTGGGGCTTTTTGGTACATGAAAAACCACCGGCTAAAGCTGGTGGTTTTTACTAATTGAAATCCATATTCGGATACGCTTTGATCAGCTTTTCTAATGCATCACTATCGCCCAGCATACGCAGTGCTTCGGCAAACAAATGCTGGTCACCCATTTGTCCGTGATGGTTGTTGCCGCCCGGTTTTTGGTAGCTTCGCAACACCGCAAAGAGCTTAGCTCTCGGATCTACTGTGCCTTTCTCATTTTCTAGCTCTATTCCGGCGTGTCTAGCTATCGCTCCGGCCTCTATTACGAATTCTCCACTTTCCTTGCTAGCCGCCATTTCTTTATGCAGAGCGTCTTCATAATCTGCTCTGTTTATAATACCGCCAAGCTCGCGATATTTGTCGTAAGTATCAGCGTTCTTTTCGGTATACTTCATATAGCCCACATCTTCATATATGTCTTCTTTGCCTTCTCTCATCATCTAATAATACATAATTTTTTGCAAATACAAAAACACCCGGAAACCGTAACTATATATGAAGCAGGGAAGTTCTATTTATCAGAAAAAGTATTCAAATTGCCAAAATTAAAGGTTTTACGGGATGAGGTTGTTTTTGACGGCGCTTTTATAAGAACGATCAAAAGGCATTTTAAGGATAAAAAGGCCGCGAGCAGATTTGGGAGATGGTTGAACGGAAAAATTGCAAAAGGATAGTTGTCATTGCCGCAATCACGCCGGAGAAGGAAATTATTTTGGAAAAGATCTTTCGCGTGCCATTCAAGGATTATATTATCGAGTTGCCTGCTGGCCTCATGGATATAGAAGGGGAATCCGAAGAATCTGCCGCGAAGAGGGAACTCCTGGAAGAGACCGGCTATGCGATTGATGAAATGTTGTTTCTGGACGCAGGCCCATTTAATACCGGACTTCTCAAAGATGAGCTTGCAATATATCTTGGCTTGAATGCGCGAAAAATCAAAGAACCCGAACTCGAGAGCTCTGAGGATTTGACGGTCATAAAGGTGCCTCTGAAAAATCTGCTGAATTTTTTGGCAACAAGCCGTTTAAAACATGACATAAAAATTCCCGCTGTTTTAGCGCATTTGGCTGCGCGCGGCCTATTTATATAGGCCGTTTTTCTTTATGTACGCGGATATTTTCGGAAGGAGATAGGGGATACCGGAATATCCTTTTTTGATGAAATTGCGGATGATGGTGCTTGAAATGTTCACCCAGACAATATCTTTGTCCACCAACTTTATATTCGGCGGAAGTTTATCGGGAACTTTTGTTTCCGGTTTTCTTATTGCCAGAAAATTCGCATTGTTCCAGAGCTCGTTGCCTTTTATCCAGTCATAGCGGATATTCCACAAAAGTTCGGATCCTATTAGAAAATAGAATTTATTGCCGGGATATTTTTTTTCCAGTTCAATTTTTGTATCATAAGTCGTCGTCAGTCCGGGGCGGTCGAGTTCCAGCATTGAAATTTTAACAGGCACCGCCGAGCGTCCAGAGAACTCGCGTATAAGTATATTCAGCATTTTGACGCGATGTTTGCCGGGCGTACCGATGTGCTTATCCTTTCTTTCAGAAGACGGCATTATCCAAATTTCATCGCATTCAAAATTCCGCAAAACGGCCTCGATAGCTATCGCGTGCCCGATGTGAGGTGGATTGAACGACCCTCCGTAGATTACTATTTTCTTGCGTTTTTCAGTTGACATTTTAATATCATTATGATAAACTAATTTCAGAATATTTGAAAGGGGATGCATTATGATCATATTCTCTTGCAAAACAATGAAGCAGCTTGCCGATAAGATTTACGCTGAATTGTGTGCGTTATCTGCCAGACGATTGAATATTGAGCCACGGCCCAGACTTGGAAAAATAAACTGGGACGAATTTGAAAAAAGCTGGCCGAATTATTCAATTGAAAATCCTGAAGGTACGGTGCGAGGTAAAGATGTTGTTTTTATCATGCACATGCCTGCTCCGGAAGATGTTTTCAAGCAGCTAGCTGTTGCGTGCGCGTTTCCGAGATATTTGGCAAAGAGTCTTAAGATAGTTCTGCCTCTGTTTCCAACCGGTACAATGGAACGCATTCAAAAATCGGGTGGAATTGCCACCGCAAAGACCTTGGCGCGTGAATTATCTCAAGTTCCGCTTACATGCACAGGGCCGGTTGAGCTCATGATGTTTGATCTACATGCTTCCGTCGAAAGATTTTATTTCTCCGATAATATTTTGCCTGATCCGCAGAGTGCCTTGCCTATCTTAAAAGAGAGAATACGGTCCATGGATGGTGTAGCAATTACATTCCCTGACGAGGGTTCTTATAAGCGCTTTGGGCAGGAATTTGAAGAATATCCCATGATACTTTGCTATAAAAAGCGCCGGGGTGCAGACCGAAAGGTCACGATCGTTGAAGGTGATCCTGCAGGAAAAAATGTCTTGATCGTAGATGATCTCTCGCTGACAGCCGGTACAATGGTTGAGTGCGCCAAAGCCGTTCGTATATTCGGGCCATTGAGCATATCCGGATACGTGACCCATCCCGTTTTTCACGACGATAGCTGGCAAAAAATTATAAATTGCGGTATCTTTACTAAATTCTGGGTGACCGATTCGTGCCCATTTACCACTAATACAGTTTTTGATCCATTCAGAATAAACTCGTCGCTATTCGAAGTTCTTTCTCTCGCTCCGACTATCGCCAAAATTTTAGCCAGCTAGAAAATTAAACCCCGCTCCAGCATAGCCGAGGCGGGGTGTTTTTTAATATGTGCACGACTCATTGAGAGTTACGGTGTGTCCGAAAATTTTTTTGAATCTTTCGATGTCTTCGGGCTTTCCCATTGCCTTGGCAAGATTGTCGGAAAGCTTTACTGTGCCGTGTCCGTTGGATTCAACGAGTTTGATGACCATCGATAAAGGGCTAAATCCAAGATCATTGGTCAGGTTCGTCCCCCAGCCATAAGTTGTTCTGAAGGACGCGATCTTTATCTTATTGCGGAAATGGTTCGTGATCTTGACCATTGTATCTATATCCAAGCCATCGCTGAAAACGATAAATTTGGTCTTTGGGTCGATGCCGTGTTTTTTATAGAACCTAAGAGCCTTTTCGCCGAATTCAATCGGGTCTCCAGAATCTTGGCGAAGCCCCTTCCACTTTTCAGCCTGTTCTTTGGTCATATCGCTGAAGAAAAAATCGGAACCGTAAGTATCTGTAAGGGCAATAGAAAGACCAAATCCATATTCATCCCACCAATCCTCTAAAACTTTGTTGTGGGAAGCGCGAATTTCATCATCGTCGCCGTGCATAACTCCAGACACACCCATATCTGTCTCATGAGCGTTGGTTCCCATAGAGAGAAGGTTGCAGTTATTGGCAAGGAGCACATTGGAAGTTCCAAGAAGCTGATTTGGGATTTCCGCCGCCAATGTATGTACGACATATTTCTGCCAATCACGGCTGAAGCGCCTGCGTGTTCCGAAATCGCTGAATGTGATTTTCGGATTTGCGCGGAGTTTTTTGATCTTCTCTGCGAGCCGAAGCTTGCCGGTTGCGTATACGATGTCCTGTTCAAAAGAAGTTTTCTCCGCCATCAAGGCTCTGTAATAAAGCTCATTGATAATGGAGAGAACTAAAGTTTCCCAATAAATTGCCTCGGACCAAAGTCCTTCAAATGTCAGTTCGTAGTCGTCGCCGACGCGTTTAAGTTCGTATGGAGGAAGTTTCAGATTTTTCAAAAACTCAAGATAATCTTCTTTGAACATCCGCTCACTGTATTCGTTTGTTCCGCGCAAGTAATGAAGTTCGCTCGACCTGAATTTTAAAGTTCGAACGTGATCGAGTTCATAGCGGAGATAGTCTTCCTTAACGCAAGCTGCTAAATGCACATCTTTCGTGCGCACCTTAAGAGCATATTTAACATGGACATCCGGATATCTGTGAAAAATAAGCTGGCCCATCGTGAACTTATAAAAATCAATGTCCAGCATGGATTCAATAATGAATTTCGGAAGTTCTATTGCATTCATCCCAGCACCTTCTTCGTCGTGATGACTTTCGCGCCGGCTTTTTTCATTTCTTTTATTGCTTTCGCGCCATCGGTAGGCTTCAAATTAACCGCGCGTACAGCGTCCTCCAAAAGGTAAACCTTAAAACCGAGTTTCAGCGCGTCGAGCACGGTTGCTTTCACGCAGTAATCCGTGGCAAGTCCGCCGATGTAGAGATCTGTAACATGTTCACTTGTGAGCAGTTCTTCCAGGTTTTGCCCGGCGTAATTGACACCGCCAAAACCGGAATAAGATGTTTCATCCTCGTCTTCAGTCATTCCTTTAGAAATGATCTCGGCGCCGATGAAGCGCAGGTCATCATGAAAACAGGCTCCAAAGGTGTGCTGGACGCAGTGCGGAGGCCAGACGCCGCCGAAGTCTTTGAAATGCTTGGTTTTCTCCGGATGCCAATCCCGCGTCGCAAAAACTGGGAATCCCTTCGCGTAAAATAACTCCGCTCTAGAATTTAAAGGTGCTACAACCTCATCCCCGCGGGGGACAGCGAGGCTTCCACCGTGGCAAAAATCGTTCTGTGCGTCCACGATAATCAACGCGGACCTCTTTACCTCTTTTTTCATTCGTTTTAGCATATCTAGCTCCCTCCTTGATTTAGTGTTCTAAATACACTATATATCTATATCTAGAACAATGTCAATGTTCGCAAGGTTTCCTGCTTGCATTCCTAGCATTTTCCCATATTTTTGTCAACTGAAAAACACTATATCTAACTAAAGCTTTGCACAATAGTTTTATTTTTTATTTTTTAACCATGGCCATTCGGATGAGGTCGTGGTATTGGCCGCGCCAATAGTATTCGTCTTTGAGAATTCCTTCTTTTTTGAAACCAAGCTTTTGGTAGATGTGCCATGCTTTTTTATTCGTTACCCAGCAGACACCCCAGACTTTGTGGAGTTTTAACCTAGAGAAGGCGATATGCAAAAGATGCCCGATAGCTTCCTCTGCGAAGCCGTTGCCCCAGTTTTCTTTGGTTATGAATACAGAGAACCTGCCGAATTTGTTCGGCCAGCTGATCTGATTTATGGAACACTGGCCGATATAGGCGTTATCGGCTCTGCAGAATATTGAAAAAGCAAAATCGTTTTTGCCGGCAATGACCTTCTTGATAAATTTAAGCTCTTCTTTTTTAGTAAAACCCTTGAAGTTCTGGAAGTTTTTAACGACGTCCGGATCATTGACCCATTTCATTATATTTTCTATATCTTCCTTTTTGAGGGGTTTTAAAATGAGACGATTTTGCATCAAAAGAATTTTTTAAGCGAGGAGGGTTTCCGCGACTTGAATTCGTAGAGCTTCGCCGGCCTTGAGCGCGTGCCTCTTAAGATCTGCTTGGTCGGACGGATGAGGTCAAGCGACAGGAATTTTTTCCTGAAGTTTCTTTTATCGAGTTTTCTGCCGAAAATTATTTCATAGGCTTTTTGCAATTCGGAGAAGGCGAAGAATTTTTGCAGAATGGAATAGACCACGTTTGTGTATTCAAGTTTCGCGCGAAGACGCAAGAGCGCTAGCTCAATAATCTCTTTATGGTCGAACGCGAGGCGCGGCAATTTATTTACCGGATAGAGTTTTGGAGACTGAATGCCTGCTTGCCGGTTAGGCAGGTTCTTCCCTAGCCTTATTTTAAGATTTTTTTCTTCGACAAGAGCAAAATAGGTTATTGAAATTGTGTGCCCCCGCGGGTCGCGGAAACGCGAATCAAAAGTATAGAGCTGTTCCAGATATCCTCCGGCCTGGACTCCGGTTTTAGATCGGAGCGCTCTTTTAGCGGCCTCAAGCCCGCTTTCATTTTTCAATAAAAAGACGCCTGGAAGTGCAGGCGAGCCTTTGAATGGGACATCGGCGCGCTTGATCAAAAGCACCTTAAGCACTCCGTCTTGTATAGTAAAGATAACAGTGTCGGCTGTGACATATGGCGATTCGTAAATTATTTTTTTCATTTCAAATCTTTTAACCAAATTTTTACCTCCGCGTCCGATGGCATGCGCCAGTCGCCTCGTGGTGAGAGGGAGACGGACCCGACCTTCGGCCCGTCCGGCATTACGGATCTCTTCCACTGATTTTTGAAAAATCTTGTAATAAAAACTTTCAGCCATTTTTTGATTTCGGCTTCGGTAAATTTCGACTTGGAAGCTAAGCTTCCAAGCGGAAGCTTAGCTTCCTGAAATGCTAATTTTGCCAGAAAAAGGATTTTCGAAGTAGAAGAGCCCCACCTGACGAAATGATAAAGAAAAAAGTCGTGCAGGGCATAGGGCCCGACCAGCTTTTCGGTTTCTTGTATCTTTGTCTTTTTATCGCGAGCTTGTCGAACGGTCACAAGCTCAGGTGAAATGGGGGTCGCCAAAATATCTTTAAGAACTTTTTGGGCGCCCAAAAATTCTTTTTGCTCGGAAACCCAATTTACAAGGTATTTAACAAGGGTTTTAGGGATACTGGCGTTAACATTGTAGTGTGAAATATGGTCGCCGTTAAAAGTGCACCAGCCGAGCGCAATCTCCGAGAGGTCGCCGGTGCCCAATACTATCCCATGAAGCTGGTTCGATTTATTCATCAGGATCATTGTGCGGTATCTGGCTTGGGTATTTTGATAGGTTACATCTTCCGCGCCTTTGTGTTTCAATTCTGCAAGATGAACCGTTACTCCTTTTAAGATGTTTATTTCTTCTAAGGTTATTCCAAGCGCTTCAGCGAGTTTTTTTGCGTTTGATTTCGTCCGCTTCGAGGTCCCGAACCCTGGCATCGTGAAGGCATAAATATTTTTTTTCGATAATTTCAGCAATTCGCAGGTTTTTACGGCGACAAGCAGAGCAAGGGTCGAGTCCAGTCCTCCGGAGAGCCCGAGGATGATTTTATTCATGCGCGCGGACTCAAGCCGTTTAGCAAGTCCGGCGGTCTGGATCGAAAAGATTTCCTCGCTTCTTTTATCGAGCTCCAGGGTGTTTTGAGGGACGAAAGGATATGGGTCGATATGTCGGGATAAGGATGTCACACGTCCACTTGGACGTCCGACATCAAAGTTTGGTATTTCAATAAATCTAAAGTCCTTTTTTGGAGATTCGCGGATAGATTCTCCGAAGCTCGTTGTTTTAGCGCGGTCGTGGAGAAGGTGTTCAATATCAATATCGCCGTAAATTATTTCTCCGTCGCGCTCGAATCTTTTTGATTCTTTTATGATCGTCCCGTTTTCTGCTATTATCGCGTGCCCGCCGAAAACAAGATCGGTGGTCGATTCATTTACTCCGCAGCTTGAATGTATATAAGCCGAGATGATGCGCGCCGATTGCTGAATAACCAGGTCTTTTCTATAATCTGCTTTTCCGACCAATTCATTCGAGGCAGAAAGGTTCGCGATGATATTCGCGCCGTGGGGCGCCTGATAAGAGCTGGGAGGATTTGGCGTCCAAAGGTCTTCACAGATCTCAATGCCCAATACCGCTTCAGGAAAGCCGGAAAATCTGAATAAAATATCTGTGCTGATCGGAATATCATTTCCAAGCAGTTCCGATGAAAAAAACGTTGCGGTCAGGTCTCTGGCCGATGCGAACCAGCGTTCTTCGTAAAATTCTTTATATCCGGGAATATAGGTTTTGGGGACGATTCCTAAAATTTTTCCTTTGCAGATTACTATGGCCGCGTTAAATAATTTTCCTGATGTTTCGATCGGCGCTCCGACGATGATGAGAGATTTAATTTCCTCAGAGAAAGTCTTAATTTTATTAAGGCTTTCGGTCGATTTTTCCAGCAGTTTCCGCTGAAAAAAAAGATCGGCCGAGGTGTAGCCTGTGGTCGAAAGTTCTGGGAAGACAATTATTTTAGCGCCGTTTGTTTCCGCCTTTTTTGCAAATTCGATGATCTTTTCGGCGTTGTATTCCATGTCGGCCACTTTGAGAGGAGGGGATACGGCCGCTATTTTTATGTATCCGAAGTTTTCCATTTTGGGGCTTGACTTTTTAATAGTGTTTATTATACACTAACACTATCATATGTTAAAACGCGTGTCAATATATTTTCGTAACGACAATCCGCGGTCGGTACTCTGGGGCGGAAAGATAACAAAATGGATAAATGCAAATTATCCCAAAGTTTTGCTCTCCGCGAAAAAACCGCAAGTGGTCATAGCGGCTGGAGGTGACGGAACTTTGCTTGAAGCCGCGCAGAAATTCAAGAATCCAAACCCGGCCATATTCGGGCTAAATACCGGACATGTTGGATTTTTGGCGTCGGTAAGGGACGAAAAAGATTTTTTTAAGGCACTGCGCAAATTATTTAAAGGCGAATACCGGGTTTCAAAAAAGATGATGATAAAAGCGGAAGTGTGGAGGCGGGGCAGAAAGATTTTGGATACGAACGCGCTAAACGAAATCTCGATTCAAAACCCGCTCGGAATGGTTGAGCTCGAGGTTGCAATTGACGGACATCCATTTCAATATATTCATGGAACCGGAGTGATGGTGGCAACAGCCACGGGCTCTACTGCGTACAATCTTTCCGCGCACGGGCCAATCATTATGCCCGATATTAAGTGCATGGTACTTACCGAAATAATGGATCACAATATTCCGACGCCTTCAATTGTAATAAAGCGCGACAGGGAAGTGGAAATAAAAGTATTGGATTTCAGGAAAAGAGGACTGATAAAGATCGCAAAAACCGGCGTGCCGGCGGATGTTCTGATAACCGCGGATATCGGAGAAAGTCTTATGGCCTTGGAAAAAGGCGACGTGATAAAAATAAAGCGCACGCCATTGCTCGTTAAATTCGCAGAGCTTGAGCGCGGATACTTCTTCAAATCCCTCCAAGAAAAATTCGGGTTTAGGTAATCTGAATAACATTCCAACATTCTTTTGATATATAGCCGCAATTTACTTAATCTTAAAAATTAAAATCGACATTCCGCCACGGACAACAGGGGCTTTTCCTTTGAGCCATGAATAAGTGTCTTCCGGCTTTATGGCAATGTTGCCGACGGGTCGCGCCTGATTTCCCATCAGAGAATTTACCGAAACCGCAAAATAGGACCCAATTGGAGGCGGACCTTTTGCTGACCACCATGACTCATATTTATCTCCCAGATAATATTTAGGGTCTCCTCCTCCAAAATAATCCAGATAGATCTTATCTATATTTAATTCTTCTATCCGCGTTACCAACCTTTTTAAATCCTGCCCCCAGTCATAATTTGAATCCGTAGCCGCCATATAGCCGTCATTCGTTCCCTTACCTAAAATATTGTAATATGACAGAAAATATGGATACGCTATTATAATATTTAGCGCCATAAATAGAATTATCATGGAAAAAATAAAATATTTCGGAGCCGGCTTTATATAATTTTCGTAAAAAAATCTTACCCATTCCCAAAATGATGCCGGTTCGTCGAAAGAAAGCCGGCGGAGCCAAATTATTATTTCGCGGGATACTAAAAGATAAGTGAACGGAAAAACAGGAAGGATGTGTCTTACGCCGATATTGAGAGGATTTAGTATTGAGGAGATCCAATAGACCGCGATAAAAACAATGCCGGCAAAAAGCGAAAAATTATCCGCGATCCATTCCTGAACAGCTTCTTTCGAGCGCTCGCCTTGTTTTATCCGAAAAACCGCCAATATCAGCGCCGCAAGCAGCATCAAATGGAAAAGCAGCTGCTCTTTTAGTAAATACAATGTGGGGAAATAATACCACCAGCCGTCGGATGATAATTCGCCCATAAAATATGCGGCGTTGCCTCCGGCAGCGCGCCGCGCGACCATCAAAAATCCGAAGAAATATTGGCCCAAGGGACGCGTAATTTTATGTTCAACAAGCCAAAGGTCTATTTTGGGCAACGCTTCAACTTTATACCCGCTTAAAATATATTTAACATCCGCGACATTCTGCTCCTGCGGATAGTTCCAAATATGGAACGCGTATACGACCCAGATGACGGCAATTGCGATAAAACCGGCGATTAAAAGCCGAAACAAGGCCTCTGCAGCAGATTGTTCTTGAAGAATCTCTGCCTTCGGCCTTTTCTTAATCCAGCACCAGAGCAAAAACAAAATTCCGTAAACTGGCAAAAGAAGAACAAGCGAGAATTTGAACATCAAAACTATCCCCAAAACGATTCCGAGCAAAATTGTTCTCCGCCAATCTGGACGCTCTAAAAATTTAAGAAAAAATATTATACCCAAAAAGAATCCGAAAGCCGCCCCGAGGTCTGTTGTCACAAAACGCGCATGAGCGAGTACGGTTGGTGAGGTAACGAAAAGAAATAAAGTTAAAAGGCCTACGCGCGTACCATATTGCTTTTCAGCCCACAAAAATAAGAGCCATCCGAAAAGGATCGCCAAAAGCATGATTGTGAGGCGCGAAGCAAAAAGTATTTTATCGGGGTCGTTATCGAATTCATATAAAAGCGCGTGCCCGGCCATCCATTGGCGGTCATTAACATTTTCGATATTCCAGAAATCCGGACGCAGGTCAAAGTTTAAATTTTGAAATAAAAGCGGGAAGGCGGCCAAATCTTTAAGAAGCGGAGGGTGCTCGGGGTTTATTCGTGAATCCTGATATTTCAAATAAGTGTATCCTGCGGGAATATGCGCCACCTCATCGAACGTCGCCGAATCATTCCATGAAGACCCTATCATAAGCGCCAGCATGCCCCCCAACATCAATCCAGCCAAAATTTTTGAGAATCTATGCACTATTTCATTTTAAGCCAATTAGTTTTAAAATACGAGGATGCTAATAACCTTACTGATATTTTTCGTAATACTTTTGGTTCTTGTGCTTTCGCACGAAGCGGGGCATTTTTTTTCGGCGCGCGCTTTCGGAATAAATGTCGAGGAATTCGGCTTTGGGTTGCCTCCGCGAATGTTCGGCATAAAAAGCAAAAAGGGGATTCTCTATTCTTTTAATTGGCTGCCTTTCGGGGGATTCGTAAAGATAACCGGAGAAGAAGGCGGCGAAACGTCTGATCCGACAAATTTCAGCGCGAAGCCCGCATGGATTCGCGCCACAGTGCTTGCGAGCGGTATTGCCATGAATCTGCTGCTTGCATATATTGTTTTTTCAATAATAACAGGCCTCGGAACCTACGAAGCAATAGACGATAAAGACGCCGCAACATATCCCGATGCAAAAGTTACAATAATACAAGTTTTGCAAAATTCTCCCGCAAGCGAGGCAGCTTTGATGGAAGGTGACCAGATATTGAATGTGGTAAGCGAAGCAAATTCGCTTACGCCGAAAAATATTGAGGAGGTCCAAAAATTCATTGCTAATCATAAAGGCAAGGAGCTTTTGCTTATGATAAAAAGAAATGGAAACGAATTTACAAAAATCATAACACCACGCAAAAACCCTCCTGAAGGGGAGGGTCCCATGGGCGTTGCTTTGGCATTGCTTCATATTAAAAAAGCCCAGTGGTATTTAACGCCTATTGAGGGCGCGAAACTCACCTGGTCGGCAACTGCCGCCACAGCGGAGGGTTTTTGGGGCCTCATCAAATCTGCTTTTGAAAAAGAGGATAGAAAAGATCTTCAAATCGCCGGGCCTGTAGGAATTTTCAACCTTACTGCTTCCGCCCGGAGCATGGGTATTACAACCTTGCTTACTTTTTTAGCATTGCTTTCAATTAATCTCGCAATAATAAATATTTTGCCTATTCCGGGCCTCGACGGAGGGAGGCTGTTTTTTGTCATTATTGAGGCAATCCGCGGCAAACGGATATCAATGCAGGCCTCTTCCTGGATACACGGCGTCGGCCTCGCCATCCTAATCATCCTCATGCTCGCCATCACCTTCCACGATCTCTCAAAGATTTTTTAAATCCCCTTCCATTCCACCATCTCTTTGGTCAACGTGGCAGGTTGACCATTTTGCGCCGACATATATAATAGAGTCTATGAACAAACAAACTTTTTTCGAAGGAGAGCAGCCATTATTTCACATATTTAACAGGGGTGTTGAAAAAAGAGAGATTTTTTTAGACGACAACGACAGAAATAGATTTTTATTTTTACTTTGCGTCCTTCAAGGCGATATTTTTTTCAACCACTCGTCGAGACTGGCTAAGGAGTTTGGTCAACGTGGCAGGTTAGCCATAGAGGAAATTATCGGAGATATTATAGACGCTAAAGTTGTTGAGCTTGTAGGTTTTGTTCTTATGCCAAATCATTTTCATTTGATTGTTCAGGAATTGAAAGAAGGAGGTGTTACTAAATTTATGAGCCGGCTGTCTAATAGTTATACAAAGTATTTCAATATCAAAAATGACCGTAAAGGTTATTTGTTTGGTAGCAGTTTTCATAAAAAATTGATTGATACAAATGAATACCTTTTGCATCTATCGGCATATATTCATCGCAACCCCCGCGAAATAAAGAAATGGAACAATAAGGAGAGTGATTATCCTTGGTCCAGTTATCAAGATTATATTGGCGAAAACAGATGGGGCAGCCTGTTGAATCCGGAAATAATTTTAGATCAATTCTCCAACAAAAAAGAATATTTAGAATTTACCAGATCCAGTAGTGCAAAATTAAAAGAATTCGAATTGGCATTGGAATTTGACTAAAGTTAAATGATCAACCTGGCAGGTTGACCAAAGTACGCTTATTATAAGCTTCCACTTTTAGCAATCTGTCAAGTTTTTAACGAAATTTGCCTTAAATGCTTTCTCCCGCTAAGATTTGAATATGTTGCAATCTAAACTATTCACAAAAATGGAAAAAACTCCTCCGCGCGACGAGGAGAGCCTGAACGCAAAGCTTTTGGTGCAGGCCGGATTTGTGCAAAAGCTTATGGCGGGAGTTTATACTTTTTTGCCGTTGGGTCTCCGCGTTTTAAATAAAATAGAAAATATCGTCCGCGAGGAAATGAATAACGCCGGCGCCATTGAAATGCTGATGCCCGGACTTCAGCCGAAAGAAAATTGGGAGGCGACGAAAAGATGGGACACTTTCGATGCGCTTTTAAAAACAAAGAGTAAGTTCGGCGGAGAGTATGCCATGGGACCGACACACGAAGAAGTTGTTTACCCGCTTCTAAAAAAACATCTGGCTTCTTACAGAGACTTTCCGGTTGCCGTTTATCAGATACAGACAAAATTTCGCGACGAAAAACGCGCGAAGTCGGGATTATTGCGGGGCAGGGAATTCCGGATGAAAGACTGCTACAGCTACCATGCGAGCGATGAAGAACGCGACAAATATTATGACGTGATGAAAAATTCTTACATGAATATTTTCAAGCGCCTTGAACTTAATGCCGTTCCCACGAACGCCGGTGGAGGAACTTTTTCCGAACTATCAATGGAGTTCCAGGTGCTTTGTGCCGCAGGAGAGGATGTGATTTACTTATGCGAAAACTGTAATGTCGCGGTAAATAAAGAATTGTCAGGCGATTTAGCGGCAAAATGCCCAAAATGCAAAGATCTTACGAATGAAAAAAAATCGATAGAGGTCGGCAATATTTTTCCGCTTAAGGAAACATTCGCGAAAAATTTCAACCTTGTTTTTAAAGATAATACTGGCAAAGAAAAGCTTGTTTCAGCCGGGTGCTACGGTTTGGGAACCTCGCGCGTAATGGGCGCTATAGCCGAGGTAAAAAATGATGATTTTGGCCTAATTTGGCCTAAAAGCGTCGCCCCTTACGATATCCACTTGGTCTATTTGAAAAGCAATGATAGGAATGTAATGGCGGAAGCTGAAAAGTTCTACCGTAAATGCCTTGAGGCCGACGCTGGAATCTTGTTTGATGATCGCGACGATGTTTCCGCCGGGTCGAAATTTGCCGAAAGCGATCTTATCGGGATTCCGTTGCGGGTGGTCATAAGCGATCGGACGCTGGAAAAAGAGTCCGCTGAAATAAAAAAACGAAACGAAAAAAACGCCGGTTTAGTGAAGCTCGACGATTTGGATTCGTATATTAGTAAAGATTCGTAATTCGTAGTTTATGTTTAATAAAATTTTCGGCGCATTCTCCAAAGATCTTGGCATAGACTTGGGGACCGCGAATACGCTTGTCTATATCAGGGGCGAAGGGATCGTTATCAACGAGCCTTCCGTCGTCGCGTTAAATAAAAAAACAGAGCAGGTTGTGGCTATCGGAACTGAAGCAAAAAAAATGGTCGGGCGCACTCCCGGCCATATCATTGCCGTGCGCCCTTTGGTAGACGGCGTAATTTCCGACTTCGAAGTTACGGCGGAAATGCTCACTTATTTTATAAAAAAAGTCCACAGCGCCGGAGCCCAGCTTTTCGCAAGACCGCGGATAGTGATCGGAATACCTTCAGGGATTACGGAAGTTGAAAGGCGCGCAGTGCGAGACGCGGCCAAGAGCGCCGGAGCCCGCGAAGTTTATCTGGTTGAAGAGCCAATGGCCGCGGCGATAGGAGTAAGATTGCCGATCCAGGAAGCTGTCGGAAGCATGGTCATAGATCTTGGCGGAGGCACGACGGATATTGCGGTGATCTCATTGGGAGGAGTTGTCGTTGCAAAAAACCTCCGGGTGGCCGGAGACAAATTTAACGAAGATATAGCCGCGTATGCCAGAGATGAATTTAAACTTGTGATTGGAGAACGGACCGCGGAAGATGTTAAAATTGCCATCGGTTCTGTATGGAAAACGAACGAAACGCTCGAAGGGACGCTACGCGGACGCGATCTCGTCACCGGACTTCCGAGAGAAGTTATTGTCACAGACACGGACGTGAGAGCCGCGCTCGCAAAATCAGTCAAAACAATAACCGAAGCCGTTAAGGCGGCGATAGAAGAAACTCCGCCGGAGCTCGTAAGCGACATAATGCATAGGGGCATTTTAATGGTTGGCGGAGGAAGCATGATAAGGGGGCTGGATAAGCTGATCGAACGCGAGACAAAAATGCCGGTCTACATGGCCGAAGATCCGCTGACCGCCGTAGTGCGCGGAACAGGAATAATTCTAGAAGAGCTGGACAGCTTAAGAGATGTTCTGATCGAAGACGACTATGACATTCCTCCAACATAAAAAACAAAATTACTTCAGATATTCGGTTTTGGCGGTCTTTTCCGCCGCCGTGATAATGCTCGCGGTCATTTTTTTAAAAGTAAAGGGGGCGGAAACTCTTGTTTTTAAATTATTTTCAAAAGCGAATTTTTTGAGGCCGCTCGCGATCGGACAAAATAATCAGGAATCGGTGCTTCTACTTGCCAAGATCTCGGACTTAGAAAAAGAAAATCAGCTATTGAGAGAGAGCGTCGGTTTGGGCGGTACACAGGGCGAAATCCCTGCGAAAGTCGTATTGGGAGGCGGATATATTTTTTCTGAAGCTCTTTATATAAACGAAGGTTCGGGTTCTGAAATTCACGCCGGCGACATTGTTTTATCGCCGGAGAAAATTTTTGTCGGAAAAATATCGGAGGTTGGAAGAGATTGGAGCAAAATCAAGCCATTCGGCGCTTTGGGCGAAAAAATTGTCTTGCGGTTCGGTCCGAATAAGGAAATTGCCGTTTTTGCAACAGGATTAGGCCGCGGGGAATTGAGTGCGGAGCTTCCGAAAGATACGCAAATAATGCCCGGCGAAACAGTATGGCTTGGAGAAAAACCCGAGTATGCCGCCGGCCTCATTTCGGAGGCCGGCAAAGTTGATGGCGGAGAGATCCAAAATATCATTATCAAAAGCCAGCTTCCTTTCGGCTCGCTGTTAAATATCGTTATCTTAAAAAGCCGGTGATCTCTATTATTTTTCCTCTGCTTATCGGTTTTGTGTTCGATATCTTGGCCGGAATAAAATTCGGTTTTTATTTCGTTCCGGCGCTGATAATGAGCGTGGTATTTTATTTTTTGCCTTTTATTTTTGTCTGGCTAAATATCGCCATCGCGTATCTCGCGGCTTTCGTGGCCATGATTATCTGGTCTTATTTTCTTGCTGGCATGAATTTTTCTTCCTCGCGGTTCATAAGCCATATCGCGTTATATTTACTAATCATCGGGGTGACTCTATATTTAATAAATGTCTTACAAAAAAAATAGGCGGGGGATCGAATTCGAAGAAATTTTCCTCGATGCCGCGAATATGCCCGGATATCATAAGGAAAATCTCGAGGGATCGATCGAAAACCCGATAAAAAATAAAATATTTTTGGCGCTCGGCGCGGTTTTTTTTCTATTGGGCGGATTATTTTTGACGAGGCTCGGATATCTCCAGATTGTAAAAGGCGATGCTTTGCGGGAAAGATCCGAGAATAATTATATAAAGATCTCAAAGACCGAGGCCGCGCGTGGGATAATTTATGACCGGAACGGTGCACCGCTTCTTAGTAATGCGCAAGGTGGTGGTGGTGGTGATGATGATTGGGAAAGGATTTATCCGGAATCAGGTTTTTTACACTTGATCGGCTTTACAAGCAGGGCGAATAAAACGCCTGGCGACCCGAAGCAAATTGAGGGGGTAGCCGGACTCGAAGCCTCATACGATGAATTGCTTCGCGGGACCGCGGGCCGGGCGATCGAAGAAGTCGACGCGAAAGGGAAAATAGTCAGCTCTGGCATCGGAGAACCGAGCAGTGCAGGCAAGAATCTTCTTACATCGATCGATAAAAACCTTCAGCTCAAATTGACAGAAATAATCATGCAAACGGCCGCTGACTATGGATTTACAGGCGGGGTGGGAATAGTAATGGATGTGACGAACGGCGAAATTGTCGCGATGACCAGTGTGCCTGAATTCGACCCGAACATTTTGGTAAGCGGCGATAAAAATTCTCCGGAAGCAGTAGCGGCCCTGGTAAACGACCGGAAAAAACCTTTTTTGAACCGCGCGGTCGGCGGTTTGTATCCGCCTGGCTCGGTCGTAAAACCTGCGGTTGCGCTGGGAGCTTTGGCGGAGCGCGTAATAAAGCCGGAGACGCAAATATTGAGTACTGGCTCAATATCTATTCCAAATCCTTATTTTCCGGACAAACCTACGGTGTTTAATGATTGGAAAGCTCATGGATGGGTTGATATGCGAAGAGCAATAGCGGTTTCCTCGGATGTGTATTTTTATGAAGTTGGCGGAGGGTACGGCGACCAGAAAGGTTTGGGGGTGAATAATCTTAAAAAATATTTTTCACTTTTCGGATTCGGAGAACGCACGGAAATAGATATGCCGGGAGAGAAAGAAGGGTACGTTCCGGATGCCCAAAACAACAAGAACAAAAGGGCATGGAACATAGGCGATACTTATCGTTTGACGATAGGGCAGGGCGATTTTTTGGCGACCCCGATGCAAGTTGCGGTCTATACGGCGGCACTTGCGTCAAAGGGGATTCTCGAGTATCCTCATTTAGTAAAGGCAACCATGGGCAACAACAAAGAAGCGGATGAGTGGTTTGATTATGCGCCGAAAAGAACGGACTTGCGCGACACCATACCGGAAGATTTTTTTACTGTAATTCATGAGGCAATGAGGGGAAGCGCCACGTATGGAACAGCTTCGGGCTTGGGAGGACTTCCAATAGCGGTTGCCGCGAAAACAGGTACGGCCGAGATTGGGGATACGGGGAGGGTGCATTCATGGTCCATCGGATTTTTCCCATATGACAAGCCACGGCTTGCGTTTACCATACTTATGGAAAATGGCTCCGCGGCAAATCTGGTAGGAGGGACTCATGTTGCGTTACAAATGATACAATGGATTGCACAAAACAATTTCTTATCCAAGCTGGATAATGGTATAATTATTAAATAAACAAAAAACAAATATATGCAGGATGATTCACAATATTTTAGCAAAGAGGGCCTGGAAAAATTAAAAACCGAGCTTGAATTTTTAAAGACCAAAAAACGTAAAGAAATTGCCGATCGTTTAGAATTTGCAAAAAGCTTGGGGGACCTTTCGGAGAACGCTGAATATTCGGAAGCAAAAGAAGCGCAAATGCTCAACGAATCAAAGATCGCCGAATTTGAGGATATTTTAAGGCGCGCGGTCATCGTGGCTCACGATTCAAAGCAGGACAAAGTTGACATAGGTTCAGAAGTTGTTATTGAAGATGACAAAGGCAAGCAGATGAAATTAATAATTGTGGGTTCGCAGGAATCATCTCCGGCGGAAAACAAAATTTCAAACGAATCCCCGCTGGGAAAAGCCGTTTTGGGACACAAAAAAAATGAAAGCGTGAAAGCCTTTACGCCGTTAGGCGAAAGAGTATATAAAATTATCCAAATAATTTAGTTTAATGTCCGCCGGAGAAGAAATCCGAAAGGAGAGGATAAAAAAACTTGAAAAACTGGCCGAAAATAAAATAAATCCTTATCCGGCTAAGGTTGATTTTGCGCGGACGGAAATCGCGGAGGTAAAAGCGAATTTTAAAAAACTCGCCTCTAAAAAACCGAAACCTATCGGCATCGTAGGGCGCGTTTTGGCGAAAAGGGGACACGGCGGAATAATGTTTTTGGACGTCTATGATGGGACGGAAAAACTGCAAGTTTTGGCCGCCGAAGACAAATTGGAAAAAGAAACATATTCTTTGCTTCAGGAAACAATAGATGTGGGGGATTTCATCGCGGTCTGGGGGAAGCCTTTTTATACAAAGCGCAAAGAGCCGACAATTGTGGTGGAAAAGTGGCAGATGCTTTCGAAATCATTACGCCCGCTTCCCGAAAAATGGCACGGCCTCGTGGACGTTGAAGAGCGTTTCAGAAAAAGATATTTGGATATTTTGATGAATGGTGAAGTAAAAGGAAAAGCAATTGTTCGCAGTAAGATCATTTCTGCGTTGCGGAGCTTCTTGGACAACGAAGGTTTTCTTGAAGTAGAAACGCCGGTTTTACAAACCCTCGCGGGAGGGACTTCAGCAAGGCCTTTCAAAACCCATCACAACACGCTTGATATCGATCTTAACCTTCGGATAGCGCTTGAAATACATTTAAAACAGCTTCTTGTCGGTGGTTTGCCGAAAGTATATGAGATGGGCCGGATATTCCGAAACGAAGGGATAGACGCCACACACAACCCGGAATTTACGATGCTTGAAGCTTACGCCGCGTACTGGGACGAAGAGCAGTTGATGAAATTCATCGAAAAACTAACCGGAGAGCTTGCAAAAACAGTATCAGGAAACAAAGCTGTTGTTTTCGGCGAAAATAAAATTTCATTCAAGCCGCCGTTCAAGCGGATAAACTTTTTCGACGCGCTTGAACGCTACGCGATGATAATGGATTACGGAAAAAAAACTAGAGATGAACTTGTTACGATAGCGCTCCGCTTCGGTTTAAATCCGGAACCGCACGATTCAAAAGGAAAGATCGCTGATAAGATATTTGCCAAGGTCTGTCGGCCGAAATTGATCAATCCTACGTTCGTAATGAACTATCCGGCCGATATCCTTCCTTTGGCAAAACGCTCTGAAAAAGATCCCGGGACGGTTATTGCGTTTCAGCTGATAGCCGGAGGCATTGAACTGGTTAAGGCATTTAACGAATTAAATGACCCGATTGACCAGCGCGAACGTTTTAAAAAAGAACTGGAAAATAAAGAAAAGGGAGATTACGAAGCACAGCCAATGGATGAAGAATTTATCGAGGCCCTTGAATACGGCATGCCTCCGGCCGCCGGCTTCGGCATCGGCATCGATCGCCTCGTCATGCTCTTAACCAACACTGACAACGTCAAAGAAATTATCTTATTTCCGACAATGAAGCCTAAATCTTAATTCATGCTATAATAAAATTATGAGCGACTATATGATAAAAATATTCATAGTTTTATTATTACTTCTTATTTTGAGTCTTGTTCCGATTTGGCCGGTTGCGAGTATATTTGGTGAATGGAAAATCAATTCGCTCGAATATTTCGGCGGCTGCTGGCAGGGAGATGTCCGGATATGCGATTACAATCCATTTGATTGAATCTGTGAATAACTTAGCTTAAAGCCACAAAATCCGGCTTTAAATAAGGGCTCGACGTGAGTCGCGGCTCTTTTAGTTTCACTTGAATATGTTTCATTGATGGGATATACTAAAAGCGAGGTGGGATAAAGTGGATAAATCTGTGGATAATGTGGATAACTTTAATAAACCGGCTTAAAGCTTAAATAAAAATGTTAATAGGGGAGTATCTGCATACGATAGATAATAAGAACCGCCTCTCTGTTCCTTCAAAATTTCGAAAGGAGTTGGGAAAAACGGTTATTTTGACGCGCGGTTTGGACAAATGCCTTTTTCTTTATCCGGTAGCCGAATGGAAAGTGCTCGCCGACAAACTTGCCAAACTGCCGCTTGGAAAATCCGACACCAGAAGCTTTGTCCGCACAATGATCGCTGGTGCGACCGACATTGAGATAGACGCGCTTGGAAGAATTTTGCTTCCGGACTATCTGAAAGTTTATGGGAACCTTAAAGAAGCTGCGATGGTTGTGGGACTCTACAAACGCGTTGAGATCTGGTCTCCGGAATTGTGGCAGACATACAGCGAGAACGCATCAAACAGCGTGGAGAAGGTCGCGGAGAAATTGGGAGAGGCCGGACTATACTGATGAGCATTCATGTACCGGTTTTGGCGGGCGAGGTAAAAGTACTTTTAAATCTGAAAGATGGAGATAAGGCGATCGATGCGACGATGGGCGCGGGCGGCCACACAAGAGGCATTCTTTTCTCGGTCGGTGGATCGGGAAGAGTGCTCGCGATAGAGCAGGACGTGGAGATGATAAAAATGTTCGGCGATGTGCCGCAAAATCTGACCGTCGAGAACGCGAATTTCAGGCAGATAGACGATCTTGCGGAAAGAAACGGCTTTGCCACGGCGGACGCGATATTGTTTGACCTTGGAATATCGCGCTGGCATTTCATTGAAAGCGGCAGGGGATTTACTTTCGGGAATCCTAATGAACCGCTAATAATGAATCTCGATAAAAATTCCGATGTAAGCGCCGCATCGATCCTAAACAGTATGGACGAAAGGGGTCTCGCAGGAATGTTCGCGGAGCTTGGCGAGATACGGCCGGATATCGCAAGGAAGCTGGCAAGAGAAATAGCAGAGACAAGAAAGAAAAGAAAATTCGTCAAAGTCGGAGATTTGCTCGCCGTTGTCAGTAAAGCGGTACTCAAAAGAGGCAAATTGCACGAAGCAACCAAGATATTCCAGGCGCTAAGAATTAAAGTGAACGAAGAACTTGAAAATTTAGATATAGCGCAAAAAAAAGCTTTCGATATTCTCGCCACCGGAGGACACCTTGCAATAATATCCTTCCATTCGCTGGAAGACAGAATAGTAAAAAATTATTTTCGGGAATTATCGAAAAACGGCAAAGCGGTCATTTTGACAAAAAAACCGGTTATCGCGCGAAGGGAAGAAATTTTACAAAATCCCTCAGCAAGGAGCGCTAAATTAAGAGTAATAGAGAAAATTTAAATAAATAAAATGAGTTTTTTGGAATTATCATTATATACATACGAAAGCCCGGTATTGTATGCGGCAAAAAGAAAGGCTATATTGAAAACCGGCCTTTTTATGCTGATCATATCGGTAATTTGCTATATCTTGTTTTCGGGAGCGATCGTCACCAATAATTTAAAAAAAACGGAGTTGGTTCGCGAATTGAACGCCGAATCTCGCGTGCTGGAAGGAGTGCGTTCGGAACTCGTCGCCGGAGACGCAATGCTTACGATCGATTATCTCGGAGGGTTAGGCTATAAAGAAACAAAAAACCTAAATATTTTAAAACGAACGAATAATGTTGCGGACAACAACACAAAATCCTACCAATAGAATAAACACGATAATTTTGATCGTAGTTCTGATAGGAGTCCTGATAGGCATCAGGCTTTTTTTTCTGCAGGTGGTGAACTACAGCTATTATGAAGCGCGGGCGGAGGGCCAGCAAAGCTTCAAAAAAATACTGGAAGCCAAACGGGGGAATATTTTGGCGAAAACAAAAACCGGCGAGGAAGTTTTTTTAGCGGCGACCAGGAACGGTTATATTTTATTCTTAAATAATAAACTTTTACAGGTACAGGAAAAAGACTGGCTTTATGATAAATTAAACGGCGTAACGCCGATCGATAAAGCGCTTTTTACAAAAGCAGTGTTGAAAGAAAACGATCCGTATGAAATTTTAAAAAGGCGCGTTAGTCAAAATGAAGCCGACGCAATTACCGCGCTCAAGCTGCGGGGGGTCGGTTTGGAACCGGAAAGCTGGAGGTATTATCCTTTGGGGATGTTTGCCGCCCACGCGCTCGGATTTATCGCGGAATCTGATAAAGGAGAATTGGAAGGCAAATACGGAATTGAAAAATATTATAATCTTAAATTAAACGGCGAGGAAGGAGCGATAGTTGCCGACAGAGACGCCAATGGCCTGCTTATTGCGCTTGGAAAACAATTGGTGACGGACGCGGAAGAAGGGGAAAATATAACACTGACCATTGATCCCGATCTGCAGCGTTTTGTTGAAGCGGAAACTGTGAAAGTTATGGAAAAATGGAGTGCCATAAGCGCGGGAACGATAATTATCGAACCAAAAACAGGGAGGATCAGGGCTATTGTAGCGGCTCCGGCTTTTGATCCGAATGAATACCAAAAAGAAAAAAATCTCGGGGTATTTTTAAACCCTTTTACTGAAAAAATATTCGAGATGGGTTCGGTTTTTAAGCCTCTCACGATAGCCGCGGCGCTCGACCGGGGTGTTATTACGCCCGAAACAACATATGTCGACAAAGGCGAAGTAAAGATAGGAACCGCCGTCATACATAATTACGATTATAAGGCACGTGGAACTGTTAATATGACGCACATACTGGAAGAATCATTGAATACAGGTGCGGTTTTTGCCATGCAAAAAGTCGGCGGAGAAAGGCTGCGGGAATATTTTCATAATTATGGTCTGGGAGAAAAATTGGGCATCGATCTGCCAGGCGAATTAAAAGGTGACCTTTCAAATTTGGATTCCGGCCGGGAAGTGGAATTTGCAACGGCATCTTTCGGCCAGGGGATAGCAGTAACTCCGATCGAACTTGCAATGGCTTTGTCTTCTCTCGGCAACGGAGGCAAGCTGATGAGGCCTTATTTGAACGCGGCAAATTCTCCGCAGATGATACGCCAGGCAATAAAGCCGGAAACATCAACGACGATCAGCAAAATGCTCGTGGATGTTGTGGATCTCGCTTTAGCGGGAGGCAACGCAAAGATCGCGGGATACAGTATTGCCGCGAAAACCGGCACGGCGCAAATCCCGAAAAAAGACGGAAAAGGATATAGCGACCAATATCTGCACACTTTTTTCGGTTATTTTCCGGCGTATAACCCGCAATATTTGATATTGATGTTCCTGGAAAAGCCGCAAGGAGTAAAATACGCGTCACATTCGCTTACGGATACTTTTAGCGAATTGGTAGAATTTATGATAAGTTATTACACAATTCCACCGGACAGATAAAATTTATGAATTTTTTTAAAAAAATAGTCACTTCAACATTGGTGATGCTGGCAAAAAGGGCAATCGGGCGATTCAGGCCTAAAATAATCGGCATCACAGGCTCCGTTGGCAAATCGTCCGCCAAAGAAGCGATTGCGGTTGTGTTGGGAAGCAGATATGACGTGCGAAAAAGCCAGAAAAGCTATAATAGCGAGATAGGCCTTGCGATGGCGGTTTTGGGTTTGAGTACGGCATGGAGGAGCTCCGTCGGCTGGCTCAAAAATATTATACTTGGATTTCAAGTCGCATACGGCCCGCTTTGTTGGCTCAAAACGGGCAAAACATTTTCAAAAATCTTAATACTTGAAATGGGAGTAGATAGGCCTAATGATTTTGATAAATTACTGAAAATAGTAAAACCAGACATCGGAGTTGTGACGGCCATCGGACAAATTCCCGTCCACGTTGAATTTTTCTCGGGGTCGGAAGCGGTGGCTAAAGAAAAATCGAAACTGATAAAAAGTCTCTCGTCGGATGGCACCGCGATATTGAATTTCGACGACGAAGTAGTTTGGGAAATGCACGAAAGAACCAAGGCTAAAGTCTTTTCTTTCGGATTTGGGAGTGGCGGGGACATGCGGGCATCAAATTATAAAATAGATCTCACCGGGATTAATTTTAAATTGAAAAAAGACGGTGCGTCGGTTCCTGTACGTTTAAATAAAGTATATGGAAAACAGCATGTTTACGCAGCAATGGCCGGGGCCTCGGTCGGATTGGCATTTGGCATGAATCTAATAGAAATTTCCGAAGCTCTCCAAAAATATTCTGCTCCTCCTGGAAGGCTGAAATTGATCGAGGGAATAAAAAACAGCTGGGTATTGGACGATTCATACAATGCCTCGCCTTTAGCAGCTCATGCGGCGCTCGACGTGCTCGGCGATCTCCAAACAAATGGAAGAAAGATAGTAGTTTTCGGCGATATGCTGGAAATTGGCAAATATACAATAGAAGCCCATAAAACGCTCGGTCAGCTCTCTGCAAAATACGCCGATCATATCGTTACCGTTGGCCCGCGCTCAAAATTTACGGCGGAAGGCGCAATCTCTTCCGGCACGCCAAAAGAAAACGTAAAAAGTTTTTCGACATCGGATGAAGCAGCGCCATACATTAAGGAATTAATAAAAAAAAGCGACTTGATCTTAGTAAAGGGTTCGCAGGGCATGCGCATGGAAAAAGTGGTTTTGGAAATTATGGCGCATCCGGAAGACGCGGAGAAACTGTTGGTGAGGCAGGATGAATATTGGAGAGATAAAAAATAGGTGTATAATAGACAATATATGTTAGACGAACTCAAAAAGATCGGGTTGTCGGAGAACGAGGCGGAAGTATATATTGCGCTTCTTGAATTGGGTTCTGCCACGGCGCAGGAGATTGCCGCAAAGTCCGGCATAAAGCGGACAACCATCTATGTGCAAATTGAAGCCCTCCTGAAAATTGGGCTCGTTTCGTCTTTTGAAAAAGAGATGAGTAAGGGGAAAGTCCCGAAAACGTATTTCAGGGCGGAGGATCCGGAAAATCTTAAACGCGTTGTCGAAAAAGAAAAATCAACCACACAGGAAAAGGAAGACTCTCTCAAAAAAACTCTCCCTGATCTGGAAAGGCTTTTCCTTTCTTCGGGTGAGCGTCCGCGCGTAAGATTCTTTGAGGGTGTGGAAGGACTTAATGCTATGCAGGATGAATTTTTGAAAACTAAAGATAATTTGGTAGAGACTATTTCTTCATTAGACGACGTTTTAAGAATTTTTCCTCAACATCCGGAAAAAAATACGCCTAGACGCATAAAAAGGCATATTGCCTCCAAACTTATCTATACATCTTCACGAGGACCATTTCTTGAAAAAGAAAATAAAGAAATGCTGCGCGAAACACGTTATTTCCCGCCGGATAAATTTCATTTTTCCTGCGATATTGCTATTTACGGGAATATTGTCGCAATTTCCTCGTTACGAGGAGAACCGTTCGGGATAATTATAGAAAGTGAGCAGATTGCGAATTCCATGCGATCAATGTTTTATCTTGCCTGGAAAGGTGCGGATAAATAAATTAAATAAAAATTCAGCCGTACTGGGGTACCAGTACGGCTTTTTTTGATCAGGTATTCTGCCCGATCAAACGCAAAACAGTAATTTATGCTTTTTTGCAAAACACATCTTTACACATCCTTTTGTTAGATCGGTTGCCAATAGCGACCAAAAAAAACAAGACAACAAACAAGTCTCAATCCGCAATTTTTATAGTCCGTGCATTTCGCATCACTTCCTTTCCTCCTTGTGATGCCGCTTTGCGTTCGAGTGTACCCCCCAAGCATAGCGACCAAGCCGCTAAGAGGGGAAAGTTGATATTTTCCATTTACCCTCCTCACGGCAAGTTGTTGAATTTACATTCTGTTGTAAGTCTAGCATATCTAATTTTAAAAGTCAATAGGTGTCATCTGATTACAAAACATTTCAAAATGCAAAATAATGGCTTTAAATAAGAGCTTTTTTGCTAAAATGACATATTTATGTCATAGGTACTTGACAAGAATTCAAAACGGGAGTATACTGACAAAAGTTAAGTCTTAACAATTTGTCAGTAGCCAAACGGTTGGCGGAACTTTTCTAGGCAGGGCATCGATCTTTAATAAAAAACAATTTGATCGCCCCTGAACCACTTTAGAGGTTTTAGGCTAATCACAAGGTTATTGATACATGGGTAGGGTCTCCTGAGGAGACCAGAAGTCAGATTAGACATGGGTGTCTGACTTCCGGTCTCCTCAAAATTTAAAAAAATAGGAGGCCTATGATTCGAGTCGGTAACCGGATCCTCTGGGTCGGCAAGGACGGATTGCTCTATAGCACCCGCACCGCCGCCCTTGAGTCCTTCAAGGACTGACAAATGAGGGTCAAGTGGGAGACCTGCCTGCCGGCAGGCAGGAAAATCCCGGAGCCGGTAAGTCGGCTTGGCAACAGAACCCCCCGCGAACGGGGAAACTTGATGGAAAGTCAAAGTACCTTCTTCTCCGGTTCAAACCCGGACTTCCATCAAAGTTCTAACATTCCAACATTCTGCAGAATATAAGAATGTTACGGAATGAGGATTTTGATGGGAGTAAAAATTCCCAAAGTTGAAAAACAATATGACAGGCTCCGTGGTGAGACGGCGTCCCGTGCCTGCGAAAGCGGGGCGGTGGGCTTGGAGGGGATCGTAAGCCCCCGTAAGCCAGTCTATGACTATCCCAGGAGAAAGGTACGCTTAACCCCTCCGAAGGCGGTCTGCAGACTGCCATCTCACTCCGGTTAAAAATTTAACCGGCTTCCATCAAAGTTTATTTTATTTAGCAATCGGATTGCTAAGTGGCAAAAAGTAAATTTTGATGGGAGCGTAAAAATGAGAACATTCACGCTCCAAGGAGTAAAAGGATAGTTCTTTTTAAAAAATAGTTCAGAAAAATTTGGAGGACGAGATGAACCAATGGTTTCGTTATTTTCTTGGAACTCCGCAAAGATTTTTGCGGACGTTCGTGGTAGTTGGTCTGATTGTCGTGATTTTAAACCCCGGCCTACTTGCGTTGGCAGTAAACCGTTTTCTTGGAGAGATGAACCCGCTTATCGGGCCTCTTCTGCAAATCGGAATTGTTGTCGCCGGCATTAGAATAATACTCTTCGGCCGGAAAAAATGAAAAACGGGCCAGTGGTTTAGACAAAGGGAGTAACAATGCATGGCGCCTTTCGCCATATCCGAAACCAAGAGGAGGTACCATGGAAGTATTTCTTTACCGTTCGGACGATGAAGAAGGCGCAAGCAACGGCGGCGGTTTTACCAGGCTCCTGTGCGTGGATCGGAAGGTCCACGTTACACACAGCGGAAGCTGGTACGACCAGACCGGTTGCGAGTACGACGCCTTTGATTCAGAAAACTGGGAAGTAACCGGGCCATGCGACGGCAGTTGTACCCCAAAAGGGTTTCTAACTGTCGAAGCAGTGGATCTGGTCAACCGATTCTTAAGTTCCGATGGCAAGGATTTGCACGGGTGGTCGAAAACCACTAAGCGCTATCCTGATGCCAAGCGGAACGAAGATCGGACACCCAGGAGACTGAATCGCTGGTAGTCCTAACCGTTTACACAAACGTAATGTGCCGTGGGGTTAAGGCAAAGATAACCCACGTTAAAGGGCGTCCGGCTCATATAGAGCCTTAAGCTGCCCTGACCTAAACTCGGTTTAGGTCAAAAGTGCCGAGGATCTAGCAACGGAAGTCATAGCGCTTCCGGCTTCCATCAAAGCTTCTCTTCTCTAATTCGCGCGAATAGGAGAATAGAGATTTTGATGGGAGTAATGGATAGCTCTTTGTTTAAAATATATAGTCAAAAACAGAAAAGGAGAAAACTAAAATGAAATGTCCGGATTGCGATGAAGAAATGGATAGAGAAGACGGTGCGAGCATTAAGGGTGCACCAAACTGCATTTATTCGTGTGAAGAGTGCGGGAGCGAATTCGTGTGGACGAAAGGCGTGAAAGGATTGAGGCGGATTGCTGAGGGAGTCCCGAACTCCGCGGCAATTTTGAACAGAAACCATTTCTGAAGAAAAGGGAGGCAAGCTAATGAGCGAAAAGTGCGGCTGGGAGCTTGAAACTCTCAGCGAACTTTGCTCGCTCTGGCGAAGCGGTGCACATGGATATTCGCTGGAGTTCCTCGCGGATACCATTTGCACCAACCTTGCGCGGCAACGCAGATTCGGCGGAGACGAAGTTGGCGTGAAAGTTGCTTTAGAGCTTCTTTCCTCAGATCTAAGTCTTGCCGAATCGGCGCTTGAAGATATTCTTGCAAAAGAATTATTCAAAGCCGTACTGGGCTTCGTTAAGAAGATCCGGCGAAACGGACTTGAGCGGTATGATGATTGCGATAAGTTGTATGATGTCGCGAGCGAGGGCAACCACCTTCTATGTGACTACGACTCATTTCATCTGCTACTCAAGACATTGTCGGATGCTTCACTTCCGCAATCGGGGCGCGAGAAGCTCGCAAAAGAAAAAGCGTGGTTTTCGTTAACCACACGGCTTCTTGAGCGGTACTTCTATGTGTTCTGGTCTGCGTCGCTCATGGCGGACGGTTATTGCCGACACTGGAAAGTTGAAAGCAATAATCCGCTCTCGCTCATGAAGCACATCGTGGAACTTCCGGAAGGAACAAGTTATGAAGAGTTTAAACGCTCTCTGTAATTTTTTCTTTTTGAGGTTTAGGGAGTACGAAGTGAACCGGAGAAGCAACGCGCAGAATCCCCCGCCTGACTGCGCGGAAAGTTGCCTTGCTCCGTTTGAGACGGAGAGCTCCGACTAGCGTCGGGAGTTTGCAACACACCAAGCTATAAAAGTTAGAGGCTGAAAGCTATCCCGTTGCAACTGGCGCCCTGCCTAAAAACAGGGCTGGTGATAAATTAAGGGGAAAAGATTTGCGGAGGATAGGATAAAAAAATCTTATCCCCCTTCCATCAAAGTTTTTATAAAATTATCTACTATGATATATCATGGTACTTTATGAAAATTTTGACGGGAGTACCGGAGGAAATTAAATAAAAATATACTAAAAAAGACTTTCTAAGCCCGTTTATCGATAGCGGCTTGGAGCTTTTCTTTCCATGTATTTTGAGAATGGATTATCCTTTCGGCGCCCAAAGCCATAAGTTCTTTTTTTGTTTTTGCTTTTTCCGCGATGGGCTTCCAATATTTATTTAAAATTACCTCGCTTTCCGCTTTTGTAAATCGTGACGAAGGCGGTTTTTCAAAAACTTTTTCATCCACTTCGATCGGCTCCGACAAATCAACAACAAACGCGGCGTTGCCTTTGCGCTCATTTTCCAAAGCAATCGCTTTAGGGAAAACTGTTCCTCTATATCCATTGAACCCTTCGATTTCATTAACAAAACTGAACAAAGATTTTGGCTGATTTTCCATGAACGGGAACCTTTCCGGATCAGGTAAGCTAGGCTTACTCTCTGGGCCGCTTCCATATTATAAATATTAACTTAATTTGGAATTTTTAGCAAATACTGCTATATTTTTCTGATGCTCCTGTCGTCCCCGCCTGCAACGCTATGCCAACCCGTATCGCTACGCGAAGCGTTGCTGGCGGGCGTAGCATTGCGGGCAAGTAGTCTGGTTAGTCACGATTTTCTTGAAATTTTAATCCACGGCCTCATCGTCTAGTCTGGTCTAGGACACACGGTTCTCATCCGTGGAACTCGGGTTCAAATCCCGATGAGGCCATATTTATAGAATGCATTTGATAAATCCAGGCGCGGGAGCTAAGGATAGGTCAGATACAGGTATTTGAATGTTGCGAAAAGTTTTCTTTGATGTGGCTACGGATTTGATCAAACTTTACTTATTTTTTACCGGTCCATGGCGGCGAGCAAAGTTTTATACAGCATGGAATTTCTATCAACAGGATGATGTGTACCGCGAGCGACTGAGGGCTTTGGGCTTTAAATTTGCCGTCAGCGCTTTTTTGGACAGCAAGGCGAATCAAAAATATTGTCTAAAGATGGAGCTCCTGCGGCACCCCGAACTGAAATGGCGGATAATCTTTCTGCCGTGGACGATTGAGCGACCCGATATTTTCGACATTGCCACAAATTCCGGAATTACTTCATACAGCTAAAAAGCCCATCTGCAGTGGGGCTTTTTTATTTAAATAAAAATGTTAAACTTAACATAATGATGCTCTACATTATCTTAGCTTTGGCGGGAGGAATAGCGGTTGGTGCCATAATATTTTATTTTTTGGGAAAAAGAGGCGGACAAGATGAAGGCGGCGAAAAAGAATCGCAGGCGTTTTTGATGCTACAAAACCAGATAAATGAACTGCACCGCGCGGTGGATCAGAAAATGGGGGAGTCGACGAAAATAATGCAGCATCAGTTCGGCGAATCATCAAAACTTGTCCGCGACGTGACGGAACGTTTAACGAAATTGGACGAAACCAACCGCCAAGTTATAGGGTTTACCGACCAGCTGCAAAACCTGCAGGATATTTTGAAAAACCCGAAACAAAGGGGTATTTTGGGTGAATATTATCTGGAAACCCTTTTAAAAAATGTTCTACCTCCGGGGAGCTATCAGATGCAGTATCCTTTCAAGGACGGGACAATAGTGGACGCGGTTGTATTCGTTAAAGAAAAAATAATCCCAATAGATTCAAAATTTTCCATAGAAAACTATAACCGTCTCGTTGAAGAACGGGACTCTAATGAAAAAGAAAGGCTGGAAAAATTATTCAAACAGGATTTAAAAAACAGGATAGATGAGACCGCAAAATACGTTAAACCCGAAGAAGGGACACTCGATTTTGCTTTTATGTTTATCCCGCACGAAGCGATTTACTACGATTTGCTCGTGGCACAGGTCGGTGCGGTGAAAGTGAATACGCGCGACCTTATTGAATACGCTTTCAAAGAAAGGCACGTTATTATCGTCTCACCTACCTCATTTTTGGCTTATTTGCAGACTGTTTTGCAAGGATTAAAGGCGCTGCAAATCGAGGAATCTGCCAAAGAAATAAGACAGCGCGTGGAAGAATTGGGCAGGCATCTTATGAGCTACGAAGATTTTATGAATAAGATCGGTAAAAATTTAGGAACGACTGTTTCCGCCTACAACAGCGCGTCAAAGGAATTCAAAAAAATAGATAAAGATGTCATGCGGATAACCGGAAAAGGGATTGAATCTGACCTCGGTCTGCTTGAAAAACCGGAGGAAACGGAGTAAACTAAATGCAGATATCGCATTCAGGGAGGGGAAATGGCCGCAAGGCGGTTTAAAAATAAAAAAACGTTAAAGAAAAAGCATAGGAATTTTGCCCAAATGATAAAGTACGCAAGCCCGCGAGAAATCGAAAAAATATTAAAACGAGTGAGTAAGATTATTAATGAGCTAAACAAAACAAGAAAAGTAAAGCCATCATCACTAAAACGCCCAATGGACATGTAGGGCGTTTTGTTTTAACTTTTGTTTAGATGCTATATTACAAATATGCCTAGATCAGCGGAATCTAAAAATTGGGGATTTGATGTGAAGAATCTGGATAAGAGCGTCCGTCCGCAGAATGATTTTTTCCGGTTCGCCAACGGCGGATGGCTGAAGAAAAATCCTATCCCACACGACGAGAGCAATTGGGGGTCTTTTTATCTTTTGCGGAAGGCGAGCGATGAAGCGCTCAGCAATATTCTGGAGGGCTCCAAACGCAAGAACGCAGCTCACGGATCAAATCTCCGGAAGGTGCGCGATTATTATCTGAGCGCGATGAATGAGAAAAAGCTCAACAAAGAGGGTGCGGAGCCTCTTCACAAATTCTTTGACATGATAGACAACCTTAAAAACTCGGATGATGTTGTTGCACTGTCTGCATATTTCCGGCGGATAGGCATTTCCTCGCTGTGGCGGGTTGATGCCGACCAGGACATGAAAGATAAGAGCATCGTGGCGCTGTATTTGGAACAAAGCGGACTGGGGCTCCCCGACAGGGACTATTATCTTAAAACAGATACGAAATCGAAAGAGATTAGACAAAAGTACGTCGCGCATATTGATAAAATGCACAAGATTGTCTTTGGCCGGAACCGGAATCCTGAAAAAGCCTCTTTTACGATAATGAACATAGAAACACGGCTCGCCGAAGCTTCAATGACAATGGTTGAGCGAAGAGACTACGAAAAGCAGTACAATAAAATGCGCTTAGCCGGGCTCCGACGCCTTGCCCCGAATATTGACTGGGTAAAATATTTTTCCGTCATCGGCGCGCACGCAAAAGGACAGCTTATAGTGATGCAGCCGTTATTTATCAAAACGGCGGGAAAAATGCTTTCAGATATTCCGCCGGAAAATTGGAAGCATTATTTCAAGTGGAAAGTTATAAGTGCGTTCGCGGGCTATTTGAGCGACAAACTGGCCGATGAGCGTTTCAATTTTTTCGGGAAAGTTCTTTCCGGCCAAAAAAAGATGAAACCGCGATGGAGACGGGCCACAAACGAAATAGATTCGGCTTTGGGAGAAGCGCTCGGAGAGCTCTATGTCGCGGAGCATTTTCCGGAAAAAGCGAAGAAAAGTATCAATAAACTTGTGGATAATCTGATTTCCTCATACCGCGAGCGGCTAAAAGCGCTCGATTGGATGGAAAAAACAACCAAGAAAAAAGCTCTCGAAAAACTCGCGGCATTTACCAGAAAACTCGGATATCCGGATAAGTGGAGAAATTATGGCAAGCTGAATATTTCGCCCCACTCTTATCTGGAAAACCATATCGCGTCGTACACATTTGAATTTAAGCGCAGTATGAAAAAAATAGGTAAACGTCCTGACAAAAAAGAATGGGGGATGACGCCGCCCACAGTGAACGCTTATAATAATTTCCTTTTCAACGAAATAGTTTTTCCCGCAGGCATAATGCAGCCGCCGTTCTTTGATCCTAACGCGGACGATTCCGTGAACTACGGCGCGATAGGCGCCGTAATCGGACATGAGTTGACACACGGGTTCGACGACAAAGGAAGCATGTTCGATAAGAACGGCGAAATGAAAAATTGGTGGGAGAAAAAGGATAGAAAACTTTTTCTGAAAAAAGCTCAAGGCTTGATTAGTCAATTCAACAAATATGAGGCGCTTCCGGGAGTATATGTCAACGGCAAGCTGACGCTGGGAGAAAACATTGCCGATTTGGGAGGGCTTGTAATCGCGTTCCGTGCTTATCAAAAAACGATCCGGGAAAAAGAACGGAAAATTATTGGCGGATTTACCCCGGAGCAGAGATTTTTCCTGGGAGCGGCATACGCGGAGTGCGGGCAGGCGAGGGAAGCCGCACTAAGGCAACAAATCAATACAGACCCACATTCGCCGTCTGAAGCAAGAGTAAATTTACCGCTTGCGAATATGACAGAATTTTATGATGCTTTCGGCGTTAAAAAAGGCGACAAAATGTGGCGCCCCGAAAAAGACAGGGTTGTCATTTGGTAAATTCAATGTTAATCTTCATTTAGAAAAAGGAAGTACAGTTGAAATATCAGCGACCATTTTTAACGGATGAAGAAATAGAAAAAATCGCCCAAAATTTAGCTGAATATCTCAAAGATCCGGACAGCAAAGAATCAACAATAAAATTCTTAAAAGCTGCGCGTGAACGCATCGAGGCATCAAGAGAAATGTGGCGCAAGGCCCACGAATTTCCGCCGGACATTCTAACCCGCCGCTATTGATATAGCGGCTTTTCTTTTTTATTAGTCTGTGCTAGCATTCGTATATTAGTATTTATTCGTAATTTCGTAACCTTATGAAATTAGCTGTAATTGAGACCGGCGGGAAGCAGTACCTGGTTTCCGCGGGCCAAAAAATAATGGTGGAAAAGCTCGACGGTAAGACCGGCGAAAAATTAACTTTTGATAAAGTTCTGATGTTGGCTGACGGCGATAAAGTTGAAGTAGGCAAGCCGTATTTGGCCGGCAAAAATGTGATTGCGGAACTTACTGAACAAAAGCGCCTTCCCAAAGTCATTACCTACAAATATCATTCAAAGAACCGCTACAGAAATAAAAAAGGCCACAGACAATCTGTGACCTTGGTAAAGATACTTTCTGTTTAAGGATGCAGTAAAAACGGAGAAAATTGGCCGTTTGAATCTAGAACTTCTCCGTATAAAAATTGCTTATCGATATGCCGATGGGTGTTTTTGGTTTCAATCAACCATCTTTTGTTTTCGCACCTCAATGCACCTATAGCATTACCAACGCCTAAAACTATATGCAACCTGTCCCGTACCTGCTTATCACGAATATCAAAAGTTATGTACGAACTTTTATATGCGTCATTGTATTGAACATGTACAACCGGGAACCAATCAGCTAACCTTGCGCCGTTAAATCTGATTTCAAAGGTCATTTTTAACCCCCCTTCTCATAAGATTCAAGCATTCCTACCTCCTATTGTCAAGGGCGTTGCGGAGGGTCATCTCGTCCGCGTATTCCAACTCAATACCTGTTGAAAGACCGCGTGCCAGACGCGTAATTTTCACTTTTAAGGGCTCTAATACGCGGGTTATGTAGTTTGACGTGAATTCGCCTAATTTAGTGGGGGAGAGGGCGAGGATTATTTCAAGGCTCGCAATGTCACTTGCCTCGGCGCCAGATTTTGCAAGGACACGCATATCTCGCTGCTGCGAGATTGCTCTGCTCGCGCCGTCGCGCTGCGCAAGGTCTTGCAAAACCTGTGCCTTCGGCATCGTGTTTAAGCGCCCGTTTTTTCCGGAATGTTCAGTATTTACGCGCTCAAATAATTTTTTGATCCTCTCGCGAACCAAGCCTTTTTCTTCCAAAGGATCGATCATGCCGCCCAAAATGTGGTAAAGCCCATCGTAAACTCCCGCTCGCTCCATATTTAAAAGATCGCTATCTTTTTCCAAGACCATTATTTTATTCTTGTCGCGCTTGGAATTTAGGCCACAGAACGAGCATATTTTTTCGCCGTTTTTAACCGAAAACGCGCGGAAGCAAATGTTACATCTTTTTAAATGTTTGGGGATTTCCGCGATTGCGTTGGAGAGCTCATTTTGCTCATCGTCCGTAAAATCCAAAAGCGCCCACAAAAATCTATTTGCCTGCCGCGGACCTATTCCCGGAAGTTTTTCCAGAAGTTTCCTTAAATGATTAAAAAAATCCGATCCCACCAAACTATTTTAGCATATTATCGAGAAGCCAAGAACCTTGCTTCGAAGATGGTTATTCAAAATTGCGTTCGAGAGGGGAGAAGCTGACTTTTTCTTGGTTGAAGTACAGCGTCACTTTGCCCAACGGGCCGTTCCTGTGCTTCTCGACCAGAATATCCGCCTGGTTCGGCCGGTCCGAGTTTTCTTTAACTCTATCCTCGCGGTGAATGAACATGACGACGTCCGCGTCCTGCTCGATTGCTCCGGAATCGCGGAGGTCGGAGAGCTGTGGTTTTTTATTTGGACGGTTTTCAATTTGCCGGTTTAATTGCGAAAGTGCCAAAACCGGAACATTAAGTTCGCGCGCCAATCCTTTTAGCGACCGCGAAATTTCCGTAATCTGCTGAACCATGCTTTCTGATTGGGTTCTTGGCACCATAAGCTGAAGGTAGTCCACAACTATCAATCCGAGGCCCTTTTCCGCCTTCAGCCTCCTTGCTTTGGCCCGCATCTGCATAATATTTATGGATGCCTCATCATCAATGTACAAAGGCGCGTTTTTCAAATTATCAAGACTATCGCGTATCCTTTGAAAATCTTCGCTCTGCGAAGAAAGTCTTCCGGTGCGCAACTTCCAAAGATCAACATTGGCTTCGGCGGAAATTAACCGGTCGGTTATCTGGTCAACGGACATTTCCAGAGAAAAAATTCCCGTCGGGATCTTTTCGCGCATGGCGGCGTGCCGCGCGATATCCATTGCGAGCGTTGTTTTACCGAGAGACGGGCGGGCCGCGAGAATTATCAGGTCGGATTTTTGCAAGCCGGATAAAAGATTATCGAGTTCGCGGAAACCGGTGGGAACGCCTCGCAAAGCGCCGTCTCCTGCGTTGTTATGAAGCTTGTCTATCCTTTCCCATGCTTCCTCCAGCGCCGCGGAAACCGGCATGAATCCTTTGATAAGGGATTTATGGGCGATTTGAAAAACTTTTTGCTCGGCGTCGTCTAAAAGAGTGTCTATGTCGCCATCTTCCTGGTATCCCAATTGTGAAATATCGTGAGAAACCGAAATCAGATCGCGTAAAATTTTCTTTTTCTTGATTATTTCGGCATAATAGGTTGCGTTTGAGGCGGTTGGCACGCTGTTTACCAGATTGGTAAGGTAAGACTGGCCACCGATGTCTTCAAGTTTTTTGGATTCTTTGAGCGAATTTGAAACGGAGAGGATATCTATGGGTTTTTGCTTTTCAAAAAGCGCCAACATCGCGTCAAAGACCATCCGGTGCTCCGGTTTATAAAAATCTTCACCTCCCAAAATATCCACTATCTTGTCCATTGCGCTCCCATCCAACAAAATCGAACCCAACAGAGAAATTTCCGCTTCAACTTGCTGTGGCGGCATTCTTGAGACTGAAAATGGCGAAAGGATTTGTGCCATTAATTTAATCTTAGAGTCCATAAATCAAAAAAGCAACAACCGGAAAAAGTGTAAAAGCAGTGCATAGCCGTGTCGCACAATGTTATAATACAAATATGATAAATAATGTTTTGATTTTTGTCGCGGCGTTTCTGTTGGTTATTAAAGGGGCGTTGCTGGCCACAAAATATGCGGAAAGACTCGCGGAAAATTTTCATTTATCGAAATATACCGTTGGTTTTATTATTGTTGCCATTATATCTATACTTCCGGAGACATTTATATCCATTAACGCGGCAATCGAAGGAATACCGGCGTTTGGGCTTGGGATGCTTTTCGGCTCAAACATCGCCGACCTAACTTTGGTTTTTGCGGTAATCATTTTGACGGCCGGCCGGAGCCTTAAAGTTGAGAGTAATGTGTTGAAAAACCGTGCTTATTCATTCCTTCTTCTTTTGCCGCTTGTCTTGGGTTTGGACGGGCATTTTTCCCGTCCGGAAGGAATGGTGCTTATTATTGCCGGAGCGATATTTTATTATATAACCCTGAAGGACGGTACTGATGGATCGCCTTATTTGCACAATGGGGAAGGACGTATTAAAAATTTTTTAATGCTGCTTTTGAGTATGGCGATACTGCTCGTCGGCGCGCACTTTACAGTAACTTCGGCAACCGCAATTGCCGGTTATCTGGGAATAAGCCCGATTCTCATCGGAATGCTTGTTGTCGGACTGGGCACCACAATGCCGGAACTTTTCTTTTCTTTGAGATCCGTAAAAAAAGATGACGACTCGCTAGCGATAGGGGATATTCTCGGTACGGTACTTGCGGACGCTACCGTCGTGGTTGGCGTTCTGGCTTTGATCAGCCCGTTCGCGTTCCCGCAGAAAATAATCTATATAACTGGCGCGTTTATGGTTGCGGCTTCATTCATTCTATTTCACGTTATGCGCTCCGGCAGGACAATCTCAAAAAAAGAAGCGTATTTTCTTTTTTTCTTTTGGCTGATGTTCGTTTTAGCAGAGTTGATGGCGATGAGAGGCTAGGCGTGGTGTTTTAACAACGGACCTCCATGCGCGTCCTGGATCTCCCAGCCAAGATCATAGATTTTTTGGCGCAGAAAGTCGGCAACGGCAAAATCATGTAATTTTCTGGCGGTCTCCCGCTCTTTTAGAAGCCGTAAAATATCCTCGCCGGGTTTTTTCGGCTCGCGGCGGACATCGGCAAGTCCAAACCCAAACATGCGATCGAACTCCAAAATAAGCCCCAAAACCTCACTTGCGGCGTATTTTTGACTATTTTTATTGTATTCGTTTATGATCACCCAGACTCGCGCCAGAGCTTTCGGCGTATCAAGGTCATTTAAAAAAGCTTCTTTCGCCTCGCTTGCAAATTTTGCAAGGACACACATATTTTTTTTATCTTGCAAAACTTGTGTCCTTGGCTCATTAAGCTTTTTTAAATTCAAAACGAAATCTTTAAGGCGTTCCAAAGAATTCTGTGCGAATTTTAACGACTCCAAGGTAAAGTTGAGTTGTGTGCGGTAATGCGCGCCAAGCACTAGATATCGAAAGGCAAGTGGGTCGAAATTTTTATTTTCAAGGTCGCGCAACGTAAAAACATTTCCTAGAGATTTCGACATCTTTTTCCCGTCCACCAATAAATGCTCGCCCTCAATAAAATATTTTACGAATCTTTTTTTTGTGGCACCCTCCGACTGCGCTATTTCATTTTCATGATGCGGAAAAAGCAGATCGATGCCTCCGGCATGGATATCAAAGCCCTCTCCCAAATATTTCATACTCATCGCGGAGCACTCAATATGCCACCCAGGGCGCCCTTCGCCCCACGGAGATGGCCATGACGGTTCGCTGTCCCCGCCTGCAACGCTATGCCAGCCCGCATCGCTACGCGAAGCGTTGCTGGCGGGCGTAGCATTGCGGGCAGGTTTTTTTGCTTTCCACAAAACAAAATCTTCCGCACTTCCTTTTTCGTATTCGTCGGAATCGGTTCTGCGGAAGTCCGATCCGCCTTTGGCGAGATCCGACTTCCGAAGCCGTGAAAGCCGGCCATACTTTTTGAATTTAGAAACATCAAAATAAACCGACCCGTCGGAGCGATAAGCAAGCTTATTTTTTATCAGTGTTTTTATCACGCCTATCATTTCCTTAATATGGTCCGTCGCTTTCGGATATTTCCACGCGGGTTCGATATTTAATTTTTTAATATCGTTATAAAACGCCGCCTCATAAGGTTTCGTAAATTCAAAAATACTTTTTTGGGCCTCTCGCGCATTTTTGATTATCTTATCTTCGACATCGGTTATATTTATCACGTGCTTTACTTTATATCCTGCGGATTCCAGCGTGCGGCGCAATACATCTTCAAAAATATAAGTCCGCAAATTTCCGATATGCGCGTAATTATAAACCGTCGGTCCGCAAGTATATAAACCGACTTGCCCTTTTTTAGTCGGCTTAAAAATCTCCTTTTTGCGCGTTAAAAAATTGTAGAGCTTAATCGTAGCCATTTTGCTAATTATGCCACAATTTCGGGCTTAAAACCACTTTCGGTGCTTGAAAAAGAGAAGCATGCCTAAGATGGCGGCGATGATGACGGCGAGAATGGCGATAAAATCATATGGCCGGCCGTAGAATTCATCGGGTGCTATGGCCATTGAAAAGATCGAGGCCGTGAGAGTTAATGGAAACGTGACAAAAGCCATCAGCGTAAGGCGTTTCATAATTTCATTGGAACGCATTGATAGGAAAGAAATGTTCGTGTCATAAAGCGTTTCTATGGTCTCTTTGTGATTTTCCAGCATATTCCAAACCTTTGAATATTCGCCGACGATGTCTTTTAAGTAAGGTTCCATGTCCTTGCCGAAAAAATTAAGTCCGTGGGAGGCAAGCGATGTCACTACCGTTTCGTGTGGTTTTATCGCCCTTCTGAAATTCAGAATGTCCCGTCTCAAGAAAAATATTTCTTGGATCGTCGCCTCATCTTCTCTCGCCGCGAGCCTGTCGTCTACCGAGTCTATCTTTAATTTAATATGATCAAGCTCCCGCAAAGCAAAATCATAAAGACGAGTAAGCATCTGATAAAACACCATGCTGACACCGCCCGAAAACAGACGGGCCAATTCATCCTTGTCCGATTCCAATTCGTTAAAAAATTCCGTGAGTGCCCCCTTCTCATCGTACCTAACGGTTATCAAAAAATCCTCGCCGATAATGAAATCAATCTCGGAACCGAGGCTCGTTCTTTTTTCATGGTTAAAAACGGGGAAGTGGAGAATTAGATACAGGAAATTCTGAAATTTATCGACTTTGGGCCGCAACGACGGGTGTGTCAGCTCCTCGGCGACTACCGGGTGAATGTCGTAATTTTCCACCAAGCGGTCTAATTCTTCCCAAGTAGGCTTATCCGCGTATATCCAGCGCTTATCATGCCATTTTAATTCTTTTATCATATATATGTATTGTAATATAAAAAGTAATTTGGGATAATAGAGTACATGTGGAATTGGAAAAAGCTCGGATTGTTTATCGGAGCCACCGCGTTGCTCGGTGCGGTTTTTTTCGTCGGATTATACACAGGTCTGCGGCTTCCTGCGGAAAATAAAATATCCAAGGTGCTCTCGCAAAATCCTCCGGCACCGCTTCCGGACGAAGTTGACTTTGCCGCCTTCTGGCAGGCGTGGTCAATCGCCGAGCAAAAATTCGTAGATATCGATAAGATAGAAAGGCAGGATATGGTCTATGGTGCCATTTCAGGATTGCTAAAGTCCATGGACGATCCATACACAGTATTTTTCACGCCAGAAGATAACAAGGCATTCCAGGAAGAGATCAAAGGAGAATTTCAGGGAGTTGGGATGGAAGTCGGCATAAGAAAAGAAATTCTAACAGTTATCGCGCCGCTGAAAGGATCGCCGGCGGAGCGCGCCGGAATCCGCGCTGGAGATAAGATATTAAAGATAGATGATAAATCTTCTGCAGACCTTACGCTGGAAGAAGCGGTAAGGACGATACGCGGAGAGAAGGGAACAAAAGTAAAACTTGTAATTATCAGGAACGGCGAAGACGACAGCAGGACTTTCGAGATCGAACGCGCGGTCATAAATATTCCGGTACTCGACACGGATAACAACGCATCGTCCAAGATCTCCAAAGAAAACGGGAAACCGGTCGAAGAAACGGATGCCGAAAAAAACGGGATATTCGTCATTAAATTATATAATTTCTCGGAAACTTCTCCGCTAAAATTCCGCGAGGCATTAAGGCAATTTATTTTGAGCGGGAACAAAAAATTGATATTGGACCTGCGCAATAACCCAGGCGGTTATCTGGAAGCGGCGGTTGATATTGCAAGCTGGTTTCTGCCGCAGGGAGACATTGTCGTAACGGAAGATTTTGGCAAAGGAGAAAAAACGGACCATCGGAGCAGAGGATATAATATTTTTAAAGATCTGCCGATGGTCGTACTTGTGAACGAGGGTTCGGCTTCCGCGTCGGAAATTCTTGCGGGAGCGTTGCGCGACCACGGCAAAGCCCGGCTCATCGGCCAAAAAACATTCGGCAAAGGCTCAGTTCAAGAATTATTGCCTCTTACCGCCGACACATCCCTGAAAATAACGATCGCCAAATGGCTTACCCCGAATGGAACATCCATTTCCGAGAAAGGACTCGAACCGGACATAAACGTTGAATTTAAAAAAGAAGATATGGACGCGGGCCGCGACCCGGTAATGGAGAAGGCGATAGAGGTATTGAAATCCCGATAACGAATATGCTAAGAATATAGCCACGCATGAAAGTTATATTACTCAAAGACATCCATACACTCGGGAAAAAGGGGGAGTCTAAAGATGTTTCCGACGGCTATGCGCGGAATTTTTTGCTGAAAAACAATCTGGCGTCGCTTGCGACCAAAGGGAACATCAAGCAATTGGAGGAGCAAATGAAAAGCAAAAAAGCGCGGGAGGAAAGAGCAATAGGCGATTTTCACGCGCTCCGCGCGGCACTTATGGAGCGTGGAATAGTGATCAAGAAAAAAGCTAACGAGAATGGTGAACTGTATGCCGGAGTTTCTCCAAAAGAAATTCTGGAGGCATTGCGCGCTTTGCATTTTCCCGTGCCGTCTGCTTTAGATGATAAATCTATATTTATCGAGAAACCAATAAAAACCGTGGGCTCCCACGAAGCAAAACTCGCCATGGGAGGCGAAGATATCAAATTGAAGATTGAGGTTAAAGGGGAATAGGAAGAAAAAAACATTCGACCAACCGCTACAGCTCTTAAACTCATTCTCGTCCGGCCAGCGCCGAACTCCGAGGGTTGCTAGGCTTTTTCACTCCCGATATGAATCGGGAGACCATGCTGAAAAAGCCGCAAAACCCGTTTAAGAGCTCATCGGTTGTTCTCATAAATGTTTTTTCCTAAACCACCGAAACTTGGTTGATGTGTTTTTTGGAGCCGTCGAATTTGGTTTTTCTTTTTACTTCAAATTTAACCACGCCTTCGCGTATCGCATAAATGGTGTCGTCTTTACCGAGCCTTACTCCGGCTCCGGCCGTAAATTTTGTCCCGCGCTGGCGTATCAAAATAGAGCCCGGCTTTGCTTTCTCGCCGGCGTAAAGCTTTATTCCTAAATATTTTGGTCCTGAGTCCCTATTATTCTGCGTAGAGCCTCCAGCTTTTGTATGTGCCATGAAATATGATGCTAATCTTCTAATCTCATGCTAATCTACAAATTGCGAATATTGGCAATTCGCATCATTAGCATAACATACGCATATTAGCATCTTATTTAATAAAATCAAGTCCACATTCCGGATCCTAAAAAGTCTCATAAATAGGCATTTTTTCGATATTATGGCCATTCTTATCATTATCCTCACAATTACGGCTCTTATTGGCCTCTGGCGTCTAAAAACGCTTACTCCGTCAAAGGAGCCGATAAAGATTGACGAAATAAGATAAAACTGCTATTTTTTCAGCAGAATCGGATATGACTTGATATCAGTTTTGATGTCTTTGGGTGTTCTGTTTTTTTTGATTGGATTGCCTTTGTCATTAAATAATTCGTGGCTTGCGGCTCCTTTTTTACTGATATTGTTCCCGACCGAAAAGCTAGGGCTTGTAGCGGACTATTCATTCAAATTATTCTACGGATGTTATATTTTTATTTTAGCTATTTTTAATCCGGAGCTCGGACCATATGGCCCAATACTGTGGTTCTTGGGCGTTGTTTTTAATTCGATTGTTATGGCGGCTAATAAGTTGAAAATGCCTGCGTGCACAACTCCGCCGGATAATAGTTATGTTCTCATGACAGACGAAACTAGGCTTAATTTTCTTGGCGATTGGATATGGCTTGGCGGCAACACGTTGATAAGCATAGGAGATATATTCATCTTCTTAGGAATTTGGATTTGTGTCGTCAGCCTCAATTGAAAATGAATATCATTTAAAAACCGGCGTCCCGGTTTTTTATTTTTTCGCGGGTTTTATTGAGGCGGTGAGAGTGATGAATTCTTTGGAGAGATTTTTTTGCGCGGAAATTTGGTCGCGGATAGAGTAGGGGAGAGAAACCATAATTTCCTTCAATTTCTTCTCGTCGGCCTCCAAAATTGCGTTCCATTTATCCATGAGATTGGCTTCAGCCAATATTGCTTTTACCTTATCAAAGTCGTATTTAAAGCGCTGTTGAAGTTTTTTTGACACATAATACCCGCGCTCATCGAATACGCGGTCAACTTTGTTTGCTTCCATGTACGCTTTAATGATCGCCTGCAAATCTTTTACGCGCTTATCATTATTTGTTTCCGACTCTTTAATGGCAAAATATTCCTGAAGCACCTGCTGGAGCTGGGCTTCGTCCGGCGCCGAAATATCCGCTTTTTTATAAAGATGCTTCCATGCAGGGCAAATGGGTTTGTACGCGCAGTAATCACAAAGTATTGAGATAATCGCGGGAAATGCATTCTCCGCGATATTTTTTTCCATCTGTTTGATAGTTGCAAGTACCGCGTCTTTTGTCGCGGCAATGGAAGATGATTCTCGCGAAGACGATATTTTTTCGCCGTGCTTCAAAAAATAAAGCGAAAGTTTTATTTTCGCAGGATCAAGCGAAGGCCAGCGGCGGTTTAGCGCCATATGGTAAATTGACATTTGTAGATCTCCGTCCACCGCGCCTTGAGAAGGAAGTTTTCTGTTCGTTTTGTAATCGATTATTTCGTAAACTCCGTCGGATAATTTATCGACACGGTCGATGATGCCCGCCAAGACGTGCACGCCGCCATTTGAGTCTTCAATTGGCAGTTCGAACTTCGATTCGGTGTCGACCACGGAGAAATTCCACGGCGGATTATTTTTATAAAAATTTTTGAGCAGGGATTTTCCGCTCTCTTCATAAATTGAAATTAATTTATTATCGAGCGCTGGGACGATTTTTAATACTGATGTCGCCCAAGCCTCCGTAAAGTTTGCCAATATCTCGTCCATGGTAGGGAACACAGGGTCGTGCGAGAACATGAATTTGAGCGCCGCGTGGACCGAACTGCCAAAAACCGTGTGCACGGTCTTCGTCGCCTTGATCTTATCTATGACCTGAAATTTAAATTTCTGCGGGCATTGCTTGAATGTTTGAATATTTGAATATGATGTGCGCATTTAAAAATCATATACAAATAAACCGAATTTTAGAAGGATTCGACCATTGTCTTTGTGCGACATAATTGATACGATATTAATTATGGAACAAAAGTTAGCAGGCGATTATATTGCAGGATTTGTTGATGGCGAAGGATGTTTTTATCTGACATATAGAAGTGAAAAAAAATATAGCAGACCGGGCCAGCCAATCTACCACAGATGGGTGCCTTATTTTGCGATAGTTCTACGGGAAGACGACAGGGAAATATTAGAAAAAATCAAACACACGGTTGGGTGTGGCACAATATCATATACTCAAAATCAGGTTCGATTCAATGTTCAAAATATCACCGATATATTAGAAAAAATTATACCTTTTTTTGATAAGTACAAGTTACAAGCTAAGAAATACAATGACTTTATCCTTTGGAAAGAGGCGGCGCAGCTTATTTCTAAAAATATCTACAATAATCGTAATTACAGCGATAAGCAACATCAGGAGTTAGTAAATATTCGAGAAAAAATGAAGTTGTATAAAAGTAAAATGCACAGGGGATATAAAAACCAACCTTATACAAAGTGACGCACAATGTCTATTTTCCGACGTTTTATATTGCGGGCTTTTCCGACACTATATTACTTCACGAAAGGATTAACGCCAGAGGCCAGTCCTCTCATTGTTTCTACAAAAGGATTCCATATCACCTCTTTAAGAATATTCCAAAGATGATAAGCGGAAGCCGCAAGATAATTATTCCAGAGCGAGGAAAGCCAATTTCCTATGAATCCGAAATTGTCTTTTAAAAGCGGGTTTGAAAAAAGCGAGCTTAAAGATACGCCCAAAAGACTTAAAATAACGACCAAAAGTACGATTATGATGATGATTTGTACGAATCCATGCTGTTTAGCCATGCTTATATTATACTACAGGTAAAGCAATGGGTCGAGATAGGCGTTTGGGTTGGCTACAGGAATTGAAACGTTTTTGCAGTTCATACTACTTGTATATCGCTGAATCGTAACCGCGCTTGATGCAAAAACTGTTAAGTGAAGATGGGCGCCAAGTATTCCGGCAGGCTCAACGGCTCCCGTATAACCGGAATATCCGATTATTTGGTCTGAAGCGATCTGGTCTCCGGCGACTACTTTAATTATGCTTAGATGAGCATACAAAGTGGCCAACCCATTTTGGTGATCAATCAATATCCATTTGCCGTATGAGTAGCAACCAAACTGAAGATCAGTATTGCCGGTTGCCGTGACTTTGCCCGGTCCGGCCGATTTAATCGGCGTTCCGTTGCGCGCACGCAAATCAATCCCGTTGTGAGTCCCTGATCTGTATAATCTTACCGAATCAACTGTTTTACCGAAGTATTGAGTTATAAAAACATTATCCAAAGGCCAAGCCAAAACGCCCTTTCCTACCTGAGGTAATTTGGACTTATCCAGCTCATATTTTAACTGCGATTCAAATTGAAACAATTCCATTTCAAAAGCCTCTTTCTTGGCCTGCCGGTCCTTTAATAATTTTTGATATTCCGCTTCCTGATTTTTAGTTGCCTTCAATATGGATTTTTTTTCTGTTTTCCCCTGCTCCTGAATCAATTTTTGATCGACAAGATCGTTTTTTAAATTTTGAAGGTCTTTATTGGCGACCTCAGCTGAACCCTTTTTGCTTTCCAGCTCGATTTTCAGGCCTGCCAGCTTATCAAAATTTTCCCGTATCTTTCCGTTCAGCACCTCGATATTTTCAAGCTCCGTAAAAAAATCGGAAATGGTCCAGAATTTCAAAAAAGCTTCGAACGCGGTATTTTCTTCGGACTGATTCAAACTTATCAATATCCCTTTTATTGCTTTTTGCCTCTCTATCATCGCCGTTTCCGTATTTTTGATCTCATATGCCAGCTGCTGTATTTCCAGTTCTTTTTTCGAAATTTTCTTGGATGTCAGGACGATCTGTGTGTTTAATGCCTTAATTTCGGCGTTTAATTTGGCGATCTGCGCGTTCAGCGTTTTCGCTAATAACTGCGCTCCTTCGATGCTTCCCTTATATTGCCTCATTTCTTCTTCCAGTTTCCGGATTTCCTCATTTTTGGCGTCAATTTGGCTCTTTAAATCATTTATATCGGCTCCGTACGCTGGCGCATAAAAAGAGGCCGTGAACACCAAAAATAAGCCTAAAAAAACGATTTTTATGTTTCGCTTCATTGGCCTTATTTTAACATGAAAATCGCGGCATTTATACGCAAAATTGACTTATCTTTCCCTAAAACTTCCATTATTTCGAAAGGGCCAGGGGAGAATTTTTTACCGGAGAGCGCTACGCGCAACGGCCACAATAGCTCTCCCCTATCTTTACCGGCTTTAGCCAAAAAGAGTTTTTCCAGATTTTCTTTTGTCATGCCGTTCTCGGCAACCAACTGCAAAATAGATTTTGCTGTTTCTAAAGAATTCTTAATGGTTAAATTATCCATCTGTTTCCATTTCAAAAGTTCTGCGTCATATTCCGGTTCTTTGAAAAAAGAATCCGTTTTTTCCGGAAGTTCGGAAAGTTTTTTGAGCCGCGGCTGTTCCAGCGCGATTACTTTTTCAAGCATTGAAAATTGAGAATTGGAAATTGGAAATTGGAAAAAACCTTTACTCAATTCTACTAATTCTTTTAAAGGTTTTTTTCTTATGTATTCTCCATTCATCCAGTCTAGTTTAGTCATATCAAAGATCGCACCCGCACCCTGCACGCGGTCAATTGAAAATTCTTTTATCAATTCTTTCTTTGAAAAAATTTCTTGTTCCCTGCCGGGATTCCAGCCTAAGAGCGCCATGAAATTAAACAAAGCATCGGGTAAATAACCTTCATTTTTATAATCAATTACCGAAGTCGCCCCATGCCTTTTTGAAAGTTTTGAGCGATCTTTTCCGAGTATCAGCGGCAAGTGGGCAAATATAGGTTGCTGGAGCCCAAGTGCCTCCTCGAGCAAAATTTGCTTCGGGGTATTTGAAATATGGTCCTCTCCTCTTATAACATGTGAAATTTCCATTGTGGCGTCGTCCACAACAACAGCAAAATTATATAACGGCGTCCTCAAATCCTTTGCCAAAGAAAAATCGCCCAAAAGCGCCGGATCAAATTCTATTTCGCCCCTTATTTCGTCTTTGAATTTAACGGTCTTTTCGGTGTCGTTCTTGAAGCGAATCAAGCCTTTTCCCAGTTTTTTTCCGCGCGCGTCGCAGGTATGCTGCGGAGAAAATTTATTTGCCACCTGCTTTTTCCTTTCTTCGTCCAATTCTGCCTGCGAGTGCGGGCAATAAAAAGCCATCCCATCGGCAAGCAATGTTTTTAAATATGTTTCGTAAATATCTATCCGCTCGCTTTGCCGGGTTATCTCGCCGTCCCAATTGATCCCGAGCCATTTGAGTCCCGCGACAATATCGTCTTCAAATTTCGCCTCCGAACGCTCAATATCGGTATCTTCAATGCGCAAAATAAATTCTCCGCTGTTGTGTTTCGCAAATAAATAATTAAAAAGTGCCGTGCGGGCGGTCCCCACATGCAAATATCCTGTCGGCGAAGGCGCAATCCTTGTCTTTACACGCATATAGCGCTTATTTTAGCGCATTATTTGCTATTCGTGAATCCCCAGTTTCAAAAGTTCTCTGCCTATTTTTTCGGCGGCGTCCAAGCGAGAAAAGATCTGCGCTGCCTTGTTCATTTTCGCGACCCTTTCCTTGTCAGCCAATATTTTATCGATCTGCGCCATAAGAAGATGCGGCGTGAGATTTGTTTCCTCAATAATCTCACAAGCCCCGAATCTCGCGTAAGCATAGGCGTTCTCGCGCTGATGATCTTGCGCCGCGGACGGCAGAGGAATCAAAATTGCCGGAACTCCCCATGCTGATATTTCAAATATTGCTCCTGCAGCCGCGCGGGAAACTACAATGGATGCGGCTTTTGACGCATTCCTCAATTCGCCCTCATCCAGAAAAGAGAAAACATGGTACCTATGCTTTAAATCCATCTTTTCCAAAAGTATATCTGCTCTTCCCGATACGTCCGCAAAATTATTTTTTCCGGTTTGATGGATGATTTGGTATTTTTTTACCATTTCAGCAAGGCCGGATAGTATTGTTTCATTTATCCTCTCGGAGCCCTGAGATCCTCCGAGCACAAGCACTGTCGGGCACCCTTCTTCCAATTTGAAATAATCTATTGCTTCAAGCATATTTCCGCCTACAACTTGCGGGCGTATAGGATTTCCTACAAGCGCGACATTTTTACTCTCAAAATATTGCAGAGATTCTTCGAATGAAACAGCTATGCGGTTGACCCAGTTTCCAGCCCACTGATTGACGAGGCCGGGCACCGTATCCGACTCATGGATCATTACCGGAATTCCCAATATTTTTGCCGCGATTAAAGTCGGGAAACTTGCATAGCCTCCCTTTGAAAAAATAACATCCGGCACCAATTTATATAATTTCCAGAAAGCGGAAAAGATGCCGGCAAAAGTTTTAATTGAATCACCGAAATGCCGCAGCGAAAAATAGCGTCTTAGTTTACCAGCGGGAATTTTTATAAAACGGATCCTTTCTTCCAAAAGCATATCTGCGTCGATCGGGTCGTCGGACATTAAGAAAAATTCGATCTTTGCTATATTCTCCTGCTCCGCCGTCCTTCGTAGCGCGCGCACAACCGCGATCAGTGGATAAAAATGCCCGCCCGATCCTCCTCCCGCCAATAAAATTTTCATATATTTATGTTAAGATTTAGTTTTTGAGATATTTAAAATTATACCGACCTCTATTAGCGTCATCATTATAGCAGAGCCGCCGTAAGAAACAAACGGCAAAGGAATCCCGGTGAGAGGTATCAGGCCTGTGATTGCCGCGATATTGATTAGCGCCTGAAATATGATCAAAAAAAGAAGTCCGGCACCCAGCAGCCTTCCGAACGCATCAGGAGCTCTCCCTGTTATTTTGATGCCCCTGATAAAAAAGAGTAAAAAAAGCGCCAGTAAAATTATTGCTCCAATAAAACCGAGCTCTTCGGATAATATCGCGAAAACGGAATCGCCCACGGGCTCCGGTAAATAACTGAATTTTTGGCGAGACAACCCGAATCCCCTGCCCCATAACCCACCTGAACCAACCGCGATGAGTGCCTGATTGATTTGATACCCGGCGCCAACCGGGTCCGCAGAACTGTTCCAAAACGTACTTACCCTCTCAAGTCTGTAGGGTTCGATTAAAACTAAACCAACAAATGCCGAAAGCCCGATGCCCGCAAATATGGCGAGCTGCCGAACCGGCCCTCCGCTATAAAAAAATAATGCAAAAACAGATATCATCAGAACTCCCAGGGTCCCGATGTCCGGCTGAAAAACAAGAAAAGAAGCAATAAAAACGCTCATGATTATAAAAGGAAGAAACCCGAATTTGAAAGAGCGAAGTTCTTTACCCCTTGTTTCAAGCCACGCGGCAAGATAAACGATATACGCGAATTTCATAAATTCAGACGGCTGAAAAGATATCACCCCGAAACTAAGCCACCTTTTTGCTCCGCCGTGGTAAAAACCTATCCCCGGTACAAAAACCAGAAACATTAGAAAAATTCCGACAAGCAGGATCGGCAGAGCTAAATTCCGCAAATATTTGTATGGGGTCATAAGCGCGAAATAAAATAATATCGCCCCCGGCAATAATCCGTAGAGCATCTGGTGCAGGAGAAAATAATAAGCTTCCCCGTATTTTTCCGACGAAATTCCCAAAGACGCCGAGGCCAAAATAAAAAAACCGAAAATAACCATTGTTGCGAAAAGAAGCAGAAATACTTGATCGTATTGTCGAAGCTGGATATTACGCATTAATATTCCGTTTAAGGATTACACCGTTTCTCATGATCTTCTTGTCGCCGTCATCTGCAAAAGCAATTTTCCCGTTCACAATTACGCACTTCATGCCGTCGGGATAGCGGAACGGATTTTTATATGTTGCCCTGTCGCGGAAACCATTCTCATCAAAAATCACAATATCAGCCAAATGGTTTTTGCTAAGCCTACCTCTGTCGTCAAGTCCTAGAATTTTCGCCGGATGAGATGTCATTTTTTCAATTGCTTCTTCCGGCTTCAATTTTGCCTTTGGAGAAACCACGCTAAAAAATCGCGGATAAGCGCCGTATGAACGCGGGTGGACCAAATCTCCCGATCTTTGAAATTCAATATTGTATCCTGCTCCGTCCGAAGCAAGCACCGAATCTTTATGGCGCGACGCAAAAATCAGGTTTTTGGCGGCTATGGTCTTGCCAAAAAAAGTTATATTTAAAGAATTTATCTTTAGAATTTCTAAAATAACCTCTTCCGGCGGCATGGAAACCTTGAGCGCTATCTCCAGCAGGGTTTTTCCAACGATATTTTTATCAGCTTTCGCGGATGCGATAAAAATGCGGTCGGCATGCAAAGTTATGACCTTGAGGTCTCTTAATATTTTTGCGGATTCAGACGGGTCGCTTATTCTTTTTAGAATTACTTCGTCGTTTCCCTCCCTCGCCCATTCCGGCAGAAGGTTCATCAGCATTGAGCCGGTGCGCAAATAAGGGAAAAAATCGAAATAAATTTCGAGCCCGCTTCCTTTCGCGTTCTCGATCATCCGCAAAGCTTTTGTAAAATCTCCCCACGAACTTCTTCCTATCGCTTTAATATGCGAAATGACGGTTCGGACGCCGGTGGTTCTTACGGCATCGATCAGCGCCGCAACGGATGGCAGAAAATTTTTCCCCTCATCGCGGAGATGGATTTTATAAAGCCCGCCGAAACTTTTGACAACTTTTAAAAGATCGATCGTTTCAGCAAGCGTTTTTCCCCAATCGCGAAAAGAAAAATTGGAGGATAGGCCCCATGCCCCTTGGACCATCGCTGATTCCAAAAGTATGGCCATTTCATCCGCGACCACGGTGTTCCTCCGCAGAGTTTCGTGCCCGACCAAAGACGCGATATTTACCCCGGGGTGGATGTCCTTTAGCACATCATAATATTCGCTCATTGAATTCCAGTCCAGATTTATCGCGGATGCGGCGACCCATTTATTGAGATCCATGAGAGTTTCTTTTTTTGTGATCGGTGCCAACGATTCTCCGCAATTTCCGAAAAGAATGGTTGTTACGCCCTGACGAATCATGCTGTCCTGCGAGGGATTTGAAAAAATAGTCGCGTAAGTATCGGAATGATTCGTAAGGTCGATGAATCCCGGGGCGACAATATGCCCCGTTGCATCAATGGTCTTTTCAGCGGAAGCGCTCGATAGATCGCCGACATCTTTTATATAATTTCCGGAAATTCCGACATCGGCTTTTCTTGGGTGAACTCCAAGCCCATCAATGACGGTCCCGTTTTTGATTAGAATGGAATAGGTCATATTTTAAAATTATAGCATATGGCGGTCAGCGACTTATCAATTGTAAGATCATCCCAAAGGCAGCAAAAACAGCGGACAATATCCAAAAACGCATGACAACCTTCTCCACCGGCCAGCCGATGGCCTCAAAGTGATGATGAATTGGCGCGACTAGAAAAACTTTTCTTCCAAAAAATCTCTTGGAAGAAAGTTGAATGATCACGGACAAGGATTCGATCACTAGCGGCAAAGCGATTATGGGCAATACCACGACTGCATTGGTTAAAAATGCTACCGCCGCAAGAGATGTCGTTAAACCCATAATGCCTGTCTCCGACATGTAAAATCTGGCTGGCGGGATATTGAACCACAAAAAAGCCAGGATCGAGCCCGCTATCACCGCGCAAAACGCGGCTATATCGATTTGATTCTGGAAAAAAGCTATTCCGGCGTATGCGGCAAAAATATTGGCGAAAACTCCTCCGGAAAGCCCGTCCAGACCATCTATCACTCCCCCGCTGAAAACCGCCAAAGTCACTAAAATATAAAATATCGGAAACAATACCCCAAGACTCCAGTCGCCTAATCCGGGAATAAAAATCACCTCTGTTCCCAATTTAAAATAAAACCAATATGCGCCGAGAGCGGCTATTAAAGTTATTAAAATTATCCTGCGAGTAAAAGTAAGTCCTCCGCCGGCATATCCGCCTTTCTGAAAAACTAAAAGCAAATCATCCAATAATCCAACCATGGAACCGGCTAATAAAATTCCCAATGGCACCCATGTTTGCCCGCGCGACAAAAAATTAAATTTTGTGAAAAACGGCCCATCGTAATACGCGCCAAAAAACCAAAAGAGCAAGGCGACTATCAGTGTAGTTCCCCAGATCAATATCCCGCCCATGCGCGGAGCGCGCACTTCGCGCTCTTTGTGGAGCGCGTTGAATATCGGAGTCCCCGATCCGTCCGGCGACAGCGTTCGCGCGTCTTTGCGCCACATTTTATATTTATACAAATAATGCGCGAGCACCGGCGTCAAAACTATTCCAAGAAAAAAAGCTACCCCGCCGAGCCCCAAAACTTTATAGATATTTAAAATCAGCTCGCTCTGCATAAAAATAGTTTAGCAGAAATTTCTTGAAGAGTAACCCCCTCTTACCTCACCTTTCGCTAAAGCGAATCCTCTCCTTCTAAAGGAAAGGAGCAATGTATATTTTAAAATTCTACAAATTCCCTCTCCTTACGAAGGAGAGGGCTCGTTCTTACGAGGGGTGAGGTTAAACAAAAAACACCGGCTCCCGCAAAGACTCTTTTTTGAATCTCCACAGAAACCGGCTGAATCTTTTCCAGTTTTACTCGACGATCTACTGGCCGCGGGTTAGGCCAGTTTACCCAGCCATTACAGCTTGCGATGATGCCGAGAATTGCAATAACATAAGTGACAACAAAAAACATTTTCAACATTTTTCCTCCTTCTTTTTTGCGCCAATATGAAAATTTCAGAGAACTTAGTTGAATAATAGCATATTTTAATGCTATAGTCAATACCTAAAATACCCTTATTTTACAATGATTTTATATATTCTAGGATTTTCTTAACATCCTCAAATCTGCCCTTCTCGGATGAGCCCAAAACGACGATGCCGTAGAGATGTCCGCCGGGATACGGGTATTGAACGATAACGAGCAGATTGCCTCCGGCGAGATCAGTGAACCCGGTCTTTCCGCCGATTAGTCCTGTGATCTCGCTTTTTAATAAATTAGTCGGATGAAGCGGGTGAATAAATCCTTCCTTTGACTGAACTTCTGTAATTTCCCCAAATTGCCAAAGCTCCGAATCAATCGTTGCTTTTGCGATATTCATAAGGTCTTCCGCGGAGCCATAGGCGCCGGATTCGGTTGTCGAAATATCCAACCCTGTCGCGTTATGAAAATTCATTGTAAAAGCACCCAAGCTATTCGCTTTTAAATTCATCAGATTGATGAACCACGCTTCCGATTCGCTTTGCGGCGCCGTATTTTTTTGGGCCGCGGCTTCAACTAAAGCCATTGCCGCGTCGTTCGAAGATTCCACCATTGCCATCGCCAAAAGATCGCGTGCCAAAAAATGCTCTCCTACTTTGAGCGAGGAAGGCTCCGGAGTGGAAACCGCCGTTCGGGATACGGCAACTTCTTCATTCAAATCCAACGCGTCCAAAATAACCAAAGTACTTACTATTTTTGCAATACTGGCCAAAGGCAGAACCAGATTTTTTTCTTTTTCATAAATTATTTTTCCGGAAAAAAGATCTATAGCGTACGCGGACTTTGATTCAACCTCCGGCGGCGCGTGTATCACAAGCGCTCCCATAACATTCGCCTGCAAATTTTTTGACAAATTCGTGTCGGTTTTTCCCGAAGGAAGCAATATCAATAAAAATAACAGGAGCGCCGACGCGAAAATGTATAAATTGTCTTTTTCTATCATAAAATTATTTTGCTTCCGCGGATGTTTCTTTGAGGAAAGCGTCCAATTTTTCGGCAAATGCGCCGAATTCAGGAAGCTCGGAAATAGAACTGATGCCGAGAAACTTCAAAAAATCAGTTGAAATCCTGTAAAAATATGCGCGCGCGTCTTTGTGATCTCGGGTCCGCTCCACAAGCCCCCTCATTAAAAGATTGCGTATCATAAAAGATGAATTTACTCCGCGAATATAATCTATTTCGCTTCTCTTTATCGGCCCTTTGTAAGCAATGATTGCCAGGGTTTCTAAGCCTGCACGCGTGAGCTCTCCGTCAAATTCCTCTTTGGCGAAATCTTCAACTATTTTGGAGACTTCGCTTGCTGTTACCAAAGACACATGGTCTTCGTCCTTTAAAAGCTCCAAAGCGTGCGCTTCCGCAAGGTGTGCCTCGAGTTCTTCTAGTGCCTTCTTTATCTCCGCGTCGCTCTTTTTTAACGCCGTCGAAAGGCGCGAGACGGTCATCCCCTCGCCTCCGACAAAAAGCAACGCCTCGATTTTTTTAGCTAATTCACTCATTTTTTTTCATTTCAATACTACCAAATACACCATTTTGTTCAAATATCGCGAATCCCTGTCGAACAAGCTCAAGCAGCGCAAGAAATCCGACGATTATTTCTATTTTGTCTTTTTTTTCTTCTCCGCCAAAGGCGGATCCGCCTAGAGCGGAAAAATTCACATTTATCATTTTTTCCAGCCTCTCCTTTAACTCATTCATTTTTTCTTCCAATGAGACTGCTTTTTTTATCGAATCTTCCGGTAAGCTTTCGATCTGTGGTATTGCCGTTAATATCTCTTTTAAGACCTGAGCCAGATTTTCTGTGCCGATATCCTGTGGCGGAAAAAATACCGAACTCATTCCAAGATATGCTTCCCTTCCGAATAAATGCCTTCCTTGCTTGTTGATATCACGGAGTTTCAAAGACAATTCTTTGAAGAATTTATACATTTTGAGCCGCCTCTCAAGGTCTTTGATATCCATTTCCTCCTCTTCGGAGATTTTGAGGCCAGGCATCAAAGAACGTGATTTGATCAATATCAAAGTGGAGGCGATGACCAAAAAAGCCGCAAGCTCTTCCTTGGGCATCTCCTCAAGCGACTTTAGATACGAAATATACTGATCCGCGACCTGTGAAAGGGATATTTCGTTGATGGATAATTTCTCTTCCTCCACTAGGCCCAAAAGCATATCCAAAGGGCCCGCGAATTTTTCCAAAGCTATGCTGTACATGATTAAAGAATTTTAGCCCATTTTCCATATTTGCACAATCGGTATTTTGTGCTAATCCAAATATAGATAAGAAAATAAAAATGGCAACTTTGCCGCTTTATAAACAAAAGGTTGTTGAAGAGATACGCCTAATCTCAAGATCGGAAAGATTGAAAAGCCTCAAGAGAGCGGATTTCAACCCGTTCATGCTTCATTCCGAAGATATAGCAGTTGACCTGCTGACCGACTCCGGTACCGGAGCGCTGTCGCAGGAACAGTGCGCGGCGGAGGAAGAAGGGGACGAAACATACTGCGGTTCCAAAAGCTGGCGCGCTCTGGAACATTCGGCCAAAAGCGTTCTCGGGTTTCCATACGTAATTCCGGTCCATCAGGGCAGAGGCGCGGAGCACGTGGTTGATTTCGTTCTTGTAAAAAAGGGGTCGCTTGTTCCCGGAAACGCGCACTTTGACACTACAAAAGCGAATATAGAGGTCATGGGCGGAAAACCGATTGATTGCACAATATCGGAAGCCTATGATCCGTCTTCGGGACTTCCTTTCAAGGGCAACATAGATTTGCCGAGGCTGGAAAAAATTCTGAAAAAACACGGCACAAAAATTCCCTATGTTCTTTCAACAATAACCTGCAATCAAGTCGGCGGTCAGCCGGTCTCCATGAAAAATCTGAAAGAATCCTCGGCGCTTTGCAAAAAATACGGGATCAGATTTTTTCTGGATGTCGCGCGTTTTGCCGAGAACGCATATTTCATCAAGAAACGCGAAAAAGGTTTCGGCAAAAGAAGCATCAAAAGTATTATTGACGAAATGATGTCATACGCGGACGGCGCGCTTATGAGCGCAAAAAAAAACGCGTTGAACCAATCCGGAGGACTGATACTTTTGAGAAATAAGGAACTTTTTGAAATATTACAGCCTTATGGTGCATTGTTCGCCGGAGGCATTCAATACGGCGCTATGTCCGGAAAGGCGATGGCATCCCTCGCGGTAGGTCTGAAGGAGGGGGTAAAAGAGCGGTATTTGGAATATCGCGTCGCGCAGATAGAATATTTAGGAAATAAACTTCGCGAAATCGGCGTTCCTATTGTTCTACCGATCGGCGGACACGCAGTATTTGTAAATGCGGGCGAATGGCTACCGCAAATTCGGTGGAATCTTTTTCCGGGGCATTCTCTCGCCTGCGCTCTTTATCTGGAAGGCGGAGTGCGCGCGGTGGAAATCGGTTCTCTGCTTGAAAACCGCGATCCGAAAACACGCGAAAACCGCCGGGCAAAATGGGAGTTACTTCGCCTCGCTATCCCCCATCGTCTTTACGTAAAAGAACATCTGGATTATGTGGCGGATGTTTTTAGAAAGCTTTCGGAAAAACGTTCTTCCGTCCGCGGAGTTGAATTCGTCCGCGAAACCTACCCGATGAGGCATTTTACGTCAAAATTCCGACTTATAAAAAGCTGATTAGCCTCGGCTTTTTTTATTTGTTATAATTCCTCTTGAGAGTTAAACTGGATAAAAGGCGCAAATTAAAGCAATAAAAAATGGCAGAAACAGAACCACAAAACGAACAACCAGTAGATTTCAGCGACAGGCTTAAAAATGTAAGTTTAACCCTAAAGCCCAAATCTTTTAATGCAGACTCTTATTTGCGGCCTGAATCAAGGTTAATGCATTGGACAATCAAATATTCAAATGGACTTATAAAAAATGAGCGACAGGCAAATTTTTTTTTAATCGGAATATCAAGTTTTTTTTTCGCGGCATCAATAATTTTGTTATGGCTGTCATTTCACGAGCCGTCAAAAACTCCAGCAAAATTCAAAGGCAACATTCCCGCCGATGCTCCAAAATTCAACGGTTTCAGACAAAGAGGTTTTACGCTTATAGAATTACTGGTGGTTATTTCTATAATAAGCCTTTTGGCAAGCATCGTCCTGGCTTCTCTTTCAAGCGCGCGCATGAAAGCCAGAGACGCGTCAAGAATGCTTGCTCTTGAACAAATTGAAAAAGCGTTCGCTCTGTATGTTACTACCAACAATAATTATCCTCTTGCAAATACAACCAATAAAGCAGCTACTGATTATTCTGGAGGAATAGTTTATGTCGTAAATTCTTATAGCAACGACGAGGGCGCATCCGCTGGCGGTTATGTAAGATTTTGGGCAGACCTTGAACAGGAATTGGCGCCATATATATCCAAATTACCAATTGACCCGATTAATTCAATTGGAGGGTTTGGCAGCGGCTATTTTTATTTTTATGAAGCATACTTTGACGCAAGCGGCAAACCGGTTCCTTTATATTGGGATCCTGCTACTTGTAATTTAACAATAAATGGCCCCGGTTTTGCAATTTATGGCGCTATCGGAGCCCAATTAGAAACCGCCGCCTCTAGATTAGAAGAGCTTGTGTCGGTTTGTTGGCCTGGCGGGGAAAAATTTCAATGGATTTTTTTAGAGTTATAGCTGTTATTGCTTGACATATTATTGCGTTAGTGAAGTTCTTCTGCGGAGAGATGTAATTCTTTCAGCTGCGCTTTTTTCACTTTGGAAGGAGCGTTCATCATCAGGTCGTGCCCTTCGCCGGTTTTCGGGAAAGCGATTACTTCGCGAATGTTGGGTTCATTTTGCAAAAGCATCATTAAACGGTCAAAACCCCAGGCGATTCCCCCATGCGAAGGCGCCCCATATGACAAGGCATCCAGCATATGCCCGAAATTTTTTAAAATTCTCTCTTCGGAAAAACCCATTATCTCAAAAACTTTTTTTAGGGCTTCGGGCTTATGGTTCCTTATAGAGCCTCCGCCGATCTCGCAGCCGTTCAGCACAATATCATATTGTGTGGCCAGAATTTCCGGTATTTTTTCTTTTTTCATCAGCCAGTCCATATGCTCTGGCTTTGGCGCGGAGAAAGGATTGTGGGTAAAGGTCCATGCCTCTTGCCCTGAGCTTGTTGAAGAGTCAGCCAATTCGAAAAACGGAAAATCCACCACCCAGCAAAAAGCGAGCAAGTTTTTATCATTCTTATCTTTTCTCAAATCCGGCCTGTCCGTCTGATATTTTTCCACCGCTTCCTTATATGTAAGGCGTGGAAATGGCTTTTCCTGTATCTTTTTCTCAGGGTAAAGCGCCTCAACTATTTTTATTAAAAGTTCTTCATTTAGCGCGATGACATCTTCCGCCTCGATAAAACTAATCTCAAGGTCTAGCTGCGTAAATTCTGGCTGGCGGTCGCCTCTCGTGTCTTCGTCGCGGAAGCACCGTGCTATTTGAAAATAACGCTCAATACCGCCCACCATCAACAACTGCTTATATTGCTGGGGAGACTGCGGAAGCGCGTAAAATTTACCCGGCTCCACGCGTGATGGCACCAGGTAATCGCGCGCGCCTTCAGGAGTAGACTTGGAAAGAGACGGCGTCTCAACTTCAATAAAGCTTTTTTCGATAAGAAAATCGCGGATGAATTTTGTTACCTGCGAGCGTTTTGCCAAATTATTCATCATTCTCGCTCTGCGGATATCAACATAGCGGTATTTCATCCGAACATCCTCCCCGACCTCGTATCCGTCCGTTCCAACTTCAAACGGCGGGGTTTTCGCCTCGGAAATTATTTCGATAGAAGAAACTTTAACTTCTATTCCGCCAGCCGGACCTTCCTTCGGATTTTTCATCGCTTCCGGGCGCGGGTTTACCGTGCCTTTAATTTTTACAACCCATTCGGGGCGCAATATGCTTGCAATTTCGTGCACTACTTTATCCGAGGGAGGAACAACGAGCTGAACTTTTCCCGATCTGTCGCGCATATCAAAAAAAATGAGCTTGCCGTGATCTCTGCGAACATCTATCCATCCGCAAAGCTCGATTTCGCTATTTAAATTTTCCGGAACATCAATTATGTTTGTTCTCATTAAATTTATTCGTATATTCGTAATGATTCGTAATTGGTAGTGTCACAAAAAACGTACTTCCCTTGCCTTCGCCTTTGGACTCCGCCCAGATCTCACCCTTGTGGTCGTCCACTATTCTTTTTGCGATATATAGCCCAAGGCCCGTACCTCCGGCATTCGCGCGAGAAGCATCTTTGCCGCCTCTTACAAATTTATGAAAAACGGAAACTGCGGTTTCTCGCGACATGCCTATTCCGGAATCTTTTACCGAAAGCTTAAGGCTATCATCCTCTTTTTCGAGCTTAATTTCAATGTCCCCGGCGTTGGTATATTTTAAAGAATTATCTATCAAATTAAAAATTACCTGGCGCAATTTCCACGCATCCCCGAAAATTTTAGGAAGGCTTCCTACTCGTGAAGGAATCCATAAAATCCTGATACCCTTATCTTTCGCGGGTAACTGGAATTCATCAACTATCGAATCTACCAAAGCTCTTAAATCCATCTCGGCGAATTCATATTTCATCCTGCCAGATTCCATCCGCGAAAGGTCAAGCAGGTCGTTCACAAGTTTTATCAGGCGTTCATTTGAGAGATAAACTTTGTTCATCGTAGTGCCTATTTCGGGGCTCACCTTGCCGTAGCTTCCTTCGCGAATCATTGAGATATAGCCCTTGATTATAGAAAGCGGCGTTCTCAACTGATGCGACGCAATGGAAATAAATTCCGACTTTGCCTCATCAAGCCGTTTTAATTCGATATTTGCCCGCTCCAAATCCCGCGCCAGACGCTCGATTTCTTCGCGTGATTCAATTTCCCGAAGCACGCTTTTATAAAGCAGGATTCCTACAATAACTGTAATAAAAAGCAAAAGAATATTAATGAGCTGTTCATTGCTTCCAAATTCGGATATTAGAGCGCGAACAGAAATAAATACCCACAACGATGCAATTAGTAATTGCGTAGTGATGATATTGATATTCATCAACCTATAACGCAGAATTGCAAACCCCATAATTATGGGGTAAAAAGAAACCGTTAGATTCATAAAAGGATATATATTGATTTGATATTCCGGCAAAAAACTAAAACTGCCGCCGAAAAATCCAAGAAACGATCCGACAAAAAAATATTGTATCTGCTGTTTTCTCAATCCCTGCGCTATTTTATATTCCTTAAAAAGGATAATATGAGAATAAATAACAAGAAAGAGAAAAAGCGCGAAAAATGAATTGTATAACGGCGTTGGAGTAAGAAAATAGATCTTGCCAAACATCAAATGGGCCGAATTAATAAAATTATTTCCAAATAAGTTAGAATACAAATAAAAAACACCGAGAGCATATAAAGGCAGAATAACAAGATTAATCCGTCGATTTAAAAATACATATACGAAATGAGCGAACATTATCGGAATAAAAATTACGCCAATATAAGCAAATTTCCACCAATATACGGCGTTTGCCTGATCAGTCGCTATGCCGATGCGGTAAGCTCCTATTCCCCAAAGGAGCACAGTTAAGCAAAAAATGCCCCAAATGTAATGTAGCTTGCTTGATGCGCGGACAAGCATGACAATAGCCATCAAACTGCACGCAATGACAATTAAAATTCCCGAAACAGCAAATGTATTAAGCATAAAAAATTTATTATCTAATTATAGCAATCGCTGTGTATAAAAAAAGACCGTGGCATAAACGCTACGGCCAACCGAATCTCCTGTCAAGGCAAAGTCAATTCGCCTTTTTTCCGTCCCCACTTTTCCTTCTCTGCATACGAGAGCAGTGTCTCAAGTAGTTTATTGTCGGTTTGCGGAGCGGGCGAGTAATCCTTTCCCATTATGCGCTTCAGTTCTTTTACCGAAAATTTTGGCTCTTTGGTCACATATGGCCAGTACAAATTCTCTGTCAGTTCAAAGCCCTTTTGCATTGTTTCTGCGATCTTTATAATATTCTTTGGAAATCCGTTTTTCAACGGCTCAGACGTTTCCCGAAGATAACAATTGACACCGACGAGCTCGAGGGTTTTTTCGATAACTTGGCGCACATGTGGCGGATCTTCATTGACGAGATGATATGCGCGGTTTTCCATGGTGCCTTGTTTCAGAAAATAACATATGCAATTTGTCACCCAATCAATTGGCACAAGATTAATGGTCGAAGTGTATGAGCAACGAACGGTAACCGGCAAAAATACTTTTTCTCCGTTAACCAATTCTGAAAGGACACTTTTTTTGGAGGATTTTTTTACTTTGTCGCGCAAAGATATCAGGTATTTGAAAAATCCATAATATCCTTCGAACGACATGATCTTGCCTGTTTTGGAATCACCTACAATTACGCTAGGGCGCAATATTGCAAAAGGCATGTTAGATTTTGACGCAAAAATCCGCACCATTTCCTCGCCTTGCGATTTTGATTTTTCATAAGGATTCCTTAACTGCTGACCAATATCATGGTCGTCTTCTGAAAAAAACTCAGCGCCGCCGGCCACATATGAAGTGCTTACGTGAATAAATTTTTTTGCCGCCGCTTTCAAAGAAAGCTCCAAAATATTCCTCGTGCCATTAATGTTGATATTTGAGGTCGTTATTGCTCTCGACAAGCCAAAATCAATTGAAGCAGCGCAATGCAAAACGACATCAACGCCTTTGAGTAATTCGATATTTTCTGCAGATACGCCACAAAGCGGCAAAGTAATATCTCCTGGTATCACAATCGCTCTGCCGTTTTCTCCTAGACGATTACCAGCATCATCTCCATGCTTGTTTCTTATCAAGCAATAAATTTGTCCGTTGCCGCTAATCTTTTCCAATACAACGGATCCCAATGTTCCGGTTGCGCCTGTTAGCAACATTTTCATTGTTTCCTCCGTGGTTTGTGTCAATACTAAATTATTCCCCAGATTGACAAAATGTTCTTTTTTTAGTGTACTACAACCACCATGTGTTGTCAACCGAATGAAAAATATTTTATAATAGGCATCATGGCTTTTTTTACATACACCTTGGAATGCGCGGATAAGACGCTCTATGTGGGGTCAACGAACGACCTGCAAAAACGCTTAAAGGCGCACAACACCATGAAGTCAGGCGCACATTACACCAAAATCCGCCGACCCGTTGTCTTGCGCTATTCCGAAAAATTTGCGACCTTGAAAAAGACTCGCACAAGAGAGGCCGAATTGAAACGGCTTGGTCGAAAGCTGATGATTTGCCTTTCAGTATTGCAATGGCATAGGCTATGGAGTATTTGGGCGGAATAGAGATGTAAAGATGAATGTGTTCATCTCCAACGTGCCAGGCTCGGATGGTAAGTCTCTTCCATGCGCAGATCTGCTTGAATAGACGCTTGAATTCTTCTTTAATGCACTTGTCGGCCAGCACTTTTCCGCGGTACTTGGGAGTCCAGACCACATGGTATTCGCAGATGTAAGTGCAATGGCTCAACTGATATAAACGTCTGTTGGCCATAAAGGAAAAATCACTTTGGCTGTTAATTCGACCAAAGTGATTTTAGCAGATGCTTACGCGCTACGCTTTAAACGCACACACCGGCTAAAGCCGGTGGTTTTTCATGTAAGAAAAAGCCGCTCGTCAAGAGCGGCTTTTTGTTTATGAGTTGAGACTTTATCTCGATGAAATGTCGTTGCGGAGTCTCTCCAGGAATTTTGCAGCAGTGTCCTTTCCTCCCAAACCGAAAGCCAAGCCACCGGCCAAAGCGAGCATTGCCACGAATGCGGTAAACAAGGTTTGGACGAATGGTCCGGCAATACCCAATTGGTACAAGGCGGTCAATATCGCGAAAACCCAAATCGCCCATTTCGCCATTCCTCCCAAAAGTCCCGCTGAAGGAAGGTGAGCGGCTTTTGCCGAGCCCTGCACAACGCGGTTGGCCACATCAGCTAATAACGCGGCGGCAACCAAAATCAAAGCGGCAACAATTACTTGAGGAATATATACCAACACAACGCCTCTCAAAAATTCTGTAACTTGCGTCAAACCGAATACATCAATCGCAGCAAGGACAAACACCAAGATAACAAACCATCTTACGAGTCCGCCAAGAAATGCGCCTGCATCCAATTTCATTCCGGCGCGGTCCAGCGGTTCTTCAACTCCCAAGCTCTTCAAAGCCAAATCAACTTTGAGCGCCTTTACAATTTGCTCAACAATCTTGCCCAAAGCGACTGCTATTACCCAGCCGATAATAAAGATTATCAAGGCAATTACGAACTTAGGAACGAACATCAAAACTCCTCCCCAAAGTTCTTGGAGCGACTGATTCAAAACATCGCCCCATGTTTGTACTATCATATATTTTTTAATTACTAATTTCTAATATCTAATTTCTAATAATTTGCAACAAGAGGCCTCGAGAACCCCTCGTTTTCTAGCCTTATTTAGCCATAAATATCGACCTATAAGCTAACTTCAGGCCTTTAGTTTCATTTTATCATGAAATAGTCCTACTCCGTGGATAGGTTGTGGATAAGCTAAAATATGTGTTATGGACACTGCAGGGATCGAACCTGCGACCTCTCCGATGTGAACGGAGCGTTCTGCCACTGAACTAAGTGTCCAAGAAATCTAACTGGCGAAAACGGGGCTCTAATCCAACGCAAGTTTATTTATCAAAAATTCGTGCGGGTAGTCGAAGAGGTCGCGGAGGAGTTTGTCATGCATGCCCATGCGGTGGTCGAATTCGGGTGGAGACAAAAGCGTCCAATTCAGCTCCTTGCCTATTTCCGATTCAAGATTTTTTATAAAATTCTCAACTTTCGCACGCTTCAGCGCGCCGACAACGACCAAATCAAGCCTGGAATCGTCGCTTGGAAAGCCGCCGGTAAGGTCGTCTGAAAATATGCCGCCTAAAGCCACAAGCTTTATCTTTCCTTTGCTTTTGAAAAATTGAAGCATCTTTTCTCTGGAAATCGGGGAAGCGGTTACCAAAAGACTGCGAAGCGCCAATATAAAAGGGAATGTCTGTGAAAGCATAAAACCAGCCACTTTAATCTTTTTAGTTTTTTTCCTATTTTTGACGATTAGAATATCCCTGCGAACTGCTTTTTTTACGAAACCAATAGATAAAAGAAACCTTATCTCTTTTTTAGCGGCTGTTTTTGATATCTTCAAAACTTTCGTCGTCTCAGCTGACGCGAAAACTTTATCCGGAGACAGCAAAAAAAGCCGTAAAAGCTTCACCCTTGCCGCCGAACCGAAAAGTTTTTCTAAGGTGTTCACCCCGTTAGAAAATTTACATCTAATACTGACGAACTTACGACTTTTATGCTCATGGTAGTAGTCTAATACAAAAAACGACCCCAGTAAATTTTCTATACGGGGTTCGTTCCTTGTTCATATTACTTTAATTCAACTGTCGCTCCGGCTGCTTCAAGCTTGCCCTTCAATTCATCCGCCGCAGCTTTATCCATGCCCTCCTTTACCACCTTAGGAGCCGCATCCGCCACACCCTTTGCTTCCGCCAATCCGAGACCCAAAGCCTCGCGCAATACTTTAATAACGGCAATCTTTGTGCCTCCTGCCGATTTCAACTCAAGATTGAAAGTTGATTTTTCTTCTTTTGCTTCCTCGCCTCCGCCTGCCGCAGCCGCTACGACCGGCATTGCCGCAGAAACTCCAAATTTTTCTTCAATCTTTTTTACGAGATCGGAAAGTTCCAAAGCGCTTAACTTTGATACCTCTTCTACTATTTTTTCTAAATCTGCCATTTTAGTTAATTACTAATTGATAATTTATAATTTTAAACTTCGACCTTATTTATTTTCTTTTAATTTTTCTCCAACAGAATTAAGCACCCTCACTAAGCTAGCCACCGGCTGTGACAACATAAATGCCAACCGGGTTAATAAAACTTCTCGTGACGGTATCGAGGCAAGATTCTTTATCTCCGCCTGATCCATCCAAACTTTGTTCCAAAGTCCGCCGATTATCTTTAACATATCGGCATTTTTTTTCGCGAAAATCACGATTTCTTTGGCAATAGCCAATACCATATCTTCTCCCTGTGAACTTACCGTCATGGCCACCTCTCCCTCCAATTTTTTCTTATCAATTTCCAAACCAAGCTCTTTTGCTGCAACGCCTAAAAGTGTTTTTTTAGCCACCATATATTCGGCGCCGGCCTTCCTCAAAGAGCGCCTCAATTGCTGGCCTTTCGCGACGGAAAGTCCGTGAAAATTAACGAAAGCGATAAAATTCGCCGTGGTCAATTTATCTTTGATAGCTTTTACGGTCTCTTCTTTTTGTTTTCTTGTGATCATAATAAAAAAAATACGGCTGAAAGCCGCTTCGACACCTGGAGAGGACTTATGATATACCCGCCTCCCGTCTTCGGCTTATGAAATTAGGTTAGCAGATAGGTAAAATAACGCAAGGCCGCTTTTTTTTTATTATCCCCAAAGCAGAGTATATGAAGCAGCAATAGCCGCGGTTTCGGAGCGGAGGGTTAAGCGGCCAAGTGAGATAATTTCAAAATTTTGGTGGTGGTGGGCGGCGAATTCCTCACGCTCTTCCCATCCGCCCTCGGGACCTATGAAAAGGTTAATTGCTCTGTCACCCACGCCCCTTATCATATTTTCTTTCTCTGAAAGCGAAGTAAAGTAGGTCTTGGTTCCTAGCTCTCGAACTTTTGAAACCGCCCGATCAAAACTAGTTACCGGATGAAGTCTTGGAATGAAAGCCCGTCCAGATTGCTCGGCTGCTTCTTTTAATATTTTTTCGCACCTTTCCTGATTCAAGCTTTTTTTCTCGCTCCTTGCGGAAATTACCGGCACAATTTCAGAAACCCCAACTTCCGTCGCTTTCTCCAAAACCCATTCGAATTTATCTTTTTTAATAAGCGACTGGAAAAGGACGAGTTTACGCGATGGCTCGCGCGTATTCTCAACGCGCTCTCTGAACATGAAGTTGGCAGAACCTCCATCTATATTTTTTAACTCAAATACAAAGTCATACCCCGCGTATTCGCCCTTGTCCGAGAAAAACGCGGCCTTCTCGCCTTTCTTTAGACGCAAAACATTTTTTACATGGTGCAAAATCGGCTTTTCTTTCAAAACCAAAATATCTTTGTCTATTTGCTGCGGAAAATAAAAACGATGCATACTTTATTATGCCAATATGCGAATTTTATGCCAATAATGCTAATTGCTAATAAATTCATTCGCAATTCGCAGATTAGCATTTGATTTGCATATTAGCATCATATATTTATAACTATCACAAACTCCCCTCTTTGTTTTTCTCCCGTAAAATACTTTTCTGCTTCAGATAGCGTGCCGCGAAAAACTTCTTCGTACGTTTTTGTAAGTTCCCTTCCGATATTCGCGCGCCGGTCGCCGCAGAATTTCCGGAGCTGGGAAAGCGTTTTCAAAATGCGATGTGGCGATTCAAAAATAATGATCGGGTTCCTGCTTGCCGCGAGGTTTGTAAAAAACTTTTCGCGACCCTTTTTGTGCGGTGGGAAGCCCAAAAAAGTGAATTTTGACAGATCAATGTCGGAAAGCGATATCATTGCGGCAAGCGACGATGGGCCGGGGATTGTAATTATTTCTGCGACGTATGGCTTATGGCCCGCCTGCCGGTCGTGTAGGCTTATGGCTTGAATTAATCTCTGCCCTGGATCAGAAACCCCGGGAGTCCCCGCGTCCGTAACGAGCGCCAAATCTTTGTCTTCCTCAAGCAGCTGCAAGATTTTCTCTAAAATCTTGGGCGATGAGTGTTCCTGAAACGATATCAGCGGTTTGAAAATACCAAAATGCGAAAGCAGTTTTTTTGTAACTCTTGTGTCTTCGGCCAAAACAAAATCTACGGACTTTAGCGTTTCTATCGCCCGCAATGTGATATCGCCCAAATTGCCTATCGGCGTTGCCACTATATATAGCTTTGACATAGTGCAATATTAAAAGAAAAACGCGGACTTGTTAAGCTGCTCCGCGCTCTTTAAAATAATTTTCACGGTATTCAAGGAAAAGTCTTTTGAGCTTTGCGCTCCACGTATCGGCGCCCACCTCAAAATGATCGTATTCGTCTATCCGACGGATCTGCGAAATATCACCGGATTCTTTCGCAGGAATCCCGCCTTTGGTCGTTGAGGAAAGAAATGCCTCGCTGCACTGTTCCAAATAACCCAGATGAATAGCCCACGGAACTTCGCAAACTTCAGTAAAAATATCCGATTTTTCAGCAAGTTCCAGAAATATCTTGCGTGTGACACCTTTGAGCACATCATTTGCCGGCGTGTACAAACATCCCGTTTTTGTTACGACAAAAAAATTTTCATAAGGCCCTTCCAAAATACCAGTACGTTCGCCCCAATAAAGAAAGCTGTCATAGCCTTCCGCAACCGCTTCGGCATGGAATCTCCTGGCATAGCCATAACCCGCCGTAAGCTTAAACTCAGGAAAATAACGCCTGACATTTTTGGTTACCAGCTTGAGTGGCGGATCGTCAAAGGAATTCTCTAATCTACTTACATTAATTACCATTTCCGGAAAACCATCGGCATTTTTCAGGTCAGATGAAGTCCCGGGCGTGACAAGAAGGTGGACGATAGCACTCGAGCTTTCTTTTTTTAAAAGATTTTCCACTTGCTTGCGGACCTCCGCTTCCGGAGGCAATTGAGCCATATCAAGGTTTTTGTATCCACAGCAGGATTTCACCAACCTTTCAAAGTGATCTTCCCAATGGAACAATACTCCTCCCTGCGCCTCCAAAACTTCAAGGACGCCATCCGCCCGCCAAAGCCCGAGATCGCTGCCAATTTTTACCCAAGGCCTCCAGGAACCTTTGCAATAAACAGTCTGAATCATAAGACTCTCCGTTTAAGAAACTATCTAACGGGAATCTAGCAGAATAATCTGATTTTGTCAATCAAACCCGTCACAAAACTAAAGTAAATTTTTCGCGCTTAACTCTCTCTTCAGGGGCTCACCGCCCGCATCGCTACACGAAGCGTTGCTGGCAGGCGACGCGACTCAAAATTTATTTTAGTTTTACTACAGCGTGTTTGAAAAATTCGCCGCGCTCGCCGTAACCTGAAAATTGATCAAAGCCGGTTGAAGCCGGCGAAAAAATTATGACGCCGCCTTTTTGGACATTTTTGTATGCTAAATTTATTGCTGATCTTAAGTTCTTCACATAAATAATGTGCGGAGCACTACTTTCCGCGCCGCTGATCGCTCTGCCGATCTCTTTTCTGTTCTGCCCATTCAATATGATTAGTTTAGTATTTGAATTTTTTAGAACTTTGCCTATCGGACGGTAATCCAAATTTTTCCCGGCTCCTCCGGCTATCAATATCTTCGGTTCTTTAAAAGCGGAAATAGCCGCCACAGTCGCCGCGGGGTTTGTAGAAGCAGAATCATTATAAAATCTTATACCATTGATCTCACGGACAAATTCCAGGCGGTGAGGCAAACCTTTGAAATTTCTTATGGTTTTCTTAATAATGCTTTCCTCCGCGCCGAGCGCACGCGCGATGGCGGCGGCCATTGATGCGTTTTTTAAGTTGTGAGCTCCGGGAATTTTTAGCTTTAAATTTTTATCCGACAAAACAGGGATTTTCTTGCCGTGGCCGCGCATAGCGATTTTTTCTGAATAGCGATTATCTGAAAAATAAAACGCTTTATTTTTTGAAAATTGAAAATTGCAAATTGGAAATTTAGCTTCAAGGTACTCCTTGAAGCTTTTATGGTAATTCAAATGGTCGGGCGAAATATCCAAAACAACGGCAATATGCGGAGAGACATCTAAATCCTGCAATTGAAAACTGGAAAGCTCTAAAATGCTGATGGAATTCTTCTTAAGCTTCGGTAATTCGTCCAGCATCGGAATTCCCATATTTCCGATTAGATGAACGCTTCCACTTGGCAACCCGGTTGCCAAGTGGCTAGCTTTTAGAATTTTATAAAGCAAAGTCGCGGTAGTTCCTTTCCCTTTCGTCCCAGTTATCCCCACCAAAATGCCTTTGGCGTTTTGAAAAAACAACTTGGTGGTGCTGGTAATTTCAACGCCGGCCTTCTTCGCCCTCTGAATTTCCGGCGATAAAAACGGTATCCCCGGCGAGCGCACAACCATATCAAATTTATCCAGATTTTTAAGATAACCCTTCCCTTGTTTTTTCACATCGCGAATCTCAATCCAGCACTTAGCTGTCCGACAGCTAAGTGATGATTTCAGGAATTTCTCTGCCGATTTCCCTTCCACTCCGTAGCCTAAAATAGCAATCTTCATAGTTTAATTGTAGCCCAAAAATACAAAAAGCCTGCCTACCGGCAGGCAGGTCAAAGTGTTGCACTTACTTGTTGAGCTTGCTTATCGCCGAACCCCTAATTTATATCGGTGAAGCCGGACATAAGTCCTGCAAAACTATTTTTAATTTCGCGGCCTCGCGGGAGGCGCGGGAGCGCATTTCGCGGTTGAAACCGATTATGCGATAGGTCGCATTGAACCATTCTTTTTTCGGAATGACTTTCATTAAATCTTGCTCGATTTTTACCGGATCACGCTCAAAAGATAGCGCGCAATAATTGGCGAATTGCCGGACATGAGTGTCTACCGTAATCCCCTCAACTACGCCATAGGCATTGCCCAAAACAATGCTCGCGGTTTTTCTTGCAACGCCCGGCAGGCGCATTATCTCATGCATGGTTTTTGGCAATTTCCCGCCAAAATCTTTTCTTATCATTTTGCACGCCGCTATTATATTTTTTGATTTGGCGTTATAAAAACCAGCAGACTTAATTTCTAGCGCAAATTTTTTCTGGTCGGCATCCGCAAAATCGTCAACTGTTTTGTATTTCCTGAATAATGCAGCCGTAATTTCATTTATCTTTTTATCCGTGCATTGCGCGGACATTATGACCGCGACCAAAAGCTGGATATTGTTGCTATAATTTAGCGCGATTTTCGCATTGGGATATGCATGTTTCAGGCGCGCTAATATTTGCGAAGCCCGCTTTCGGCGGGCTTGAAGAGTTTCTTTTTTAGCTATCTCAAAACTTATCATTGATTTATCTCTTTCTCAATATCGGCAAGTTCGCTGTCCAAATTGTCCATTTCGACTGCATTTAGGTCTCGCTCAATGGCAGAAATACTGTCCTTTTTAAACACCGAAAAATCAACTACCGAAGAATAAGGGATGGACCGCCAGAAAAAAACAACGAATGCCGCGGTGAGTAAAACCACAAGAATAATAATGACCCACCAAATCAATTTGTTTTTGTCGTCATTTGCCGGCTGCTGGTTAAAATTTTCCATTGATTTAATTGTTTATTGGGTCGGCGTTGTGGTGGCTTTGTCAGAAGCGTCTTTCATTGAGTTAATTACGTCGACCAGCGCGGCGTGCGCTTCCTTAATTTTTTTAGCGACATTTTGAACTAATATTTTTACGTCCTTAAATGACTGTTTAGGGTCGGAACTTAAAGACATGGCGTCGAATTTTGCTTTTGCATCGGAAAGTGAATTTTCGGCGTCGGTTATTTTATTTTTCGCAACATCCAATTTTAAATTTAATTCCGCCGTATCCTTGTCCTGGTCCGCCAATTTATCCAGATGATTTTTTATTCTATCAGCGAGCGCATCAAGCCTGTCTATCGCGTTCTCAAACTTGCGTACCATATTGTTGAAAAATCCTTCTATTCTTTTCGCACGCGCTTCCCCGAAATGTTTTTTTAAAGCCTCAACCCGGTCTTTGGCCTCGTTTTGAAAAGCCTCGCGCTTTTCTTTTATTTCCGCCCGCATCTCCGCGCGCTTTTCCTGAATTTCAACTCTTACTTGCCGGACAGTAGGCTGATTTGCGGATGTCGCGGAAAACGCAAAAAGGGGCAGCGTCGAAAGAACGATGCCCAACAACAACTTTTTCAAAATATTCGCCAGTTTCATAGAGTAACCTTTTAATGATAGCATATTTCAATTTTTGGGAACACGCCACCTGTGGAAAGCCCGCAAAAAACAGCGAAGTAATTGATGCAAATTTTATATGATGCTATACTTGGCAAAGAAAATTCACAGGATGTATAAATGGCCCAAAAAACCAATGCGATAAAAACATTCTTTGATCCGCATCTGGGTTTTGCCGGCGCAACCATTCCTATACCGGACAAGGTAAAGAAAGTAGCGAGAAAACTGAACGGCAAAAGCATGACTCTACACCAAGCTGTTGTCAAAATTCAAGCAGTTACTAACGGCGCTGTATCTATCGAAAACGGGTGGATTGCGCTAAAACTTTCCGAATCTAACGCCAAACACATATTTAGAGTAATTCGCTTCAGATAACAAATCTTTCATTGATAAGTGCCTCGCTGCATGCGGGGGTTCCTATAATCAAAAAGCATACCAGTAATGGTATGCTTTTTCTGTGAGCGGCCGTCGTCTGCGGGTTGCGCGAAAGGCGCGGTAAAAAACCTACGGATCTCACATATATTCTTGCAGGATGCGGATCACCTTGTTGCGGTAAAGCCGCGGATGCATGGGAACCTGCATAAACAAGATAGCAAAAATGAGATCATTTGGCACGCTCTTCTCTCTTTTTCTTTTTTCTTTTTCTCTCTTAAATTATTTCTTAAAACCCAAACTATTATGAGGAATATCGGAATTGACATGGGCAAAGATAGCTTCCATGTTTCTTTCAGCGATAAACATATCGTTGAATTTGAAAATACAAAAGAAGGAATCAGCTATTTGATGCAATCATTGGAAGAGAAAAAACACATCAAACAGAAAACAAGAATTGGCGTCGAATCAACCGGCGTTTACCACCTTCCTCTTGTTGCGACGCTTTCCCGCGAGTCCTGGAATATTGCTGTTATCAACCCTCTCATTTCGTCCCGGGCCATACAAAACGACTCTCTGCGGCGCGTAAAGACCGATAAAAAAGACGCGAGAATCATCCGGACGCTTACCGGGCAAGGAAAGGGATATACTTATCGCGACACGGACGAACTTACCTTAAGTGGGGCGCTATCGGAACGTTTCTTTTTTGTCCCCCTTAAAGTAAGGGAGATTAAGAGGATTATTATTTTTTCAAGTACTTTTACAAGCGGTTCAATTTTCATAACCATCCCCGGCCCTCCACCATAAGCCCTGTCATCCGTTTTGCGGTGCTTGTCTTTTGTAAAATCCCGCAGATTCCAAATTTTAATATCTATCAATTTCTTCTCCCGAGCACGCCTCAAAATCGACTCATTAAAATAAGTCTTAAATGGTTCCGGGAAGATTGTGATAATATCAAATCTAATACTTGGCATTGTTATGGATGTGCCGTGGGCTTTGAAAAATATTTATATAATATTATGCAAAGCAATACTAATATGGCAAAATAGAATCCTAGAATAGTTAAATTAACAATCCACAAAGGAACGAATCCGTTGCTATTTTGTAAGAAAGAGAAGTCCGGGATAACCGATAACGGTATTAATGAAATAGCAACTATTGGAAATATAAATAACCAAATCCAATAAAAACCCGGGATTTTATAATTTTTTACTAAATAACCTGATATGTCTGATAAAATGTTAGCAATCAAAAAAATAGATACGATAACAATGAGTGTTATTAAGGCTATTCTCATACTGGAATGTTAACATATTTTTACAATAATCAAAAACCCGCAATTCTGCGGGTTTTTGATTATTTTGCCTGTCGACAAAAATTAGAGTTTCAAGTCGTCCATGTCGTCTACTGCGCCTGCGCGCGGTGTGCGAACGTGGGTGGAACCTTCAGGCTCTTCGATCTTCAAGTTCACGCGGGAGTGGTTTTTCATTCCAACTACGCGGAGCAAGGTTCGTAGAGCTTTGGCGGTGTTGCCCTGGCGACCAATGAGCTTGCCTACGTCTTCTTTGTCGGTTTGTACCGAAAGAAGAACGCCCATCTCATCGACTTTCCTTGTAGTCTTTACTGCGCCCGGGTTGTCCACCAGAGCCTTCACGACATACTCCAAAAAGTCTTGGTCAGAGCTCGCAGATGATGCGGTTGTTCTTGCCATTTATGTGTTCTTTGAATCCATTAATACTGAATGCGACCTTTTCGTTTATTGTTGGTATTATACTCTCTTATTTATCGCTTGTCAACCTCAAAACCTAAACCGCTTTCGGCGCCTCTGCTACCGCCTTTTTCGGCGATTTTGCCACGTTTATCTTCGCCAATTCGATTATTTTAGCGTTCACGAGCAAATTATGCACGGTATCCGAAACTTGCGCGCCTTTCAAAAGCCAACTTTTTATTTGCTCGTTTTTTAGTTCCACCCTCTTTTTTCTCGGGTCATAAGAGCCTAGAACTTCCAAAAAACTTCCGCTTTTCGCGGCCCTTTTTGAATCTACGACCACAAGGCGAAAATTGGGATCGTTTTTTCTTCCTACCCGCCGTAACCGAATGATTAACATATTGAATATCAAAGTAGCATAATAAAAAAAGCCAGTCAATTATTTATTGGTTCTTTAACTATTAGTGTGGTGGATAACTAAAAAGCACGGCGGTATTAAGCTAAAAAAAGTCGAAACCCAATTAATAGCTTAATTAACCGCC
>Ga0209343_10000118_pt1 | contig 98761 bp, 92 predicted proteins | sample RifCSPlowO2_02_FD_184026 | JGI IMG/M metagenome (GOLD analysis project Ga0209343, IMG submission 184026) | Groundwater microbial communities from Rifle, Colorado - Rifle CSP2_plank lowO2_0.2 (SPAdes) (version 2) | ecosystem: Environmental > Aquatic > Deep subsurface > Groundwater | place...
CAAGCGCTTCGGTTTTTTAAGTGGTTGAAGATAAAGGAATTTTAGAAGTGGACCAATAATCTCTTTGAAAAATGTGTCTGCTTTTCGTCCTCTCCTGATTTAGTTCCGTCGTCCGTCTGGGTTTCTTTCTGGGTTCCTTGTGTTGGCCATTTTCTTGGAGATGATGTTGGGAGAGGACCCTTCCGCCAAAGGCGGGACGGAGTTCGACGATCGAGGCGGGGTTCCCACGAAGTGGGACGCCGACGAAGTACCCGCAGCGCGAGAAGCGCGGAGGTTAATCCCGCGTGCCCTGAGCGACCCTGAGCTTGTCGAAGGGGAGTCGAAGGGTTAGCCACCCCATTCTTCCAGTGTTTTAATAGACTCAATGACCGTTGGATTGTCGGAAGGGAGACACCGAACACGATTGGCGAACTCTCCTTTCAACCCCTCTAACACTTCATCCAGCCAAGAGGGTGTCATGACCTTGACGCCGGTGAAATCCAGTTCCACCAGTTCAGAAGACGATTTAGGTTTCAGATAAGATTTAATAACCAAGAAGGCTTCTCTTCCAGCGGGGCGTGAAACAAGAATATCTCCAAATTTTCTGATCTCAATTTTCATGATAGCTTAAATAATACAAGGGCGAATGTTCCTTTGCCAGTAATTTTTTGGCTTGTGGTTTCGATCATTTTTTTGAGTTCTTTTTTGAGGCAGCCGAAAATTCGAAAAGCTCCTCCAGAAGCAAAAAAGAGCCCTCGTTTTTCATTGCCGTTGATTACACTACGAACGAATTTCAAACCATTGCCTCTTTTTTCGGGACTTCTTCCGGAGATTTTTTTATGGAAGGCGATTTCCAATGCTTCTTTGTCGTCTTTGATAGTGGGCAAGACTTGACTTAATGAAGAAAAGACTCCTTGACCGCGGTCGGCAACGATACTCCATAAATTGTTCGCTTCGACATGATATTCAAACCAACAGCCGGCGAGGTCTCGCCACTGCCCCAAGTTGTGGTCAAAACAATTGTTTCCCAACTCCCCCAAAATAGCCGTAAAAAGAGTATCAGCAGCCTCCGGGTGGGGATTTTTCAGCAACCATCGCAACATATGATCAAGTCTTCCCTGAAAAATATCCCGGCTGGGGCAAATCGTTTCTTCTGACTCAACGGGTTTTTCTTGTTGAAACCAATCGAGAGCTTTTTGAATGTTGATGGACATAGCCTACATCATTAAGGAAGTCTTTTGATTAAACAAGCCTATTTTAAAACGGCTCCCGCACGCTGTCCTAGCCCTAGAGCACGTAGTGCGGCAGGAAAATCATCTAACCGTTCACCCCAAGATGTTGCGTCAGCACAAAAAGCCGCTTATTTTTACCGAATCAAATTTGCAATTCGTTCGAAGGAATCTTGGCGGACATCGTCCACAAGGGTTTGAATAACAGAGCCTTCGGTTATTTCATCAATCCAAGCTGGGCCTCTGTCATTAGGGTCCTCAAAGTATTTTTCGATATTATCACGAACACGTTTTCCTTGTTTGAGTTCCCTCATGAGTTGGGAGATATCTGCGGTGAGTTTTTCCTTTTCCGGCGAAAAGAACAGCATGAAATAGGCATAATAAAGGTCTTTTAGCCTCTTTTCTGTTTTTTCACGCACTGCAAAAGTCAGAAATTTATGCAAGGTGAAAACAGCGGCATTGGGGACTTGCACTGGAAGTCCTCTCACTTTAATCGATGTGGGGGACTGAAGCAAAATCTCAAAATCTTCGATAGTGTTGATTTTAATTTCCTTCCCAACCAATTTTTCTTTGATTTCCTTTGAAGTTTCCGGCGAGGTAATAAACTCCACATCTGCCTTGATATTGCTTTTTCCCAATTGCGCAATTGGAACAAAAGGATACAATCGCCCCATATCGAAATGGTGCTCCCCATAATTTTGTTGTCTGATTCGTGAGGCAATCGTTATTTTGCCTTTGTAAGGGATATCTTGAAATCCAAAATCGATATCAACGGTTGCAACAGGCTTGTGCCGTATCTTCCAAACATACTGGGAATAAAGGAAGGGAACCCAACCGCCGACGAGGACAAGATAAGGGAGGAAATCCTTGAGATCATGGAGAACTTTTTCAAAAAGCTCTATATGTTTTTCTTTATCCGCCAAGGTTTTTTCCTTCTTCTTTCAAAGTTCGCAAAAGATATTCAGCATGTTCACGGCCTCGTTGGGGGAAATGATAGAGATCGAGATAAAGCTGTAAGTTGGAGACGACACGATAGCCCCCGATTTTTTGCGCGCCAAAAAAGACAGAGTTTTTATAGTAGGGTTGTATGAAATAAACATTCCCTCCTTTTTTTAGTTCTTTCAAATCGAGCGCTTTTCTCAATTCCAAAGAAATCTCGTCGAAGCGATTTGGGTCAAGATAAAAATAGGCATTCTCTTGCCGGACATGGTTTGTAACCAAATTGGCCCCGCTGTGAAGCGTCAAGGCGTAGCCCTCTTTATATTTTGCTTCATTAAAAAATCGTTTTGTTTTGGATGGGATATTTTCATCCGGTGAGTAGTAAGCGAAAGTGCGATTTCGTTCGAAAGTATAATACTGAGTCCATGCTTGAACGAGCTCTTTTGCATTGCGCAGAGTAGAAGAAGCGTTTCGGCCCCGCGCCACCCCTTTTAAATATCCCTTGTTTCTTAGTTGAGACAAAACCCTCGCCGCCCAAGCGTAACCAATATTGGTATCCTCAATAAAGTCTTTGGCAACCCAAGATTTGGTTGGGTACTCAAGCATTTTTCTCAATACAAGGCTTGCCTTGTCGTTAAAAACAGAGTCCATAGTCTATTATTTTTTAAAGTATACTATATAATATACATTTAATATTAGTAGACTAATCCTGTCAAGATTTATTTTTATGAGGCATCACCTTGATATTGCTCCCGCATAGGTGGGAGAACCCCGTTTGCCCTGAACTTGTCGAAGGGTTAGCCACCCCAAAATCTCCATCACCATCACACCCAGAAATAATTGTCGCGCGCAGGTGAGATGATTCGAGTTTTCGCTGGTGTGACTGCACAATATTTGATAAATTCCACAAAAGAGGTCAAATTTATGAACACGAAAAAAACAATTTTGGTTCTGATTATATGCGCTGTAGCCGGAACGGTGCTCGCACAAGCCTGGGAGGCATCAGATAAATCCGGAGGCCAAGTCCGTTTCGACCGGCGTGACGAAAAGGGGTTGCTCTACTTTGGACTTCGCTGGGTATTCGAAGACGGGCGGCAGGGACACCCAACCACCAACCACGCAGCGGATTGTGCGAAGCGAGTCTTGTATGACTGGGATGACAGTGGTCAGCGCTGGGAAAATGAGGGTATGGTAGGCGATGGACTCGATGATATCGCACCGAATAGCACATTCGGCGGGGCTCTTACCTATATCTGTCGAAAGTACGGCACTCCTCGAACAAAGAAGAACAAGTTACGGTAACTGCCAAAAAGACGTTGTGGTTTGTTTGTGCGTTAGTCCTTCTCGCTGACAACAAGAAGAAGATCGTTGCGGTCGAGTGTCCCTGCTGTTCGTTGGTTCCTTACATTGATTCCGCCCCCTTCGTGTAGGACAGCAGAAAAAGTGAAACGATTGCTGGTAGGGGTGGAACCGCACCCCTCTTTTCCGCAGTAGGTGATTTTCACACTTGAGGGAGTCGCTGCGAGGATATCCTTCGTAACTATGTCGAATCGCGCATCCGTTTCCGCTTCGCTCAAATCTTTTCCGAGAGAACAAGTGTAGTATGTCTTCGTGGAGGAGGTCAATTCCGATTCCTTGGATCGGACCTCGCAGTTTTGAGCGTCGCGGATCGAGAATGTTCCTCTCCAGCGTCTTGTGACAGTTTTGAAGGTTTGCTCATAGAGATCTTCTTTTTCCGTTGTTTGGCCCAGACTTTCCCCCTGAAGGAGATAAAACTGGTCGCTTCGCTCTGTGATCAGCGTTTGCAAATCGATGCAAGACGGGGTGGAACAATTTCGCTCCAGATCGGCCATGATTTTGCGGCTCGCTTCGTCGTTGCCGTCAGCCGCGGTCTGAAACCAGCGGCGCGCTTGAGCATAGTCTCGCTCCACCCCCTTCCCCGTCAGGTACAACCGTCCGATTATTCGGCAGGCATACAAATATCGGTTGTCGCAGGAACGCCGGTACCAGCGGAGGGCCTCGCCGAAATCGACAGGGATTCCGATACCGGCGTAATAGAAATCACCCACCCAGGCTTGTGGCAGGCCGATTTCTTGATCCGCCGCCTTCCGGTGCCAGACCAGGGCTTCAGACAAATTTTGGGTAACGCCGGCATGGCCCAATTCGTTGACCAGCCCCAACAAAAACTGCGACTTTGCGTCGCCGGCTGTTGCCTTCACACGAAGCTCCGGAATAGCGGAGGGCAGGAGTGCTTTTGCCTGCTTGCTTAGTTCGACGTGATTCCATGAGTCAGTTTTGGCAGCGGCAGGAGAAGAGGGAGGTCGGTTTTTACATGCGGAGCCAAAAAACATCGCGGTCAGCAGAGAGACCGCCAAGGCAGATCGGCAAATACATTTTAATTTTCCGTTCATTTTCAACTTGGAAGTTACTACACATGTTGTCATTTGTCATTTCCATTTTGGGAAATGATTTCTAACCATACTCAAGACTCGTCCCCTTGCTGAAGTTTTTCAGCGCACGTGACACATCAAACGCCGTAAGGGTGGAACCAGAAAAACCAGAAACAATGCCGCGCCCAGCGCAATCAGCCCGACGCCGCCGAACAGGTTGACCAGCACAGACTCATCCCCGGCCCGGAAAAATCCGGCCAACCATCCAGCCATGTAATTTCCAAGCGAGAGGGAGAGAAACCAAAAGCCCATCATCAATCCGACAATCCGCGCCGGTGCGAGTTTGGTGACGGTGCTCAAACCGATGGGGCTCAGACAAAGTTCTCCGATCGTGTGGAGAAAATAAACAATCACCAGCCACATGGGGCTCACCAATCCGCCGCCGCTCAGTTTGGAGGCCCAGGCCAGCACCAAAAATCCGCCGCCGGCAAAGGCCAGGCCGAAAACAAATTTTGCGGGACTGGAGGGTTGGCGATCCTTCAACTTCAACCAGAGCCATGACAACACCGGCGCGAGAATAATAATCATAACCGGATTGGCTGATTGAAACCAGCTGGAGGGAAACTGAAATCCGAAAATCGAATTGCGTGTCAGCTGATCGGCAAACAAATTCATGCTGGAACCGGCCTGCTCAAAAACCATCCAGAAGAGTGCCGAAAAGAAAAACAAACAGAGAATGGCGGCGATCCGTTTGAGTTCCTCGCGTGTGAGGGCCTCCGTGGAAATTTTCGCTGCGCCTTTCGCCTTTTGCACGGCCGCTTTCTGCGGCCGATTCCCTACATGGGCAATCTGCTTTTGCTGCAACAAATATTGAATCAGCCCCAGCGTCATGCCGACGCCGGCAGCCGCAAACCCAAAATGCCAGCTCATGTTCGGATCGATGCCGTGGGATTGCAGCCAGACCTTCACTACCGGCGCCTGCGCCAGTGTGCCGCAGACGAACGGCGCCAAAAAAGCGCCGAGGTTAATCCCCATGTAAAAAATGGAAAAGCCGGCGTCTCGACGGGGGTCGTCTTCTTCGTACAAACTTCCCACCATGGTTGTGATGTTGGCCTTCAGCAAGCCGGTGCCGGCGACAATCAAAACCAGTCCGGTGTAAAAAGTGGTCAAAGAGGGGAAGGCCATGCAAAAATGGCCGCTCGCAATAATGATGCCGCCGATCAGGACGGTGAGACGCGCGCCGAGAAAGCGATCAGCGATCCATCCGCCGATCAGCGGTGTCAGATAGACCGCGCTGGTATAGGTGCCATAAAGGTGGGCGGCCCGCGGTGTGTCGAAAGCCAGCCCGCCGGCGGCGATCGGCGCGACCATGTACAACATGAGAATGGCGCGCATGCCGTAGTAGCTTAAACGTTCCCACATTTCGGTGCCGAACAAAACGTACAAGCCCCGTGGGTGTTTGGACATGGCGGACAGCCTAGATGATTAAAAAAAAGATGGCAATTATATATTCCCGTTTCGGGATTGATATCGGTGCCTGACGTTAAGCCGATATCTCCACCAACTTCTTTTTCCCTTTGGTCCCCCTGAGAATGAGGATACGAGATTTGGCAATGCCAAAGTGCTTCGCCAATAACTCAATCACTGCTTCATTGGCTTTGCCTTCATGGGGTGGGGCGGTCACCGACACGCGATAGACATTATTTTCCATCATCTCGACAGCATTTTTTCTGGCGTTTGGTTTTACAACGACCTCGATTTTCATATTTTTTTAAACGATGTGGAGTTTGAAGCCAATAAAGTGGAGGATCAAAATCGCCAACCCAACCACAATCCGATAAAATCCAAACAAACGAAACCCATGCCGGTTGAGGTAGCCAATGAAAGATTTGATGGCCAACATGGCAACAAAGAAGGCAACCAGATTGCCGACCACTAGCAGTTGAATCTCTTTGGCACCAAACCCATTTCCGTTTTGAAGAAATTGATAGAGTTTGTAGCAAGTCGCTGCAAACATGGTGGGAACCGCCAGCAAAAAAGAAAATTCGGCCGCACTTTGGCGCGTCAATTTTTGGAAGAGCCCACCAATGATGGTTGCCCCCGAACGTGAAACTCCAGGAATCATGGCGATTGTCTGAAAAAGTCCTATCTTGAACGCGGCGGAGTGGGAGATATTAACCTCTCCTTTTTCTTCGGTTTCTCGAAACCAGTTGTCAACGAACAGAAGAATAATCCCGCCGACAAGAAGTGAAATTCCTACCACCACAACATTTTCCAAAAGAAGGTCGATCTGTTTTCCAAAAAGTTTTCCCAAAACGGCTGCCGGTAGAAAACCGATGAGCAGTTTTACATAAATATCGAAAGATTGAACAAACCGCCTCCAATAAAGGACAACCACCGAGAGAATCGCCCCAAATTGGATGCAGACGGTGAAGAATTTTGTGAATTCTTGCTGCGCTATTCCCATCACGGAAGAGCCGATAATAATGTGCCCGGTCGAAGAGACAGGTAAAAACTCTGTGACCCCTTCAATGATCGCCAGCACAATTGCCTGTAAATGAGACATAGAAACTATGAACCCTTTCTTTTCTCGATCCTTCCCAAAAGCTGTAACAATCCATCCAAAATGATTAGAGGATGGGGAGGACAGCCAGGAATGTAAAGATCGACAGGTACAACTTTATCCGCACCGTTCAAAACCGCAGGACTCCCCTCGAAAGGGCCTCCACTGATCGCGCAAGCTCCAACCGCGATCACGATTTTTGGATCGGGAACCGCATCGTATGTCTTTTTCAACGCCAGTTCCATGTTTCTGGAAACGGGACCGGTTATCACGAGCCCGTCCGCGTGACGAGGGGAGGCCACAAACTGGATGCCAAAGCGTGAAAGATCAAAAACCACATTGTTCAATGCCTGCAATTCGAGATCACATCCGTTACAGCTTCCGGCAGTAACGACTCTCAGTTTCAACGAACGACCGAAGAGTTTTTGGATCTTGGCATCCAAGGCTTTGGTCAGCTTTGGTTCCCCATCTTTCAAAGTCGCTTCGCGAAACCTTTCCGGCATTTCCACCTTCGATGGAAAATCAATAGTGCGATAGCCTTGTTTCCAGCGGTTTTTTAAAATATCCCACATAAAAAATGCAAATCCTAAATTCTAAATCCTAAATACTAAACAAAATCCGAATTACTACAAATCGTGTCCCGCATACGAAAAATTAAAACTTTTGTTGCAGAGCGGAAAATCCGAAATCTGTCCATTTTGCATGACGACACTCAATGCCATCCAATTATGAAATGACGGATCGACAATCTTGTAGCGCCGAATCTCTCCTTGTGAATGCGTCAAAGCAACGTGAGCAATTTCGCCACGCCACCCTTCGATAAGACTCACAATCATCGACTGCTTTTTTAAAGGTCCACAGGGCTGTGCGATCTTGTCGTGAGGGAGGGCATCCAATCTTTCTTGTATAAATTGCAGAGATCTTTTGCTCTCTAAAGACCTAATTTTGGCCCTTGCATAAACATCACCCGTTATCATTTTTACGGGGTTGATTTTGTGGATACGATAAATCCCTGTTGGATAATCCTGCCTGACGTCTCTCAAAAGATTACTGGCCCTCGCTGTCATTCCAACGATCCCCAGTTCTCTCGCCACGTTCTGTTTTAGGATTCCCGTTTGCTCCAATCGTGACAAAACGGAAGAGGCGCTAAAAAAAAGTTCCGCCAAATCTTTCATCTCTGTCAGAGCCGTAGACAATTGTTTTTTGAAATCACGAACCATTTCTGCCGTGATATCAAGGGAAACACCACCCGGTCTCACGAACGAGCGGCCATATCGGTTTCCCGTCAGTTCCATCAGTATATTTAAAAATTCGCCGCGAAGCCTTCCAAAATAGGCGGCACTCGGCAAAAATCCGACATCGGAGGCGAGGGCTCCCAGGTCCCCCGCATGATTGGAAAGGCGCTCCAACTCCAGTGCAATAGCCCTCAAAGACTGGGATCGCTGCGGCGTGATTGATCTTTCTGAAAGACCTTCAATCGCGTGGCAATAAGCCATCCCATGCCCGATTGTAGTGTCGCCGGCGATCGATTCGGCAAGAACGGCTTGTCGAAGGGGGTCCGACTTGACCATCAGTGCTTCAACACCGCGATGCTGATATCCAAGCTGGATTTCCAGATGTAAAACTTTTTCACCGTAACATTGAAAACGGAAATGCCCCGGTTCGATAATTCCCGCATGCACTGGACCTACGGCGACCTCATGAATTTGTTCTCCACCCAGTTTATAAAAAGAGGTGCCATTTTGTTTTCTAACCGGTTTCAACCAGGGGTGTCCTTCAGGAAGGACGGCAAATTCCTCAAACAACTCTCGCTCAAAACGATGTGCCTCAGGAAGTTGATTCGTGAGACAGGGATATCTATAATTGGGGCCTGCAATGTCTGTGGCCCCAATATGAAGTAGCTTTCGTCCATCATTTCCTAAAATGCAATAAAGACGAATGAGACCTTCATTTTTTTTCTCCGCAAAAAGAGCCACAATCCTTGTTTTTCCCACTGAACAGTTTTCTAAAATAGCTTGATGCCAAACATCCCTCTCCAAAACAGGAATTTTGGATTCCTCAAAACTAATCGCATTCTGGATGGTCAAAAATTGAGGGATCATAAAGGTCTCCCCAACAGACTGCTTGCCTCTTTGAGAAAAGCAACAAGGGGCGGAGGCAAATAGACACCCAGGAGAAAAACGATCAAAGCAAACACGAAAGGTGAAAATGTCATTAATCCATACCTCTCTATTATGGGGGCTCGCGTCGCCCCCTCCAATGGCAAAGCCATTGGAGCCTCCCCCTCTCGCTCGCGTTGCGCGCTAGGCAATTCTTTTTTCTCTCCCTGAATCATGTCGAAAAGTGATTTGGACATGGAGACAAAGATAACGCTTAAGAAAAGCAGATATAAAGACATGGCGATGAAATGCCCATGCACCCAGCCGTCGCGCAAAATCAAAAACTCGCTGATGAAAGGTGCAAAGGGAGGAGAACCCATAATGGCCAATCCTCCGACTGCAAACAAGATCCCCGTGGCCGGCAATGTTTTGAGAAGCCCTTGCACCTCAGCAATTTTTTTAGTGCGATAGGTCAAAACAATTTGCCCTGCTACCAAAAAGAGCAATCCTTTTGTCAGAGAATGATTGATAACATGCAGCAGACTTCCAAAGCCGCTTCCCACTCCAATCCCCAAAGATAAAATCCCCATGTGCTCAACACTCGAATAGGCCAACAATCTTTTGTAATCACGCTGGGCGGTTATAAAAACGGCGGCAACGAAAAGAGAAACCAGTCCGAAAATGATCAAGAGTTTTCCGGCGAAATCGGCAAGACCCGCTGCAGAACAGATTTGATAGCATCTCAAAATTCCCAAAAACGCCGCATTCAAAAGTGCCCCGGACAGAAGAGCAGAAACGGGGGATGGTGCTTCACTATGGGCATCGGGGAGCCAGGTGTGCAAAGGGGCCAGCCCCATCTTCGTGCCGAAACCGACCAGGACCAAAATAAATCCGATTCGAAGCCACCTTGGGTCCAAGTTAGGTGCATTTTTGACAAATGAGGAAACAAATAAAGCAGTCCCGCTCCCTTTGCTGGCCGCGGCGATAAAGAAAATGCCCAGCAAGGCCAGCGCAATCCCCACAGAACAAATCAGCAGATATTTCCACGCCGCCTCCAAGGCCTGTGCATGATGGTGGTAATAAATCAGCGGTGCCGTGGCCAATGTTGTTGCTTCAATGGCAACCCACAAGAGACCCAGATGCGGTGTCATGGTTGTCAACGTCATCGCGCTCAGGAAAAAAAGCATGCAGGGGGTGTAAAGATGGCGAACCCCCTTTTCAGTGGGTATTGAATGATGCTCCTTTTGAAAATAGCCAAAACTGTAAATGGCGACAAACAAAAAGAGAAAACTGGTGATGGATAAAAAAAGAAATCCCAACGAATCCAGGACGAGATAGTCATTCAGAGAATGGGAGACGCCCGGAAAGTAAAGGGCAAGTGTTAACAACGCATGCAAGATGGCTCCTATCATTAGGAGTCGGCGGCGAACCCTTCTTCTCTCCTCCCCTGGGATAAAGAGGGTTACGACTCCCAAAAAAGCCGGAATGCCAAAAAGAAGAATCAGTATCATTCGATATCCCTCAATTTTGATAAAACCGTTGTATCAATGTGATCAAAGGTTCTGTTGATATGGTAGACCATGATTCCCATGACAAAAACGCCGACCAAAAGATCCAAGAGGACTCCCATCTCCACGGTCAGAGGGAAATCGGAAAGGAGTGTCATTCCAAAAAGAAAAACCCCATTTTCCAAAACCAAAAATCCGACCACCTGCGTGATGGCCTTGGTCCTGGAAATGAGGAGGAGAAATCCGATAAGGACCGTGGCTAAAGCGGCGGGGACAATCAGGGATGGAAAAGGGGCGGTCGGCAACGCAAAAAACCGAAAACTAGAAAATGCCAACACCAGCACGGCGCCACCTCCAATGAGGGTCATGTGCAAACTGACAACCGGCTCTACCTCCTGTTTGATTCGAGCTTCTTTTAAGGAGCGGAACAAAAAGAAAGGAATGGCTAGGGCTTTGATCGTGAAAGATCCAACAAACAAAAGTAATCCATGGAAGTCCCAAAAAGAAGGTTTGGCGAGTAGTGGAAGAATAGAGAGTAGGGCCCCCTGCAAGGCAACCATGCGAATGCAACTCGCCAATCTTGAAGCCCCAAGCATGACAAAAGAGGTCAGAATGATTCCAACAATGAGCCAGTCCATCAGGTTCCTTTGTTAAAAACGGTTACCAGCAGTGCAAAAACAGTGACAACAAAATTAGCAATCAAAAATTGTGGTATTTTGATTAATCTTAAACGGGCATTCGCCGATTCCACAATTCCAATGGCAACGGCCATCCCCGCTATTTTTAGAAACAAGGTCCCGATGGAAATCCATTCCCATTCCATTGGCTGCGGCCATAAAAGGGAAGTGGTAAGCGCCATGAATAAAAAGAGTTTCATGGAGGCGCTGTAAAGTATGAGACCCAAATCCGGGCCACTGTAATCAAGGACCATCACCTCATGAATCATCGTCAACTCCAAATGGGTATTGGGATCATCAATCGGAATTCTCGAATTTTCAGTGAGAAGAATGAGAAAAAACGAGAAAAAAAGAAGCAAAAATACGGGCTTTAGCGTTGGATGAACCGATTCCCACTGAAAAATAGCATTCAAAGAAAGCGCGTTGGTTGTGACAGCAAGGACAACAAGCCCCAAGAAAAAAGCCAATTCCGAAAAGGCGCCGAAAGTTGCCTCACGACTCGCCCCCATCCCTTCAAAACTGGAACCGACATCCAGGGCCGCAAGGATGATAGCAAATCTTGCCAATGCCAAAAGATAGGCGAAGAGAATTAGATCTCCTTCAAAATGAAAAGGCGCTTTCCCCGTTATGGGAAGCAACAAACCGGCCACAAATGTTGTCGCTACGATGATAACGGGAGCCACTTTGAGCAGGGGCGAAGCCGTCTTGCTGTAAACGGCACCTTTTCGAAAAAGTTTGATCAGATCATAATAGACCTGCAAAAGGGGAGGCCCCTTCCTTCCCGCAAAAAAAGCTTTTGTTTTGGCTATAATCCCCAGGAAAAAGGGAGGGGTTATTGCCAGAATAAAAATGTGTATTATAAAAGGTAGTGCACTAAATTCCAAACCAGACCTCCCAGAGAAGTAGAATGACCAATGTCATGAATATATACATAAGATAATCTTGAATTCTGTTTCGCTGTTGCCTTCGCACAAAAGTGAGAAAACGATTTGCCCTTTGAAAAAGGGGGGCAAAAAAGGAGCGTTCCGACAAATCGACGACATGTTCTTCAAAATGGTCGGCTCTAGAAGAAGTGATCGGTTTTAGCAGGACTCTGAAAAAAGTTCCGATCGGCTCTCCAAATGAAGCGGCTGTGTACTGCATTCGGGAAGAAGGAAGTGCATAACCACAATCCCAAGTGAGGGCTTTTCGGATGATTTTGCTTTTAAGCTGAAATCTACAAAAAATTAGGAGAGATGCAATCAAGATCAACAGCATCACAAAAATAATACTGATGGTACTCAAAGAAGAAAAAGTTTCGTTTAGTGCAGAGGTTAACAACAAAGAGGGATCTAATTGCTGACAAATAGAAATTAAAACGGGCAGGACAAACTGGGGATAGAGACCTAGCCCTATGCAAAGGAGTGCCAGTATTCCCATGGGAACGCGCATGGAAAGAGACGATTCTTTGACTCCATCTATCGTTGGATCACGTGGCTCTCCCAAGAAAACAACACCGAAGACCTTTGTAAAGCAAGCGATAGCCAATCCCCCGGCAAAGGCGATGCCTACAACTCCGGCGACCGATAGAAAAAGGGGCAGCTGAGACAAAGACTGACTGGCACGAAACAATCCAACGTAGATCAACCATTCACTGATGAATCCGTTCAAGGGGGGGAGGCCGCAAATGGCCGCGGAGGCAATAAGAAATGTAGTCCCTGTGACCGGCATTTTTTTTAATAACCCTCCGAGTCGGTCGATGGCGCGCGTGTGTGTCGCATGAACAACGCTGCCCGCCCCCAGAAAAAGAAGTCCCTTGAAGATGGCATGGTTCCAAACATGGAAAAGGGCTCCCGTAAAACCGAGGAGCTGTAAAATTGGATTGTGAAGTGTCCTGCCAATGAATCCCAACCCAATTCCGATCACAATGATACCGATGTTTTCAACGCTGTGATAAGCGAGCAGTCGTTTTAAATCATGTTGCATCAAAGCGTAGAGAACTCCCAAAACAGCAGAAAAGATGCCGGCTACGATAAGAGTTTCTCCCCACCAGAGTGGAGGAGGACCGAGGAATGTAAAAGCCCTTAAAATTCCGTAAATTCCTGTTTTAATCATCACCCCGGACATCAATGCAGAGATAGGGCTGGGGGCCGCCGGATGGGCATGAGGCAGCCAAACGTGGAAGGGAAAAATCCCGGCCTTGGTACCAAAACCAATGAGTGCGGCCAAAAAGAGAATGCCCGAAAGTGAAGCGGACAAGGGACTCAAACGGACAAAGTCATCAAAAGCAAAAGAACCTGCCTTCTTGAAAAGAATTACAAAAAAAGCCATCAGGAAGGCAGTCGCCAAATGCGTTGCAATAAGGTAAATCCATCCCGCATGTCGCACCTTGGGCGTTTCGTGCTCTGCGGTTACCAGAAAGAAGGAGGCGAGTGACATCACCTCCCAACAAATAAGAAAGAGAAAACCATCCCTGGCGACGACAACGGCCTCCATGGCGCCAACGAGCAAGGGGAAAAACGTGCAATAGACTGTCATGTGAGGTTCACCTTTAAGATAGCCCCAACTATAAAGTGCCGTGAGTAGGGAAACAAAAAGAATGGCAATCAAAAAGAAAGCGCTTAACAAGTCTAAACCAATAGGGAGTGAGGAACTTAAGGGTCCTTTTCCAGCAAGAACAAAAACCGCGGGAATCAAACCGGTGACAGAACCGACCATAACCCCACCCAAGGCCATCCATTTTTTTGTTTCCTCACACCGGCAAAGAAAGGAGAGCAAGGATCCTATGAGTAAAAATAGAAAGGAACTAATGAGGAAGATCATTTTTCGTTGGGGTTATGTATATAAATTCTCTCCTGCTTTATCAATGACTTATTCCCAGTTGGCAATTGACAGAAGGGCTTTGTCATTCTAAGTAGAAGCACTCAAGGAGCCTCTAAAGAATTCGCTTCCGGGTGACCTTTTCGAAAAGACGCCCCTCATTTTTGGGACGACCCAAAAATGGGGGCTCGACTCTCGGCGATTTTATTGATATTTTCCCGACTGTAAAAATCGCCTCCGAGACGCTTTTCTCAAAGGCCACCCTCGCGCGAATTCTTCAGAGGGTCTTCAATATGGAATGGGGATTACAAAATAGACTTTCAAGGATTATTCAGCCCTCAACAGGTCGCACCGTGATGTTGGCGGTCGATCATGGCTATTTTTTGGGGCCAACAACCGGTCTTGAAAATCCGCGTCGCACAATCACACCCCTTTTGCCTTATGCCGATAGCATTATGTTGACGAGGGGAGTTTTACGAACCTCCGTTGATCCTGATAAAAACATTCCGGTTATTTTGCGCGTTTCGGGCGGGACGAGTATCTTGAAAGAACTTTCCAATGAAGTGATTACAACCTCCATTCAAGAAGCCATTCGTCTCAACGTTGCGGCGGTGACCTGTTCCATTTTTGTGGGTGGAGAATACGAAAAGCAGTCATTGGCTAATTTGGCAAAACTGGTGGATGAAGCAACCCCTTATGGAATTCCTGTCTTGGCGGTGACTGCTGTGGGAAAAGAAATGGCGCGTGATGCAAGGTATCTCTCTTTGAGTTGTCGTATTGCCGCAGAGTTGGGGGCCCATTTTGTCAAAACTTATTTTTGTGAAGAGTTTGAAAAAGTTGTTGGAAGTTGTCCGGTGTCGGTTGTAATTGCGGGGGGAAAGAAAACACCGGAGAAAGAGGCGTTACAATTGGCCTATAATTCAGTGACTCAAGGAGCAGTCGGTGTTGATATGGGGCGCAATATTTTTCAGTCGGAAGATCCGGTGGCCATGATTCAGGCAGTGCGCGCGATTGTTCACCAAAAAGCAACCGTTGATCAAGCCTTTGACCTTTTCCAAACAAAAAAATCTAAAAGATGAGAGTCGCAACCTATTATAACAATCAAGACATCCGTATCGAAGAGGTCTCTGTTCCCAAGATTGGAGAGGGCGAACTTCTGTTAAAAGTCCGTGCTGCGGGCATTTGCGGCAGCGACGTGACCGAATGGTATCGGACTAAAAAAATGGGGAAGGTCTTGGGCCATGAGATCGCCGGCGAAGTGGTGGAGGTGGGTCAAGGTGTCAAACAATACAAAAAAGGGGATCGTGTGGCGGCTTCGCATCATGTCCCTTGTTATGAATGTCATTTTTGTAAATTGGGCCATCACACCCTTTGCGACACATTACGAACAACTAATTTTGATCCGGGTGGTTTCGCAGAATGGATTCGACTCCCCGCTATCAATGTTCGTTATGGAGTCTATGCATTGCCCGAAGAGTTAACTTATGAAGAGGGGATTTTTGTTGAGCCTCTAGCTTGCACTTTGAGGGGTCAACATAAAGCGAATGTCCGTCCGGAACAAACAGTTTTAGTTATGGGCTGTGGCAATGCAGGTCTGTTGCATATCCTTGTTGCAAAGGCGTTGGGTATCAAGCGTATTGTGGCAACCGATATTAATGAACGACGACTTGAAATTGCAAAACAGTTGGGGGCTGATTTTGTTTTTCAAGCTGCGGGAGATCTTGAGGCTTCTTTAAGAAAAATTAATGAGGGGCGACTGGCAGACGTCGTGATTCCCTGTGTTGGTTTAAAACCGGTAACGGAACAAGCACTTCAGCTGGTTGAAAGGGGAGGGACCGTTTTATTTTTTGGTTTGCATAATCCCGAACAAATACTTGCTTTGCCAATGTATAGAGTTTTTTGGGAGCAGGGCCTCACCCTCATGAACTCTTATGCCGCCAGTCCTGAAGATCATCGGGAAGCAGTAAAACTGATGCAAGAGGGTAAGCTCAGTGTAAAAAAATTAATCTCTCATCGTTTGCCTTTTGCAGAAATTGCCAAAGCTTTTGAATTGGTTTCGAAAGCTAAAGAGTCTTTGAAAGTGATTATTGACCCAACCCGTTAAGGAATGACTGCAATTTTTAAGGGATTTCCCGCCATTCCCTTCTGAAAAATTTGGTTTAAATCAGAAAGTCTGGCTTCTCCCCCGATGAGCGGTTTTGTTTTGATTTGCCTTTCCGCAATCATTTCTAACGACTTCGCAAAATAATGGGGTGTGTGATGGAAAACACCATGACAAGATATTTCTCCATAGTGGAGGCGATGCGTATCCAAAGTTACTTTGGTTTCCTTGGGGCAACCACCATAAAACCAGACCTGGCCCCCTTTGCGCACCAATTCAGTAGCCAATTCCCAGGTATGTGGTTGGCCAACCACATCAATAACCTTATCAGGGCCATAACCATTTGTAAGACTCTTGATTTCTTCTTGATACCCTTCTTGCTGAATGGAAATTATATGATCGGCACCTAATTCTTTAGCAACATTCAGTTTTTCTTCACCGCGACCGAGCACAATAACGCGCGTTCCATTCAGTTTAGCCAGTTGTGTGAATAAGAGCCCGCAAGTCCCAGCCCCAATGATACACAAGGTTTCGTCGGCTTTGAGTGCCATGCGCTCTGCGCAATGCAGGACACAGGCCAACGGCTCCGTCAAAGCGGCTTCTCTAAAGGAGAGAAAATCGGGAATTGTATAAAGATTTCTGCGAACAATCTGAGCCGGGATGCGAATATATTCTGCATAAGCCCCATTTAAGAACTCTAAATTCTCGCATAGGTTAAATTGTTGTCTGTCACAAAAAAAACAATAGTCACAAGGTGCGGAATTAGCGGCAACAACCCGATCTCCTACTTGAAAACGATGCTCGACCGCAGAACCGACTTCGGAAATCGTTCCTGCCAACTCATGACCAAAAGGGGAAGGGACATCTTTGACGAGAAGGGCGTGCCCTTGTCTAAAAAGTTTGAAATCGGTGCCGCAAGTGAGCGCAGTGCCGATCTTTACCAAAACTTCGTCTGGACCAATTGTAGGGACTTCGACTTCTTCGATCTTTATCTGCTCGGGGCCGTACCAAAGGGCTGCTTGCATTTTCATAAGTGGTCGATATCTAAAACGTTTAAAAAGAGTTGTCAATGAAGTTTCCACTTGCCTCCAAGCTAGATTTTTCAGATATAAGCGGTGATGGCACTTGATTTACTCATCGTGAGGCATGGTCAGACCGATTGGAACCCTACCCGCAAGGTTATGGGTCAAAACTCCATTGGAATTAATGCGAGGGGGATTCAACAAGCCCAAAATCTGAAAGAATGGCTCAAACCGATTTCTATCGATGCGGTTTATTCCAGTCCTATGCCCCGTGCTCTTCAAACCGCCGAAATTGTTATTGAAGGCCGCAATAACTTAGAGGTTCAACCGGAAAAGGGACTCGCAGAAATTGATTATGGCGACTGGGTTGGTCTTAACTTTGATGAAGTGGAAGAGCGCTATAATGAAATTTATAACGCTTATCGATTTAAAGCCTCGAAAGTGAAAATTCCTGGTGGAGAGGCTGTTGTCGATGTGCAAAAAAGGGTGGTGGCTAGCGTTGAAAAAATCAGGACCAAACACCAAGATCAAAAAGTGCTGATTGTCTCCCACGCCGATGTCATCAAAGCCATGTTGCTCCATTATTTGAAACTACCGCTCGATCATTTGCAGGCAGTTGGGTGTGACAATGGCTCTTTGAGCATTTATCGTTTTGGAACCGATTGGGGTGATCGACTCGTTGCCTTGAATTATTTTGCAGATGTCAGTAAAGTCCTTCCGTGGTGAAAACGGCTTGGGAAAAGAGGTCGATTGGCGAGTTGGAAGAGGCGGTTCACCGTCACAACATCCTTTATTTTGTCAAACATAAGCCGGAAATCCCCGACAAAGAATTTGATCGTCTCGTAGAAACACTCAAAAAGAAAAAACCCGATTCGCCTGTTTTGGCCGAAATCGGCTCCGATATTTCTCAAATTGGCAAGACTGTTAAACACTCAACCCAAATGCTCTCGCTCGACAAGTGCTACAACGAGGAAGACCTAAAACGCTGGGCCGATAAATTTGAAGGGGATGTTTTGGTAACACCAAAAATTGATGGCTGTGCCGTGGCTCTTCGATATGGCGCCAAGGGGGAGTTGACTTTGGCTGCCACCCGCGGCTCTGGTGTGGAAGGGGAAATCATCACACCTAATGCAAAATATGTAAAAGAAATCCCTCAAAAAATTGGTTTGAAAAATGGTGAAGTGCGTGGTGAAATCTACATGCCTCTTTCGGTTTTTAAAAAATTTGAAGAGACTTTTGCTAATCCTCGTAATCTTGCCGCAGGTGCCATCAAACAAAAAGATCCAAAAAAGACCGGTGAGTATCGTCTCTCCTTTTTTGCCTATGATTTGTTGAATGCGAACTGCAAAACAGAAGAGGAAAAAAGAAGGTTTCTTAAGAAAGAAGGTTTTTCTCTGGTTGACGGAAAGCGGATCAAAAAATCAGAAATGCAAAGAGTTTTTGAAGAGTATTACGAAAAGCAAAACACGCGGGATTATGAAACCGATGGTGTTGTTTACAAGGCCAACTCTGTCATTGAACAAAATGATTTGGGGGCGACCGCCCATCATCCGCGCTACGCCATTGCCTACAAGTTTCAGGGGGATTCCGGCCAGACAATCCTGCGAGATATCATTTGGAGTGTTTCCAGAACCGGCACAATCACACCGGTTGGCATGGTTGATCCGGTGGAGCTCTCCGGTGCCAGCGTGAAGCGAGTTTCTCTTCACAATTACGGTTTGGCAAAAAAAATGGGGATCACCATTCCAGCCAAGGTATTGATGGTGCGGCGTGGCGGTGTCATACCCAACATAGAAAAAGTAATTGAAGGAAAGGGAAAACCACTCCAAGCTCCAAAAAAATGTCCTTCCTGTGGTGCTCCGGTTGAGCTTGTTGATGATTTTTTATATTGCACAAACCCCAAAAAATGTGCCGTGAGCAAAATTGGCGAACTCGATCACTTTGTGAAAGTGATTGGGATCGATGGATTTGGAAGAAAACATTTGGAGCAACTTTATGAAAGTGGATTAGTGAAAGATTCAGCCGATTTTTATACGTTGAAAGTTGAAGAGTTGTTACCGCTAGAAAGAATGGGTGAGACACTGACCCAAAAATTAGTTGCCAATATCGAATCCAGGAAAAAATTGCCTCTCGATACTTTTTTGCAAGCCTTGGGAATTCCAGAACTTGGCAAACATGTTGCCAAAATTTTGGGGGGGTTTGGAAATCTGGATAAAATTAGAAAACTGAATCAAGAAGAGTTGGCAAAAATTCACACGATTGGAGAGAAAACTGCGGGCATGATTGTGGAGGGTCTCAAAGAAAAGAGACCGTTAATGGATGCCCTCTTGAAGCACGTCAAAATGGAACCCCCAAAAGGCGTCGGACGCCTTTTGAAGGGGCCGTTGGCTGGGAAGTCATTTTTATTCACCGGCTCCTTGGTGGCTATGGAACGCCCAAAAGCTCAGGAATTGGTAGAATCAAAAGGAGGCACCGCTGCCAGCGGCATTTCCAAAAACCTAGACTACCTGGTGGTAGGGGGTGGGGGAGGGGCCGGCTCCAAATTAAACAAAGCGAAACAACTTCAACAAGATGGCGCAAAGGTTCGAATTTTAAGCGAAAACGAGTTTATAAAGATGCTTGAATAAAAGTTAAGAGGGGTGGCCCGGAGTGTTTGTCGTGGGGTTTAGTTAGGGGCCCCCACGAAAACACGGAGGGACAGGACCCCTCTTAACTTTTCCTAATTTTTGCCACTCTGTAGTTGCCACTCGCAACTTTTTTGAAACATTGCCGATAACTATTAGAGAGGATTGATGTCACTTGAGTTCGATAAATTAGACCCGAATAAGCCTGGGCTTTTGGCCTTTGGTTATGAGCCGGGCCAAAGCGTTTCCATGTTAGATAAACGGGGTGTTGTTAATCGGATAGGAGATGAAGGGGAAGTGGAATGGCAACCGCGTGCTATTGCTGATGCTATAATGGATGCGACTTATGATGTGATTCCGTATCATTGGCGAGAGCATTACCAGGTTCAAAAAACCATTTCTCGGGCCTGGAGTTTGCATAACAAAGCGATTCTGGGATTGCCGGTTTATTCCTATATGGAGCCGTGGTCTTTAGAACCTCTCCATTTTGGCAACCCAATTTTTTGGGAGAGTGCTCCCGTACAAATCCAGGAGATTGTTTTTAACTCGGCTCGCAAAGTTATTGAAGACCAGATTCGGGAATGGGAAGCGGCTATTTCCAAGAACGGGGGGCAATTTGATAGCGTTTCATCTTAGAAGCCAGCGTGGTGCGGGCAACTCCCAAATGGCGAGCTGCTTTAGAATGATTTCCTCTCATCTTCCTTAAAGCTTCAATAATCGACATTTTTTCTTGTTCACCCAGTTTGAGCTCTCCGACTTGAGGAGAAGTCTCTGTCAGGTTCGTCAGCTCAATATTTTCGGCATCAATCACTGTGGCCTCATTGATCATGAGAAGGGCTCTTTGAATGACATTTTTAAGTTCGCGTACGTTGCCTTTCCATTCATGTGCTTTTAATTTGCACATTGCTTCTTCTGAAAATGAAATGGGATTCGTTGTGGCATTAAGCATTTTCAAGAAATGTTTTGTCAAGCAAGCAATATCTTCCTGCCGTTCTCTTAAGGGTGACAAATGAATGGGGAAGATATAGAGGCGATAAAAAAGATCTTGTCGGAACAGTTCTTTTACGGTGAGTTGCTTGAGATCACGATTGGTGGCGGCTACCAACCGGACATTGACTTTGGTATCAACCCTTCCTCCAACTCTTCTGATGGTCTGCGTTTCCAAAACTCTTAAAAGCCTTGTTTGCAAATCAAACGGCATCTCTCCGATCTCATCCAAGAAAAGTGTTCCGTGATTTGCCTCTTCAAAAACTCCCTGATGGCGGTCACTGGCCCCGGTAAATGATCCTTTTTCATGGCCAAACAAAAGACTTTCAATCAAGTTTTCTGGAATCGCACCACAGTTGACGGCGACAAAAGGTCTATCGCGTCTGGAGCTTAAATCATGAACGCTTCTTGCCGCCAGCTCTTTGCCGGTTCCCGACTCTCCAATGAGACAAACCGTGACATCGCTTTGAGAGGCTTTTCGAATCAAATCAAAAACCTCTTTCATCGATGAGGATGTGCCAATCATTTGTCCTAATTGTTCTTCCTTTTTCTGACGGGACTTATCTTTTACGATAGTTTCTTCTTGAGGCGGGTTTTCTTCCACGCTGAATAAAAGAGACCAAGGACCCACTTGAACCGCATCGTTGAGCTCTAACAGGGTTTGATTGCGAATTCGTTTCTCATTCACATAGGTCCCATTGCGGCTGAGGTCGGTTATCGCAAAAGAGCCATTTTGTTTTTCCAGAAGACAATGTTGTCTGGAAATTTCAGGATGAGTTAATTGGATATCACAGCTTGCGTCGCGGCCGATTGTCATTTGTTGATGATCGAGAGGTCTTTTTAAAATTGGTTGGCCATCTTTGAAAAAAACTAAGTGGACCATGGTTGCAACCTAAAAACTTTTGTGAAATTCATCAATAACAAATTATCGTTGGTTCTTAAAAACGGAGTGTCCAAATTGTGCGACACCTTGTTACAATTTGATTCAACATTTTTTGGCACTCCATGTGCATTGTAATTGGGGATGCGACTACGAGCACTCATTATATTTTGTTTGAGCCTGTTGGGGTGCTCTATTTACGTCACCCCCCTGACGTATTTTGAGCAATCTTTTCACAAGCAGATTGCTGCTTTTGTGCCTGCTGGGTGGCCTGTGGTGGGCAATATTTCTTCACAATTTGGTTTCAGAAAACACCCAATCCGGCGCTTTTTTCATTTTCACAAAGGAATCGACATTGTCTCCCCTCATAATAAACCGGTACACGCAACAGCCCCAGGCCATGTAAAATGGGCCGGTTTTAAGCCGGGCTACGGTCGCTCTGTCATTGTCGATCATGGACATGGTTGGGAAACACTTTATGCCCATTTGCAGTCGAGTCGTGTGCAATTGGGTGAATCAGTTTTAGCGGGGGAATCGATTGGGAAGGTCGGTCAAAGTGGCTCAGCCACCGGCCCTCATTTACATTATGAAGTTCACTATCTCAGCCAACCCCAAGATCCAATTCATTTTATACAAGGTTTAAAAAACGGACGGGTGGCCCGGAGTGTTGTCCGTGGGGTTTTGTTAGGGGTCCCTACGGCAACACGGAGGGGCAGGACCCGTCCGTTTTTTAACGATTCTATAAATGAATTTGATCAACCAATGATTTCACGGCTTGAAGGCTTGTATCGAGTAGCTTCTGTTCGTCGGGATTAAGTTTCAATTCCACAACTTTTTCGATGCCTCCAGCACCAATCACTGCAGGAACACCAATATAATAACCTTTAATTCCATATTCACCATTCAGATAAGCGGCACAGGGAAGAACTCGCTTTTGGTCTTTCAAATAGGACTCTGCCATAGTGAGGGCAGAAAGGGCTGGAGAGACAAAGGCGCTGCCGGTTTTTAATAATTCAATCACTTCGCCACCCGCTTTTTTTGTCCTTTCAACAATTTTGGAAATTTTTTCTGCTGACAAAACTTCGGTGAGGGGTTTTCCCTTCACCTTGCAGAGCCTTGGGAGGGGAACCATGGTATCTCCGTGACCACCCAAAACAGTGGCCTCCACATCGGTCACAGCAATATTCATCTCCAATGCCACAAAAGCACAAAAACGGGCCGAATCCAAAACACCGGCCATCCCGCAAACTTTGTTTGTCGGAAAGCCGGAAATTTTTTGAAAGGTATACACCATCGCATCGAGCGGGTTGGAAATGACAATGACAAAGGCATTGGGGGCTTGTTGTTTGACATTTGCTGCCACTTGTTTGATGACGCCGACATTTTTGTCGAGAAGGTCTTCACGAGTCATACCCGGTTTTCTAGGAATTCCGGCAGTGATGATGACCACATCACTCCCTTCAATATCTTTATAATCGTTGGTCCCTTTAATTTTAGCGTTGGAGCGAACCACAGGGAGACCGGCCAGAATATCGAGGGCTTTTCCCTGCGGAACACCTTCAACCACATCAAACAAGACACACTCCCCCAATTGGTTAATACAAATTTGCTGGGCTAAAACACCGCCAATATTTCCCGCACCAATCAGTGCAATTTTCCTGTTCATAGTGTTTAAGTATAGAAGTGTAGGAGTGTTTAAGTCGATTTTTAAACTTCTGAACTTCTACACTTCTACACTCAAACACTTCTACACTTATTTTGTCAAGAATTGGGTTAAGGCAGATTCGTTTGCCTTGCAGTCTTTGATTCCTATTTCAATTAAGTTGCCAAGGTATTCCTTTTCAAACATAAGATAGCTTAGCAAATCGAGATCGGCTTCTGGATCGACTTCGAGAAATTTTAAGAAAAAGCGTTCCAACTGGGTGAGTTTGTTTTTAGTTCGGCTAATTTTGATAAGCCTTTCGCAGGCAAGCTTGCCGATATCTTCGGTGGGAAAAAGGGCAAACGAGCCGATCTTTTTCAAACCGCGATTGGCAATATCCCCAACAATTCCTTCTTTTTTGAGCATCGTATTGATCTCATCGATATATTTTGGGCCATAGAGCTTTTCACTCCACTCAATAATCCGATTGATGCGATTCATTTGTTCTAAATCATAATCGATGTGGTCCAAAAAGAGGGCATCCAGCAGTTTGCCAGACATGTGGGTGAGGCTGGGATAAGCGTTGGCTTCCTTAAGAGGAAAACTTCCTGAAACTTCTTTTTGTGGTTTGAATTTTACGCCGATGATCAAAACTTTATTGGCGCCCAGTTGCACCGCGGGACTCATCGGTGTGTTTTGTCGCATGCTCCCATCGACATAAAAATATTTGCCGATGCGTACCGGCGGAAAAATAATCGGAACGGCGGCAGAGGCCATCGCATGTTGCCAATCAATTGGCCCAAATTTGACTCGATACGCGCCGGTGTAGGGAACCGTATCTTTTTTATCGATAAACAATTCCAATTTTCCATTTCCGATATTTGTGGTGGCAATGGCAATCGCATCCAAAGGCCCTTGTTGGATGTTTTGTTGAATTTTGGAAAATTTGATCGCCTTTTTCAAAAAGGGAATAAAGGGACTGGTGTCCAAAACGCCCTGAAACGGTTTGACATCGCCCGTCCATCTTTGGATGAAAGAAGTGATTCCAAGAAGATGTGTTGTTGTGTAGGTTGCGGAGCGGAGCAAAAATTGGGAGAGGGCGGCGAAGTCTCCTTTATAAATGTCTGTCGATTTTAAATTTTCCCAAAAATTCTTTAAATTTTTTCCCTGATTTTTCGGATCGTGTGCGGTGGAGGCCAAATAACAAGTGTTGAGGGTTCCTGCACTGGTGCCGCAGTGAATGGAAAAACCGTGTTGGTCGGGCCAGATATTTTTACGAAGATGGTAGAGAATGCCTACTTCATAAGCGCCGCGTGCTCCACCACCCGAAAGCACTAAAGCAATCTTATTGGAATTATTTACCATAAAAATCCTAAATTCTAAGCACTAAATCCTAAACAAATCCCAATGACCAAAATCCAAAATAATGTTTTTGGGTCATTTGAATTTGGAATTTTGAATTTGTTTAGAATTTCGAATTTAGGGTTTAGAATTTGCATTTTATCTCGCTGGTTGGTGGATCCTTTTCTTAAATTGTTTCAGGGTCAGCCAGTGAAAAAAGACCCCCAAACCGACTATATATATGATATCCCAAATAAGGATGTTAGAGAAGTGGCCCGTTGTGAAGGCCCGTGTGAGGCGCACACAATGAAACAGAGGGGTCAGTTCTGCGATCCACATCCAGTCGGGCCCTAAGCGTTCCTGGAGTGGGAAAAAAGTGTCGCTAAAAATCATGAGCGGCGTTAAAAAAATGGTAAAATAAACACTGAAGAGATCAATAGCAGGAATGGTGAATGAAAAAGCCATTCCGATTGTTGCAAAAAGGTAGCCGGTCAAAATAAGAATGACCAAAACACCAACAGACCACCAGCTGGGGACATAACCAAAAAGACAAGTGATGATGTAAAAAGCGCCGCCATAAATCCACGATCTCGTGACTGCCCAGAAAATTTCTCCCAAAACAATTTCTGCTTCATTGACCGGTGTGGCCAAAACTCCATCATAAACCCGGTTGTAATTCATCCGGACAAAGACATTGTAGGTGCTTTCGAAACTGGCACCATTCATGGCAGCGATGGCAATGAGACCGGGAGTGATAAAGATAGGATAAGGAACACCGGCAATTTGAGGAATGTAGAAACCGACTCCCAAACCGAGCCCCAATAAAAAGAAAACCGGTTCAAAAAAATTGGGGAGCAAATTGAGTTTCCAAATTTTGGAATACATAGAAAAATTTCGCCACCAAACACTCAATGCACTTTTTAGAATGATTCCTTCAGTCATTTTATTCGTCTCTTAATTCGCGTCCGGTTAATTCCAAGAAAACCTCTTCTAAATTTTTACAGCCATATTTTTCGATTAAGGCTTTTGGACTGCCGCGCGCAATAATTTTACCATGATCGATAATGATCAGGTCGTCACACAAAAATTCAGCCTCGTGCATATAGTGGGTGGTGAGTAAAATCGAAGTCCCATTTTGTTTCACCTCTTTGAGTTTGTTCCACATTAATAGTCTTGCTTGTGGATCCAGGCCGGTGGTGGGTTCATCGAGCAGCAGCAGTTCTGGCTCGTTGAGAAGCCCCTTGGCAATGCTAAGCCTTCTTTTCATCCCGCCCGAGTAGCGAAAAACAGACTCATCGGCACGGTCTAAGAGCTGAAGCATGTTAAGAAGGAATTCGCCGCGACTGTGTGTCTGTTGTTTGGAAAATCCGTAATAACGTCCCTGCATGATGAGATTATCCCAAGCCGAGACCGTTTCTTCCAAAATATCTTTTTGATGGACGACACCGAGTCTGCGATTAACACTTCGCCGATTTTCTTGGGGTGGCAAACCAAAAACTTGTAGCCGGCCAGACGTTGGGGCCAGTGCCCCGTAAATCATTTTGATCGTCGTAGTTTTTCCCGCCCCATTGGGCCCCAAAAACCCAAAACACTGACCCTTTGCCACCTCAAAGTCGACCGCATTCACCGCACAAAATCCGTCAAAATATTTGGTCAACTTTTCGGCAATGAGGATGGCCATTTTAAATAAGGTTTTTCAAAAATTGGGTGGCAGGACACACACGAATTTCCTCACCCGATATATAATCTTTTTTCCCTTGTGCTGATATTTGCAAAGCTTCGCATTGAGGAAAACGGCTTTTTAAATATTTCAATCCTTTGGATATATCTGTATCGGCTAGCTTGCATTCCACCGCTTGCAACAATTTTCGATTTTCCGTTACAATGAAATCTACCTCTCTTCCGTCAACATCACGAAAATACCGAAGTTCTAACTGTCTTCCCTCAGCATCTTGTTTGTAGTGAACCCATTTCAAGAGGTGGGATGCAACCATATTTTCAAAACGAAACGAAGGCTCCGTGATCAGCGTCCAGTCATAATGATAGTGCTTCTGTTCCTTTTTGACAGCACGGATTTTGGGGGCACCAAATGGTGAGATTCTGAAAATAGCATAAAGCCTTTCCAATATACTTAGCCAATTGGCAACCGTTTTGTGGCTCATTTGCAAATCTTCTCGCAGGGCATTAATGGAAAGAGGAGAACCAACCAGTTCCGGCAAACGGATCATCAACAATTCCAGATTTCCTATGTCTTGAACTCTTTCCAAAGAGAGGAGGTCTTCTTGGATCAAACGGGTCCTATATTCTGTTGACCATCTTTTCGCCTCTATGGAAGAAGCAGAGAAGAATGGTTCCGGAAATCCTCCCAGTGTGAGTAGAGATTCAAGATCATTTTGGGAAGTTATTTTCAGTTCCGCAACAGAAAAGGGATGAAGTCTTAGATAATGGTAACGCCCTTGCAGTGAGTCTCCTCCACGGCGATACAAATCAAGTCGAGCGCTTCCAGTAACAAGGATTTTTCTTTTTTTGCCTTGCAGGTCGAAAAGACCTTTGAGGTAGTTTCTCCAGGAACGATATTTATGAATTTCGTCGAAGACCCAGAGGGGACTGTTGGGGAGTTCTCTTTTTAGAATGGCTTCTCGGTGCTGAGGGATATCCCAGTTGAGATAACCGGTTTGGTCCGGACCCAAAAAGGAAAGGGCCATTGTCGTTTTGCCGACTTGGCGGGGCCCTCCCACAAAAACCATTTTTTTATTGAGGTCTGCAGTGACTTGTTTTGTGAGGTATCTCTCTCCAACTTTCATAGCACCACAAAGGATACGAGTTTTTTTGACTGTAGTCAAATAAAATAGCGAGTTTTTTGGAGTGTGGGGGAAATTAAATCCCGTTCCCTGTGTGAAGCTTGGCTTTTTGGGAATCCCCGGTTGCTTCTTCGGAGGGCGCAGGTCCCAAGGCAAGCTGACCGAACAATTCCCGGTCCCGATCGCGGTCGGCTCGATTGAGTCGACCAATCTCTTCACTGAGTTGCAACCCAAACGCAATCTCTTCTCCCATTTCAGCCAAACGCCGTAAGAAAAGTGATAATTCAAAACCGGCTATTTCTCTTTTGGTTTCAGCTGCTTGAGTTTCACCTTTTATTTTATCTACATCACCTTCAAAATCATCCACCTCTTCATAAACACCTTTGTTTTCACCTCTGATTTCCCATTTTTTCGCCTCTTGACTCACCTCCTTAACAAACCCATCCAGTTTTGCCATAAAAGCTCTTTCCTGTTCTATAGCCCTCCTTAGATGGTCAAGGGCTTCTTGCTCTAAACTTCTTACACGTTCTATCTGCTCTTCTTTATCGGGAATCTTTGAAGATTGAATCGCTTCTATTTTTCTGCCTGCTTCTTTTGGCATTCTTTCCAAATCGGCCTCAAAACCATCGATACGGGATTTTGCCTCTCCTTCTTTCGCACGAAACTTTTTTGAAACACTCTCTCTTAAAAATCTGGCGAACAAAGCGGGATGCCGATTGAAAAAGACCTCCATGCCGCCGGCCTGTTGAAACAGAGCAGTGACATCAGGAGAAAAGAGGCTAACAATGCGGTGAAAAATACGACCCACAAAACGGCTGAAGGGAGAATATAATGTGGCCGCTCCAACACCACCAGCAACACTAGCAAAACCACCGACACCAACAACAACACTACCAACACCACCACCAGTAAGACCAGCAAGAACGGCAACACCAGAAACTATAAAAACAGCAAGAGCAGCAGGACCATTACTAACAACACCAGCAATAGCGCCAACAGTGCCAAGAAAAGCACCAATAGCTGCGCTTCCAGTGTTATTGGTTATCTGATAGACGGTAAAGGCGGAAAGATAGACGGGGAGACCGGCCAGCCCAACTGAGGTAACTCCGGAAACTGTTTTGGCCAATCCGGAAACCGATTTGGGACCTTTTTCTAATTGCTTTTGCAGCGTACCCAATGTTTTTGTTGTAGGATATTTTCCAAAAAGAGGATGCTGCGGATATCCCTCTTTTACGAACTCAAGGGCCTCCGGCGAGGCCATGACAAACTCGGTCATTTCTGTCGCCAGATCGATACCGGTAGCCGAATAGAGCCCCGCTGCCTGTTGGGGGCTAACTCCAGGTGTCATTATGGGAAATGCGCCAGGGGTCATGAATCAACCTTTCTATCATTATTATCGTCGAATCCACAAAAAAGTTGCTTAGAATGGGCTTTAATATAATAGGGTAAATATTGTCCTATTTCTATATTGCTTTTAGGGCAAATATATCCTATATTTTATTAAGGGGTTTTTATGAAAATGGAAGAAATCATATTGTTGGAAAAATATAGGGCTTTTAATGAACTTCCTTCCTGGCTTCGTGAGAGAGGAGACATAGCGGAACAGATTTGCTCGATCCGAGAGCTTTTGGGCATGACCCAAAAGCAATTGGGTGAAAGGAGTGGGGGAGATGGTCGCGGTGTGCGGCGGTTGGAGGCCAACGTTTTAGACCCCCGACTCGGTACTTTAAAAAAGATTGCTTCTGGATTGGAATGCGAACTTTTAATTGCTTTTGTTCCAAAAAAATCTCTTCAAGCGATTTTGCAAGAAAAGGCCTTGAAAAAGGCCCGACATTTGATCGGTTTATCGAAAGCGTCAGCTGCTATGGAAAAACAGCAGCCCAAAAAGAAATACATAAAACAGCAAATTCAAGAAATGGTTCGCCTGCTTCTTGAAAAGAAAAGGTCTTCACTATGGGACGATTAAAAGGGGCGACACCTCTTGATGATTATTCTGGATTGTTAATGTCTGCTGCGGTCAGTCGCGATGAACTCAATGCTTTGGAGTTTGCCAATATTAACAAAGCCATTCAAAAGTATCTCTTGAAGAAGCCTTCAAAATCGTTGGCTCCATTTATTTATGAATGGTTTCTGAGAGTTCATCGGGAAATGTTTGATGAAGTTTGGGCATGGGCAGGGCAAATACGAAAAACAAATAAATCGATTGGCATCGATAAACTTGGAATTCGAGAGGCATTAAAAAATGTTGAAAAAGACATAGCCCATTGGGAAAAAAGCCAATTAGGTTCTGAAGAAATTGCCGTACGGATTCATCATCGTCTTGTTTGGGTTCATCCTTTCGAAAATGGCAATGGCCGATGGGCAAGGCTTTTGGTCAACATTTATTTAAAACGGGAGGGTCTTTCTTTAATTGTGTGGCCCGAAGAAAATTTGATCGCCAAGACAGATATTCGGGAGCGCTATTTACGGGCACTGCGTGAAGCAGATCGTCATAATTTTAAACCTTTGATTGCGTTGCACAAAGAATTATCTTAGGAGAATGCAGATGACACGCAAAGTGATTATTTTGGGGTCAGGATGTGCCGGATGCACGGCGGCGTTGTATGCTGCGAGGGGTAATTTGAACCCCTTAATGATTGAAGGGCTGCAACCGGGTGGACAACTTACCATCACTTCTGATGTTGAGAACTATCCAGGTTTTCCAAAAGGGATTTTGGGGCCGGAGTTGATGGTGCTGATGAAAGAGCAAGCGGTTCGGTTTGGGACTGAAGTTGTCACGGGTGACATTACCAAAGTCGATCTTAAAAAAAGGCCATTCAAAGTTTGGGTGGGGGATAAAACTTACGAAGGAGAAACACTGATTATTGCGACTGGTGCTTCGGCAATATGGTTGGGGCTTGAGTCGGAAAAAAAATTGACGGGCAAAGGAGTCTCTGCTTGCGCCACTTGCGACGCATTTTTCTTCAAAAATCAGCATGTTGTTGTTGTTGGGGGTGGCGATACCGCCATGGAAGAGGCTACTTTCTTGACCAAATTTGCAAGCAAAGTGACTGTTGTGCATCGGCGCAATGAGCTGAGGGCCTCGCAAATCATGCAAAAGCGGGCCAAGGAAGATCCGAAAATAAATTTTATTTGGGATAGCGTGATTGATGAGGTTTATGATGTTGCCAAGGGGAAAGTAACAGGCGTTCGGTTGAAGAATCTAAAAACCGGCACCAGCCAGGATTTTCCCTGTGATGGTTTGTTCATTGCCATTGGTCATAAGCCTAATACAAAACTTTTTGAGGGGCAGTTGGAGTTGGATGCCAAGGGTTATATTGTCACAAAAAAGCAACCCTCCATGGCGACCAGTGTACCGGGAGTTTTTGCCTGCGGCGATGTGCAAGATTCGATTTACAGACAGGCCGTCACAGCCTCTGGAACTGGTTGTGTGGCGGCCATTGATGCCGAACGTTTTTTGACACATCATCCTTGAAAAATCCTAAATCCGAAATCCTAAATTCTAAACAAATCACAATGACCAAAATTCAAATGTCCCAAACGGAATTGTTTAGAATTTGGAAAATTAGGATTTGGAATTTGTTTAGGGTTCAGATATTAGGATTTATCAAACATGTACAAATGGTTCGCCCTATTTTGTTTCCTCCCTGCTATTGCGCACGCTAGATATTATCCCGCAAAAGGTCCTTTTCCCATGCGCACACAGCATCCTGTCTATCTGCAAATGGTGCAGCTCACACCGGCCAAGGCAGAAGTTTTGCCGACAGGCAATTTCGAAGTACGCGTCGATTCTTCCTATTCCAACCTTTATGAGCGTCAGACCGATGGGGTTAATGCAATCAATCTCGACATGGAGCTGTGGTATTTAAACTGGGTGGCTACTTATGGTCTTTTGCCCAATCTGGAAGTGGGGCTTGAACTTCCTTTGATTCATTTCGGCACTGGTTTTCTCGATTCGTTCATCCAAAATTATCATAATGCTTTTGGGTTTCCCAACGGCGGCAGGGATCAAGTGCAAAACGGTTTGTTCACTTATCGGATAACAAGAAGAGGGAATGTGGTTTATCAAGTTCCCTCAGCCGTGGCGGTGGGATTAAGTGACATCAGCCTTTTTGGAAAATATCAGTTTTTGGATGAGACTGATGTGAGACCCGCTTTTGCTTCACGACTGGTTTTAAAATTTCCAACCGGAAACAGTGTTGATGGACTGGGGAGTGGCAACGTCGGTGTGGGAGTTGGTCTAGCAGCGCAAAAATCCTACAAGCGTTTGCACGGGTATGTGAATCTCAATTATCTTGCCGATCTCGGCAACGATTCTTTGGCGGGCTTGATGAAAAAACATGCCTTCGATTTTGCACTGGCGGGTGAGGTCAGCATTTCAAAAAAGGTTGCAGCCATTGTGCAACTTTCCGGCGGGACGGCACGGCTCAAAGGTTTGGGACTTACAGAATGGGAGAGCATGCCACTTGATTTTGTGGTGGGGGCAAGGGGAGAGATGAAAAATTTTTTCTGGCAGGCCGCATTTTCTGAAGATCTTCGCGCGATAGGGCCTTCTGTCGATTTCACTGTTTTGATGTCTGTGGGAATGCGTTTTCCGTTACCTGGCCAACTTTATCAGGGTGATTTTTGGGGCTCGGTTAAAAAGGAATATCTTCCTCGCCGCTTTGTGCCGCCACAGATTCTGTAGGGACTTCTTCCGGAAAGGGTTCGGCTTCAGGTTGTTTTTTGGTTGCGCGTTCGCCAGTTTGTCCACCAGGCCCACCCAAAAATTGCACACGCTGTGCGATGATTTCAGTGATGTAGCGTTTTTGTCCCTGCTGATCTTCCCATTGGCGGTTGCGAATGCTTCCTTCGATGTAGACTTGTCTTCCTTTGGATAAATATTTTTCGCAGTTTTCAGCTTGAGGGCCGTAAACCACAACGCGGTGCCACTCTGTTCTTTCTTGTTTGTTTCCCTGCTTGTCAGTCCAGCGTTCGCTGGTGGCCAGCCGCAAGTTACATACTGCTTGACCGCTGCCTGTGTATTTTTTTTCGGGATCAGCTCCTAGGTTGCCGATCAACATGACTTTATTGATGCTTGCCATACATTTCTCCTTTTAATTGTTCTTCTATCTCTTTGGACTCCTCTTGCCAAGAGGCAAAATAGGGGTCACTGTTCCATTGGGCAGTGAGGTTTTGGGCCTTTTCGAAGGCTTCCAAGGCCTCTGGCTTTCTTTTAGCTTTGATCAGGAGTTCGGCCAGATCGAAATGGTTTGTGGGATAGTTGGGATCAATTTCGATTGCTTTGCGAAGATAATCCTCCGCTTTGACCAAATCTTGTCTCAAATTTTTTGTGCCGAAATATTTAGGCAAAGCGGTGAACAATTCACCCATCAGGCGATAAGGACCACCGTGGTCAAATGTTGGGTCCAGTTCAACGGCTTTTTGCCAATCGGCTATCATGGCAACAACCCCTTTTTGATAACCAAACATGACGACTTCGTAATAAAGGCCGGTGGCTTGTCCTCTATAATAGTAACAGGCGACTTCTTGCGGATTGGTTGTGACACATTCATCAGCAAGTTTGATGGCCTGTTTGGCTAGATTGAGCTGACCTTTGCGTTTTGCTTTCAAATCGGCTTGCAAAACGGTCTCTTTCAGATTTTGCCAGGAAGGATTGGCGTGTGAGGTGCCGCTGATAACACTTAGAAGAAACAACAATGTTGCCGCATGCATCATGGGTGTTGCCTATCAGGCTTGCATATTATTGATCAAGCCTTATTTGTCGATCTTCGTCCCTTGACACCCTTTATGGGGTTGTTTAGGTTATCCGAAATTTGGCGCGGTACCCAAGCGGTTAAGGGAGCAGTTTGCAAAACTGTCATGCGGCGGTTCGAATCCGCCCCGCGCCTCAATTCGCAAGCACCAGCAAAGCTGGATGCTTGCTAAAGTCAGGAGGAGAATTGCATAGCTCCCCCTGACAACCCCCATCGCAAATTTTTTGGGAATGTCGGTAAGTAAAAGCGATGAGGGGTGTTGGGGGGAGAAGCAAGATCTTCCCCCAACTTTAGCGAGCGCGAATTTACTTCGCGCGAGCGAATAGCCCGGGTGGAGAAATTGGTAAACTCACAGGACTTAAAATCCTGCGGGCCTTAACCGCCCTTGCCGGTTCAAATCCGGCCCCGGGCACAAAACAAAAATCCATCTCGAGATGGATTTTTGTTTTGTGCTCCGTCTACCACGAAGTTCGAACTTGGTTCCAGCGCAAATTGAGCGAAAATCTATAAAAATTTTGGCGCAAAATGAAAATGGAAAACCGATTTGTCATTGCGAGGCCAAAGGCCGAAGCAATCTCCCGCTCAACTCTGAGCAAAATCTGCGCCAACCCCCTCCGGGGCTTGTCACAGATTTTGCATTCGCACGGTGGTAAAAACCCCGCCCCGCCTTTGGCGAGGTCATGCTTTTTGCACCCTTCGGCTCTCGCCTTCGGGTGTTTCCTCGCGCACCCACTCCGTGGGTCCCCGGCCTCAGTCACATCCCCACCTTTTCCTCTCCCTCTCGCGGGGGAGAAAAACTTTGGAACACCTGTCGCTTGGGCATCCTCACAACCTGCCATGATAGATGCCCAGGCCGTAGAATAAGTGGTTGATTTTTAAGGATAGCAGAGTATTCAGGATAGCAAGTTGATGAGAAAATACTTCCGTATGAGGAGGCTTCAATGGCAAAAAGAATGCAGTATCGGCCGCCATTAATAGAAGCGAAAAAATTCAAGTTAGAAGAAATTGATCCCGCTATAAAAAAATTGAAAAGGCGTATCGATGAAGTCAGAGCTTTAAACCCCCAATTCATATCTCACGACGATGCCAGCGTGGAAACTGCTGAAAAAAATATAAGAGAATCTATTCGTGAAATATTTGGGCAAAACTCGCCTGAATTCGACGACTATAAATACTATCAAATTTGGCAAGGACCTCCGGCTGGTGTGGGCTCTGAGGAGGCACAATCGTATTTTGCTAAGGGCATACCACAAACAATCAAAATGCTAGAGGGGTTGATTAGGTGGTTGGAGGAAAAACGTGAAGAACTTTCCGGGTCCTCCGTTGCAGTAAAGCCAAACTCCAACGAGCTATCTTTACATTCAGCCGTTGATTCCAAATGTCGTGATCTATTTGAGAAGGGCCATTACGTCGAAGCAGTTGAAAAAAGTTTTAAAGTAGTGAGAGATCGGCTCCGTCAGTTAACCGGTTATGAAACTGGATCTGAAGCTTTTGGGAAAGGCAAATTACACATTAAAGGTGCCTCCGCTCCTAACGTTGATGAGGATTTCAACGAAGGGGTAAAATTTCTTACAATGGCGATTGATAAGTTCCGAAATGAAAAAAGCCATACGTCTAATGCAAAAATTGATGACCCCAATCATGCCGGCGAATATCTACAATTGAGTAGTCTTGCAATGAACTTACTGGACAATGCCGAATTAAAACAAAACTGATAGATGTCAAAAAAGGAAACAATAATATTAGGCTGTAATTTAGCGACTCGTTCCGGCAAGCAAAAGCTATTGTCTCTTTGGCCATATTTATCTGTAGAAGAAAAAATTAAGATTCTTCAAGAATGGAAAGATGATTATGTTTACAATGAATTATTATTACTTATCCTTGAAAAAGATTGCGAAGTTGTCCGTTACCTTGCGGTCAAAAAAACTGTTTTATTAGAAGATGACGCTGAAGAAAAAGATATCCTAAAAAAATTGAGTCCGATAAAAGTGATCTTGTTAAATATGCTCAAGATGAAGCCGGAGAATTAAGTCTGTCCACTATTTTAGTAAAGCCTGAACAGTTTTTTGCATACCCAAAAGCAAAACAACTGGCGCTTATAAGAGGGGATTCTCCTCCGTACGGTGAGAAATTTAGTGAATTAATTACTTTTGCATTTAATAAGGTCAATGTTGAGAAAGAACATCTTCAGGATCTTTTAATGGAATACATTCACAATGAGAATTTCTCAAAGAAGTTAACGGTTTGGAATCAATATGATGGTTATTCTTGGTATGCGACACAAAGAGATTTGGAGGCACTTTGGGGACTTTGCACCAAACTTCCGGAAGATTTGGGAATAATTTTGGTTCGCAATCTGCCAGTGGCTATTTTTAGCGAATCAACCTTTGATAATAAAGAACTAATTTCTGAGGATGTGTTGGACCATTTTGCCAAAAGCCATTTGTTGAGTTGGCTATTATACAGAAACGATGTGAGGTTAAGCGATTATAGAAAAAAGATTTTATTTGATGACCGATTTTCAAAGGATCAAAAGGAAGCAGCCGCATCTCAAAATTTAGACCTCAACAATGATGAATTCGAAAAACTTTTAGGGCTTGGGGGAAAGTTTATTGATTTGATATGCCTAAATAGTGATCTAAAGCTTGTTTTTCTTCAGGCAGCTAAAGATTATGATAAAAGTCTGGAAAAAGACTCAACGAGCCATTGGGAAGATTTATCCCGTAATATAAATCAACGGCGCAAGTGTCTGGGAAAGGAACAGTTGGAACGAGAAGAAAGGGAGTTGCGAATTTATGAAGTGGCTAGAGAGCTTGTGCCATGGAAAAAAGAAAAACCAGATGAAGAGGCGTTACAATCTTCTTTGCCAGACTTGTTTAACTGGAATGGACTTGATGGCAAAAGAAAGTTTAAAGATGCCATCGTTCCCGGCAACACGTGGGGAACCTTTGTAAATCTCAAAAATCTTATCTCCAAGAATTATAAAATAAGAAAGATTTTCGAAAAGATATATTTTGATCCGGAGCCCTTTGATGGAGATTTTGGATTTTTGTCAGACAACCAGCCTGAAAAAGACAACCAAAGCAAGAGAGGCCAGAATGAAAAGATTTATGTATGGATTTTACTGGCGTTCATTATTGGGTATCTTTTAAGAGGCTGTGGTTGAAAAAATTTACAGAATTCAAAACTGCAAAAAAACTGTCGTAAAAAATACATAAAAAAAAATTCAGAAAAAAATTCAGACGGAGGAAAAATCTGATTGAAATCATTAGGGAATTCTTATGACCCACCATAAATATAGCTATAATCTGTAATTTATTTGACATAGTTTAGCTATTTATTGTAGCATACTTCTATGTTTTATACCCATCGTTTGGCGGAAAAAAGGCTGGAAGAGACCCTCAACAATAAAGATAGAAATAGAGACACTATTTTGGTGGAAGGGGCCAGACAGGTTGGAAAAACCTCTTTGGTGAAACACCTGTGCTCAAGCCGCCCCCATCTCTGGCTGGACCTTGAAAAAGAGAAGGTTTTTTTAAGAAAGATAGATGCGACAAACGCGTTTGAAGAATTTTCGGATCTCCTTGCCGCGGAGAAAAATTTTGTTCCGGGACAAGGAAGAATATTGGTCATCGACGAAGCACAAGAAAGCCGGTTGCTGGGGGGCTATGTTCGCTATTTTAAAGAAACATGGGAAAACCAGACTGTTGTGTTGCTCGGTTCACTCATGGCAAGATTGTTTCGCAAAGATGTTCGCTATCCCGTTGGGAGAACGCATTCCATCAAAATCTATCCCTTCACTTTTGAGGAATTTTTACTGGCCTTCAATGAAGAACTTCTCTTACAAAAAATAAAAGCGTGGGAACCTGAAAAACCTTTGTCGCCTCCCTTCCATCAAAAGGCTTTGCAAAGCTTCCAGGTTTATCTCACCATTGGCGGGCTTCCGGAGGTCCTACAATGGCACGTCCATAAAAAAAACTGGGAGGAAAAACTGAAAGATCTGGCTTATGGATACACGGAAGATTTTAAACGTGTGGAAGGCGAAGAAAAAAGTGCTCTTTTTGAATTGACCTTCAAAAGGATTGCCCAAACGTTGGGATCTCCCAGCAAACTTTCAACCATCATAGAAGCGAATCAGCCGGGTTATCGTTTGCTTCCGGACATGATCAATTTGCTGGAAAATTGGATGCTGGTTTTTAAAATTGAAATCGAAACACCGACTGCCCCCGGCGTTTCACGCATCCCGCCCAAGCGATACCTTTTTGATCATGGAATACGCCACGTCTTTAGTCCCGTCTCTTTGCGAATTTCAGAAGTCGTCGGGGAAGAAACGCGCCTTGGTTCAACCTATTTGGGCGGCATTTTTGAAAATGCGGTCCTCAATGAAATCAAGCCGTGGGAAACGCAAAAGACGGTTGTCTGGCGAAAGGCCGTCAACAGCAGTGAAATTGATTTTTTATTCACAAAAAATAAAATGGTGATCCCCATTGAAGTGAAGGCGACGGGTAAAATGAATCGCCGCCATTTTTCCAGTCTTCTTGAATATCTTAACTTTTCGGGCGGAAAGTTCGGCCTTTTGGTCAGTGCCGGAGGTGGAGCTGTTTATTCCGAGAAAGGCAAAAGCATTTACCAAACTCCGTTTTATGCCATACGGCAGTCATTGGATCTCCTGAGATAATTTCGGTACCAACGGGAGTCCTGGAAACTTCCTCTTGATTTTTGAATCTAACTTTGGCAGACCCCACAAATTCAAGGCTTGGAGGCCAGTTGATTTCCAGGAGATTTTTTAAATGAGCGTTTTATCGACAACCATGTTTCCTTCCTTGACGGCCGCAGAAAGAGGGGTAAATGCCGTCGCTCAAGATGGGTTAAACAATCACGTGGTTTTGGAAGGGTCTGAAGAGGAAACGACCTCTCTTGAATTTGCAGGAAAAAAACTGCTGATTCTCGATTTAGAAGGATTAAAACCACCCGATGTTTACTCACCGACGGAAGATTGGGCTATTCATCTGAGGCGTTTAAGAATTCCTTTTGAGAGTGTCAGCGTGAGGGGCTCTTTGGATAGATTGCGGCTGGTTGGGGCAACCCATCTTTTATTGGCCGGTTCCACCTCTTCGGTAGCCGATGAACAGTCCATACCCCTCTGGTTTTTTGATGTGGAGAATTTGGTTCAAGAAGCCATTGGAAAGGGATTGCCGATTTTGGGAGGTTGTTTTGGGGCGCAACTCCTGGCCCGTGTTTTGGCAGGTCCCGGGGCGGTGATGCGTATGCGGGAGCTAAGAGTGGGGTGGGAGTCGATCCATGTAAAAATGGATGATCCTCTCTTGGGGGCAGCTGGCTTTTTCTTTTCGGCCTTTGTGGCTCACGACGATGAAATTTATTCTCTCCCCGCCTCCGCGGAGACACTGGCCTGCAGCAAGCGAACAGCTATTCACGCCTTTCGCATTCCAGGAAAAAACATTTGGGGAATTCAGGCCCATCCGGAGGTAACAAAATATCTTGCCTACCGTTTCCTAAGAAGGGTCGTTGAGGAAACAAAAGGAAGAGAAAGGGAACTTTTTGAAGCGGCGTTAAAGAGTCAACCGCAAGATAGCGGGCACATCGATCATATCTTAACAGCATTTATGCAACAGTCTTAAGGAGCCTCTGAAAAATTCGCTTCCGCTCGCTATTTTCGAAAAGACGCGGTCCGTTTTTGGACAACCCAAAACAGCCGCTCGACTCTCGCCCATTTTATCTTTATTTCCCGTCTGTGAAAATGGGCTCCGAGACGCTTTTCTCAAACAGTTCGCTCACGCAAATTTTTTAGAGGGTCCTTAAAAGGGCTGGTGTGAAAGTCGCGCGACTTTTTCACCGGCTCCTTAAAAGAAGTAAATCCGTCCTGAGAATTTGAAACACATGGGCCTCCAATCGGAAAAGAGACTGTGTTAATAACAGTGACATTATCAACCGCCTACGAAAGGAGGCCCATGTGTTTCAAATTCTCAGGAAATAAGTTCCTGTTTTTTTCACCAGCTGATCTATAAAGCTAAAAGAAAACAAGGGGTTAGCTGTTAAAAATAGTTCGGCTTTTTAAAATAGTTTGCTTTTTAAGCAACATTTTTAGATGTTTTGTCGAAAACAATAACGAGTGTTTTTATGTCTAACGCAACCCTTCAATTTGCTGTGGCAGGTGCCGGTGTCACAGAGGTAGGTCTCGCGGCGATTGACACAACACCATTAGATTCCTTAGTTCCGCCAGTGTCGCAAGAAGCGCCTGCGAGTCCTGCTGAAATGGAATCGCCGTTTCGTGGTTTCTCGGATAGTTTCAGTTTGGCGACCATTTCAGGCAAAGCCGATCCTGTCTTGAAAGTGGATTTAAATGTCGCCGCCGGAAAAATTGCGAGCCATGAAATTGACCGCATCACGAAAGAATTGGAAGGAGTCGATGCCAGGCGATTGCGCAGCTCAGATGGGGAGCGAAAGAAATTGGGAAATATCGTTGCGAGAATAGGAATCATGGAAGATCCACCAATCTCCCTCTGTCGCCACTTGTCCTATTGTCGCAGTGAATTGTTGGGTCTGAACTGGAAGTCTTGGAAAGACGCAGAAAAGCTACAAGCTGCCAGAAAAACTTATGCGACTCTATTGGAACAAATTGAGCGGGTGGTTGAAGGAATCTACTCGCGCAAGATCGCCGCTCAACCTCCCGAGATGCTTAAGGGTTTCACCAAAGAACAGAGGGAGGAGATCCTTGCTAATGTGGTTGCCATCGAGTTGACAGAAGGTTGTTCGGTAGGGTGCCGGTTCTGCGGTTATGACGTTCCTTACGGAGTCACTGGCCAAATCCCGTTTCAGGACCTGATTTATCTCGTGAAAAATCACAGGTTGGCCGCTCATACGAGAAGCGATAGCAGAAGCAATGGGCTTGACGAACTCATGCTTTATTCAGGCTCCGACCCCCTGGATTACCAGGATGGAGATTTTACCATTGAGGATGTGTATGCCCTCTTCTTATTTTATCTCAATCGACCAACAACAGTGAAGACAGCCTTGCCGAAGGGGAGGGAAGATGTTTTCGCAAGAATGCGGCAGAAGGGATGGATCGTTTCCGTGTCCCTGTCGGGGATTAATCTCAGGAGAGCCGCCGGCAATTTTGGTATTCTGACAGTTGCGGAAAAAGGTAATTGCAATGAGATAATGTACAGACCTGTAACTTTTGATGCTCCGCCACGTCTGGATCTCTTTGACGATGTGAGGCGACTGGTTACGGATTACGAATCACCCTTAAAGATGTCTGGTCTTTGGAAGCGGGCCGGTCGCAATATCAGCGGACGATTTGAGGCGCGTGTAGAGGACAAGAATGGAATAGGTTGTTATCAGGGAGTCGCACTGAGAGTGAAGGGACTTGAAAATGTCGTACAGGTCAATGCCGACAAGGGCAATAGAATCGGTGAAATCAGAACAAAGATCACCGGAAATTGTTTGAGCGGATGCTCTATTGAGTCGGTCGGGAGTGTCGAGGATATAACAGGGAACGCGATTGTTGAATCTCGTGCTCGTGGTGTCTTAGGATCTTCACGGCACGACAAGCTAACAGTATGGAACGGAAGCGATCGCTACGAGATTACTTATCAGCTGGCTTGTGACGAGAATGGATCTCACCCCGTTCTACGAGTAGGCAAGTTAAGCCGTGCGGAAGACTTGATCCCCCTCACGGACGATCTTGTGAAACGGCTTGAGACGATTTTGTTACGATGGCACGAACAGGCTCGCACTTGGAAGACAAGCTTCATGCAGGCCCTCGTGGACTTCATGTCGGAGAAGTACGATTTCCTGGTGGAAGACTTTCTTGCGCGGAGAGAGAAGACGATCGACCGTAGGGTGCTTGATGATCTTCTCAGGCGTGAGAGGAGTGTTTAAAGGAACGATATGGTCAATTTCTTTATTCAACAAAAAGATCTGGCAGAAGATTTGAGTTTGGATCGAAGGAATAATGATCAAAATTTTTCACACCACGACTTCGCAAAAAATCTTCATCAATTAACGTTTGTCCGGTTAGTTTGCGACTATCGGTTGTGATGATGGCATAAGCGGCGTCAGCCATGATTTCAGGAGTGCGACATTTCTTTTTCCCATCTTCACCCAGCAACATATCAATTGCTGCTGTGGCAATCAGTGTCTTTGGCCACAATGAATTGACAGCAATACCATATTCTTTAAACTCCGCCGCCATCCCCAGCGTGCACATTGTCATCCCATATTTTGAAAGTGTGTAGGCCAAATGATTTTTCAACCACTTTGGATCCAAATTAATCGGCGGTGATAGATTTAAAATATGCGGGTTTTTGGATTTTTTGAGATGGGGTAACACTGCTTGGCTGCAAAGAAAAGTGGCACGTGTATTAATGTCTTGCATCAGATCATAGCGTTTCATCGGAGTATCTTCGGTAGCTGTTAGACTGATGGCTCCGGCATTGTTGACCAAAATATCTATACATCCAAAAGTTTGAACCGTTTTCTCAACCATTGCTTTAACTTGCGATTCCTCCCGAACATCGACTTGAACGGGGAAGGCTTTCCCTCCGGCCGCCTCCACTTCTTTGGCAACACTATCAATCGTCCCTGTCAGTTTTGGATGAGGCTCTTTTGTTTTTCCGGCCACGACAAGGTTGGCGCCATCGCGTGCACACTTCAAAGCAATTGCTCGACCAATTCCCCGACTGGCTCCTGTGATGATGATTGTTTTTCCTTTGAGAGAGACCATTGGTTGTGGACCTTATACCGCAAGATTCGAACTGGGTTCAAGAAAAGAGAAATTTTTCGTTATAGGCTATAGAGTTGACAAAGAGCGCCATAGTTGTTCTCAAAGAGCGAAAGGGAGGGAACATTTATGGAGAACGACGAATTTATCGAAATGAAAAGAAAGGGAAAAGAATTCATGGCATCATTTCAAGGAAGACCATTTCTGTATGGGATCGGGATATTCCTCCTGATTTTACTCTTGTTGAAAGCTGTGGTGACCATTCCAGCAGGCTATGTGGGCGTGAAAGATTTCTTTGGCAGAGTTTATGACGAGACATTACCGGCCGGGTTTCACATTATCAATCCACTCCTTAAAATCCACAACATGGATATCCGCACACAGGAAGTCAGTGAAGAGACCAATGTTCCTTCCAAGGAGGGGTTGACGGTCAGTCTGGATGTGACCCTTCTTTCCAGCCTCGATCCCGCAAAAGCGGCCGATGTGTACAAGACAATAGGATCCAATTACCGCAATGTCGTGGTGATACCCCAGCTTCGTTCGATTGTGCGGGGAGTTACCTCTGGTTATGAGGCCAAGTCACTTTATACCTCCGGGCGTGAGGTGATTGCCAACGAAATGCTTGACCAACTCAAGCCCCTTTTGGAAACAAGAGGCATTCGTGTTGAAAAAGTGTTGTTGCGCAGTGCCACCCTTCCCGCCATTTTGGCCACGGCCATTGAGAAAAAGTTGGAGGCCGAACAACAAGCCGAACAGATGAAATTTGTATTGCAAAGAGAGGAACAAGAAGCGGAGAGAAAAAGGGTGGAGGCCAGAGGCATCGCCGATTTTCAACGGACCGTTGCCTCCGGGTTAACCCCCGCCTATCTCACCTGGAAAGGGATTGAAACGACCAGTCAACTTGCAAAAAGTGAAAACAGCAAGGTGGTGGTGATTGGCAGCGGCAAAGACGGCCTCCCCCTCATCTTGGGAGGAAATTAAGAGATTGTTTTTTCTTTGAGAGAAGCTGTCCATCCTGACCGATAGGTACAGTGTGGGCGTTGAAGGTTTCGAACCTCCGACCCCCTCGGTGTAAACGAGGTGCTCTACCGCTGAGCTAAACGCCCTTTTCTCAATTTGACATTCCACAACCCATTCCCTAAATCAACGATTCAATGAATACGCTTCCCTGGTATAAGGGGATTATTTTAGGGTTGATTCAAGGAGCCACTGAATTTTTTCCCGTCTCCAGTTCTGCTCATCTCGTCATCGCGCAAAACTATTTGGGGGTCCGAGAGCCAGCCCGCACTTTGGCCGCTTTTGATATTTTTTTGCATTTCGGCACATTGATGGCCGCCATCTACTATTTTCGATGGGACTTGGCTTGGCTCTTTGGCATTTGGATCAAGCCACTGCGCGAAAAACTCCGTGCCAAAAATCCACCCAGCTTTTTTGAAGAAAAAACAGCAAAAAAGGTGGGGCCTCTAATAATTTTAGGCATTCTTCCCGCCGCGTTTGTGGGGGCGATGTTTCATCAGTTTTTTGAAGATCTTTTTTCCGATACGATGATGGTTTCCCTTCTTTTGATGGTGACCGGTATGGTAATTTACACGACAAAAAAAATCCAGGGCAATACACTTGGCTTTGCCCAAATGAATGCAAAACAGGCTTTGCTAATCGGCCTTGCCCAGATTTTTTCGATTTTGCCTGGCATTTCCAGATCGGGTACAACGATTGCTTGTGGTTTGTTTGTTAAACTTAAGCCGGAGGTCGCCTTTCGTTTTTCTTTTTTAATGATAATCTTGCTTGTAGCGAGCGCTTTTTGTTTAGAACTAAGCGATCTTCAATATCTTGAGTGGGATCTTCTCATGTCAGCAATTTGTGGCACCGTGACTGCTGCTGTGGCAGGCTATGTCTGTGTCGGCATTATGTTCAAGCTGATGGTCCAAAACAAATTTCCCTATTTTGCTTATTACTGTTGGATCGTCGGCAGCTTAGTCCTTTTTAAAGAGATGTTTTTTTAGGTAGGTAGTATTTCTTTTCCTTCAATTTATCCGGAAGACGCTGATCCCACCAGTCATTTTAAAGACACAACTTTTTTTGGAGATTGTCGATAATGAAACCATGAGCGTTTTTGTAGTGAATACTGCCTTGCGAGTTGTGGTCGGTAATACAGCTCTTGAGGCTTTGGCTGATGGTTTTCTTTCAGAAGTTACCCCGGAGAATAATGGTCCACCCGTCGACATTCCGGACCCGGTTGTCGCAAGAAAACTGGCGAACATTCCCGTTTCACAACCTGTTGGGTTGCGACGGTTTGCAAAAAGACCGGTCATCCCTTTCATTGCAAGAGCAGAACCCGAAAAAAGCAGATCGGAACTGATAAAGGAAGCGGCTTTGCAGGTCATGGCCATGGGGGATGTGGAGCTTGCAATGCTAAAGGCTGGGGTTGTGCCGCCGCAATCTACAGCCTCGACTTTGGTCGAGCTTGTTGATGGAAACATACGGGATATGGCGTGGCAAGTGGTGGCAAAATGGAAGAACAGAGGTGTTGATCTGGATTTTGAAGAAGTTTTGGAAAAAGCCCGTTCTTCTTTTCCTTTATTTTTGAAAAAACGGAAATGGAAACCTGAAAAAAGCAGTCCGGTTCATTATGGTTTTCGGAGGGGTTATTTCAGAGCATTTTTGGAGCGTGCATTGGCAACAGAACACCCCCTTTTACAACAGCATTTGAGAGCAGAAAAAAACGGTTTGGAAAAAGACCCGATGGAAACAAGATGGCGCGCCCGAGTAGAGGAAATTGAGCGCCGTAATCTTGTTCCTTTTAAAGAATCACCCCACGCTGATGCCGATTTCTCCATCTGGGATCGAATCGGTATCAATACGACTGATAATGAAAATCAAGTATTTCTCGCGATTGCGACTGCTCTCTACGACTTTCTAACCGACTCCGCTTTCTCAACGATAGAAAAGGAGGTTCTTCTTTTGCGTGCTCGATTTACCATGGACGAGATTGGAGTAATTTATGGTGTTAAGGGAGCTCGTATCCAGCAAATATCCTCTCCAGCTTTATTGAAATGGGCTTTCTATTTAAAGCCCTATCTTGAAAAGGAAGAGTTTTCTGCTCTTTTGTCTCTGGAACCGGCCAGAAGAGTCAAGGTTTTGACAAAAATGCTCTCTTCCTTGTTTCAACTTGAAGATCTTTATCGCATTGCCGTCCGAGCTGGATTTAAAACTCCCGTGTTGAGAAAAACAATTTTGGGGGGTATCAGAAAAGAGGAAGATTTTGCAAAATTGACCCAGCAAGCCTTGGAAATTCTGGCTGGGGAAGCAGAGGAATTCGTTTTGGAGGGATCACGAGACTATTTCAGAGATATATATCGCCTTGAGGTGATTCGTCCAGATCAGGCGGTCAAAAATTCGCAAAATCGTTTTAGCATCACCATTGCCAGGAAAATTTTGCAAAATGGAAAGATTGTTTTTGACGCCGTACGCATCAAAGGTCTTCGTGCCTATTCGGTTATCCAAACAATGGCTCGGTCGGGACTAGTGTTAATAGATCCTCTGCTTACTGTTTCTTATTGGAGCAGAAGAAGCAGGGGGACTGGTATCAAAACAAAACAGGATTTGGCGACGATAAAAAAAGACAAAATTGTAGAGTTGAGCCGGGGTAAAAAACATTTTGTTTTCGTCGGCTCATTCAAGGGAGAAAAAGTGGATGGTTTTAATGTTTTGGCGAGTGAACTCTCGGAGAAGTCGCTGGGTGGACGTTTCAGCCTTTCTGTCGATGTTGTTACAGAGGGAGAGAATGAGCGTTTTGTCGTCCAGAAGGGGATGGGTTGGAATTGGAGAGGTGCCCTCGAGCTTCTTGAAAAATCAGAACAATTCATTATTAAATCGGAGCTTCGCGCTTTTGCGCAACAGCCTGCTCCAAGAGGGATCAACAAGCGGCATCGATTCAAATCGAGAGAAGCCCTGCGAACAATGACCCGAGATGAACTGGATGCCTTGAGAAATGAAATGCACCATTTCGTCCTCATCTTCAGCAAATCGAGTGTTTATGATCTGGCCGGTTTTGATGCCCTCTCGCCTGCCGAAGCCGCCAAAAAAGGACGTCTCTATTCAAAAGTGGAAGTGAAGAAATCAAATGGGCCTTTTCCCTTTGAGATTGTGGGATATAGTTCCTCACCGTCAAGAACAAGAGAGGTTGTGGAAGACCTGAAAGCAACCGGTTTGTTTGCACTGATATGATAAATTCTTTAAACCCTCTGGGGATTCAGCTCAATCTTGTCCAAGCAGCTTTGGAATCGGCAGGTGTTATAATCGAGGGGTTACAAACGATTGTCGACGGTTTCGATGCCTCCTGGGATCCAAAAGTGCGTCAAGATTTAGCCAATGTTTTTGAATTGGCTCTACAAGAAAAGCCGGGAGATGTCGCCAAAGCCTTGGTTTCTATTGAGCCTTGGTTAGTTGGTACCAGTCGTTTTGGTATTCCATCTCAAATGATTGCAACAATACCGATACAAAAATCGATTCATCCTGATGGCACCGTTTCAATACAATTTTCATCAGTTACGGAAGCTGTCGGCGGAGTTTCTCAGACAAAAGTTGATTGGCAACATTTGGATCGTGTTAGTCGACGCATTTTTGAAGGGGATTTAAAAGCCGTCCAGGAGGCTCAAGAAATTATGGAGAGCGGTTTGGTTGGCGAAATGACTCTTTCTCTGGAACATTGTGCAGACCCTGATCATTTTAATGAAGTGGAAAGAGAGATTGCCCTGCAAAAACTCAAAGAGTTGGAATTTGAGTTTGAAAAAACCAAGGCGCAACCCGACTCACTCCCTTTCAACGTGGTCTATCAGGATGTTTTATTTTATCTTGAGAGCGCGAGTGAAGTTGGTCTTGAAATAAAACTCCCAGATCAATCTGCCTATAATGCTTTTTATAATTTGATACAGCTCGCCCAGTTTTTAAAAAGAGGGTCGCACCTATTAGATCCTTTTTCAAAAAAAGAAGAACAGCCTGCTTTGTTGAGTGACCTTTTGTTGGGTCGCTTGGGAAAAGTAAAAGCAAGAGGGAGCTGTGTCCCGATGGCCATGATGGGGGCTCATTTGGGCAAAAGAATCGGTATTCATTTTCAATCTTATTTTTCAGAAAGACATATGTCACTTTTGGTCCCCTGGTTGGACAGCCTTGTTATTTATCAACCAAACAGCACGTTGGATGTTTTTTTGCCGCACGATCATTTTGTAAAGCTTTGCAAAGCGCCCAAGGAACAAAGAGGTAGCTCTCTTGTTGAGTGGGTGGTCGCTCAGGTTTGTTTTACACAATATGAAAGGGAAGACGGTGAAAGATATTTGGGGCTAGCCACCCAGCTTTTTCCCAACAATTTTATCGTTTGGGCCGCCTATGCCTCGTTTTTGGTTGATCAGAAAAGATGGAAAGAAGCTTTTGAAGCGGCAAATAAAGGTTTGGCCCTTTTTCCGTTATCGCTGGTACTTCTTTTGAAAAAAGCCAGGAGTCTTTTCGAATTGGGATTTAAAATGAAAGCCAAATTTTATTTAAATCTGGCTCAAAGGGTTATGAACCTTCAAATGGGGCGTCACAAACCCTATCCGAACGACGTTGAAGAATATGAAGAGCTCACAAAACTTTTTTCTTAGTTTTAGACCCCCCTTCGCTAAAGCTATGGCGGGCAAGCAACTTTTTTAAGGCAATGCCGATAACTTTTAGTGAAGTGTGTATGAGTGGAACAACTTTTTTAAATATCAATTGGTTAACTTTGTCCGGTTCTGTGCCGACAGCAGGTCTAGAGGCCCTATCGGCGTTATCCGGGGAGGCGCCGGCCCTTCCTTTGGAGCGTGCCATCCTCTCTGCTCAACCGCAGCTTCCCCTCTTCGGTATTTTTGAAAGGAGGCCGCAAGACCTCCCCTTGGAGCGAATAGTCCGACCGACTCAACCGCCAATTGCGTTTTTTGGAACTCCGGGAGAGATGGCGGCGAGCGTTATTGCAAAGCTGGCACCTTATGCCGCACATCGTCCCGTATTCGGTTTGGTTGAACAAGTGATACCACAAAAATCGGCACAGTATGCAGCCGATTTATTGGCAATCGAAAGAGTCAATTTTAAATTATATAATTTGTTGATGGCTTTTTCTCTTTCTCCCGAAGCTGAAACGGGAGAGCGGATCCCAACCGTTGTATTGAGCAATACCGGCGCCGACCCGTTTCAACTGATTGCGTTACTAAGCCCCGAGCCGTTGAATAACATTCTACCTTTGTTCCTCCTAACGACATGGGACTATCTTGAGGCGCTGCCGCATATGTTGCATAGCTACGCCGTGCAACGGCAGGCACCCCACTTAACCATTGAAATCCGCCTCTCTCTTCCGGATCTGGTTCATTTTTTGGCTCAAAATCCTAAAGGGTTTCTTGCAGAAAATTTTATCGGTGTTACCCCTGCATCGCTAGCCCCCCTGATTCAGTTTGGAATAAAAAAAGGAGCGATTCGCATTATTGCCTTTCCGGAGATTTTCGAAACCCGTCCAAGAGACTGTGCTGTTTTGCAAACAAGAGCCAAGGCCATGGGGGTGGATATTGCTTTGATAGAGGGAGAATCTTTTTGGGGGGTGATGGAGCAACAGCGGGGAAAGGGACAATATTCTTTTTCCGTTCGAAAGTGGAGCAATTCGGTCACGGCCGATTTGTTGGCCGAAAAAGAGGCCCTTTATCACCAATTTGTTCAGGTTGTGTTAAGCCAATTACAAGAACCGCGCAGATTTCGTTTTGAAAGACAATTTTGGGATGCGGTAGGGCGTAAATTAAAATTGCCCCCTACTATTTTTAATGCCTTGGTAGGAGAACTCAACGATCGTTTGCGCAGAAAAGTGGAACGTTTTGTTAACGGTTCTCAAGCGTCGACAAGAAACGATTCAAGAGGGAAGAAAGGACCAAAGAAAAATGTGGGCAGCTGATCGCTGACAGTCGAGGGATCAAGGGTGACCTGTAATTTTTTTAAGCAACTTTTTTTGTAAGGAGCCGATATCTTTAGTAGAGGCATTTTAGACTTTGCAACCCCATGGATTTCATGTAGTTTTAGCCGATATGAAATTTGAAAGCTTTGGCATTTCAGATCTGGGTTGCAAAAGGGAAAGAAACGAAGACAGTTTTTTTGTGAATAACGATTTGCTTTTGTTTATGGTCGCGGACGGGATGGGGGGACATCTGGGGGGTGAATATGCCAGCAAACTGGCGGTTCAAACAGTGGAGGAAACAATCACAATGTTAACTGATGACCCCAATGTAACCCTGCAAGATGATGTTGAGCTAAAACCGGGCGATTTTAAGGCCTGGCTTAAATATGCCATTGGCACGGCCAGCCAAAGGATTTTTGAGAAGGCAGCGCAAGATCATACCTTGAATGGAATGGGGACCACGGCGGTCGTTCAGCTCTTTCGCAAAAACAGGGTTTATTTGGCCAATGTAGGGGACTCCAGAGGGTACCGCATTCGAGGCAATAAAATAGACCAACTCACGACCGATCATTCTCTGGTGAGTGAGCAGATTCGAGCAGGGATTCTCAAGCCCAAAGAGGCCAAAGAGCATCGTTTGAAAAATATTATTACCCGATCGGTTGGGTTTCAAGAAGATGTCGAAGTGGATGTTGAAACAAGGGCTATGAAAGAAGGGGACACTTACTTGCTTTGCAGCGATGGACTTTATAATTTGATCGAGAATGATGAAATTTTGGATGTTGTCACGCATCACAATATTGCGGAATCGGGAAAACATCTCATTGATATAGCGAAAGCTCGCGGAGGAGATGACAATATTACCGTTGTGTTAACAAAGGTTTTAGAACTGGATGAAAAAGAAGCAAAAGAAGACGAAGAATCGACATTGCAAATGTGAATCTTGCGGTTGACGCAATGGGCAGATTATGTTAGCCAACTAAAAATTTTATGAGGATTGCAGAAAGTTATAGCGTTATAGTCGTTCCCAAGGGTGGTTCAAGGGTGCGGCGCTTTTTTGTCTCTAAAGAGCGCATTTTGGCAACCCTTTCGGTCGCTTTGGGTCTTGTTCTATTCACCGCCACCATTTCTTTAGGCCTGGTTCATTATCGAAAAGAATTTTTGGCAACGGAGGATTTTCGTAACCGCGGTCGCCAATATGAAAAAGAACGCCTGCGGGTTTTGGCAAGGCTGGGTGAGTTGGAAGATGTGGTCAACCAGAATGAAGAACTGGCAGTGAAGTTGGAAACCATCGTCGGTGTTAACACCGGTACCAGTAAAGGTGTCCAAGTGGGGGTAGGGGGCGATGTTAAAGAGTTGCCTCGTCAGAACCTTAAATTGGCCTCTTTAGACCCAAATACCTTTAGAAACAGCCCAGACGTTTTTGACGAAACAGCCCTTAAAACCTTTGATTTGAAAACAATTGATTTGACTGAAGAAGCAAAAGATGTCGGAAAACGCCTTAAAGAGGTCTATCATTTTAATCCAGATGCCCCCTATTTTTGGACCTCCATTCCAACCGTTTGGCCTTTGAGGGGATGGGTCACTTCCGATTTTGGTCTGCGTCGTTCCCCACTTTCGGGTGGGCGCCAGTTGCATGAGGGTGTCGATATTGCCAGCCCTTATGGGACACCGGTTACTGCAACGGGGGATGGCGTTGTAACCTTTGCGGGACGACAAGGTGGTTTGGGTAATAAAATTATTGTCGATCACGGTTATGGTCTTGCAACAGTCTACGGCCATAATTCTGAAATTCTCGTCAAAGAAGGGGATAAAGTGCAGCGTGGTACAATCCTTGCAAAAGTAGGGAGCACCGGTCGCAGCACCGGTCCCCACGTTCACTATGAAGTCTTGGTCAACGGCGTTCCGGTTGATCCCCTCCGATTTATTTTAGAGCAACTCTAAATCTCCTTGCCACTTCGTGTATTTGCTCTTACTCTTGCAGACCCATGCTGAATTGGATTCTCAAAAAATTTGTCGGGACCAAAAACGATCGGGAACTCAAAAAAATTGTCCCTCTTGTCGATCAGGTTAATGCTTTTGAGCCTACCATCAAGCCCCTGTCCAGCGAACAGCTCAAATCCAAAACGGCGGAATTTAAACAACGGATTGCGAATGGGGAATTGCTCGATTCACTCTTGCCCGAAGCCTTTGCGGTGGTGAGGGAAGCGGCCATTAGGACTTTGGGCCAACGTCATTATGATGTGCAGCTCGTTGGTGGAACCGTTTTGCATCAAGGTAAAATTTCCGAGATGAAAACCGGAGAAGGCAAAACATTGGTGGCTACTTTGCCGGTTTATCTCAATTCTCTTTCAGGCAAGGGTGTTCATGTCATCACAGTGAATGACTATTTGGCCAGGCGTGATGCCGAATGGATGGGACAGGTCTATAAATTTTTGGGACTCTCCGTTGGTGTGATTGTGCATGGGCTAACCGATACCGAACGCCAATGGGCCTATAATGCCGATGTGACTTATGGTACCAACAACGAGTTTGGTTTTGATTATCTGCGCGACAACATGAAATACGATGTTGCACAGTTTGTTCAGAGAGAATTGAATTACGCGATTGTCGATGAGGTCGATAGCATTTTGATTGATGAGGCGAGAACCCCTCTCATTATTTCTGGACCGGCCGAAGAATCGACACAGCTTTATTACACCATCGATCGGATCATTCCTTTTTTGACGAAAGAAACCCATTTCACGGTTGATGAAAAGGCCCGCTCGGTGATGCTCACAGAGGCCGGTGTGGCCGAGGTGGAAAAGCGTCTCAATATTCCCAATTTGTACGACCCAGGCAATATCAACCAACTTCATCATGTGAACCAGGCTTTGCGTGCCCATGTTCTCTACAAGCTGGATGTCGATTATGTGGTGAAAGAAGACAAGGTCCTTATTGTGGATGAATTTACGGGGCGCCTCATGCCCGGGAGGCGCTGGAGTGACGGGCTTCATCAGGCAGTGGAGGCCAAAGAAAAAGTGACGATTGAAAATGAAAATCAAACCTTGGCAACCGTCACCTTTCAAAATTATTTCAGGATGTATAAAAAGTTGGCCGGAATGACGGGGACAGCCGACACCGAAGCGGCGGAGTTCGCAAAGATCTATAATCTCGATGTGATGGTGATTCCTCCTAATTTGCCGATGGTTCGAAAAGATCATTCCGATGTGGTTTATAAAACAGAAGAAGAAAAATACCGAGCCGTGGTGAAAGAAATTGAAGAGTGTCATGCAAAGAATCAGCCGGTTTTGGTGGGGACCATCTCCATCGAAAGGTCAGAACATATTGCACAAATGTTGGTGAGACGGGGTGTGAAACACCATGTCTTGAATGCCAAACATCATGAGAAGGAAGCAGAGATTGTGGCTCAAGCAGGGCGCAAAGGGGCGGTTACTATTTCTACCAACATGGCCGGTCGTGGAACCGATATCATGTTGGGCGGGAATCCGGAATTTTTGGCCAAAGCGAAAGTTGGGCGCGATGCCCCAGAGGAAGATTACAAAAAAGCGTTGGAAGCCTTTCGTGTTCAATGCAGTGCGGAAAAGCAAGAGGTCCTGACTGCTGGCGGACTTCATATTTTGGGAACAGAACGCCATGAAAGCAGACGCATTGATAACCAGTTGCGCGGGCGCTCCGGTAGACAGGGCGATCCCGGGAGTTCCCGATTTTACCTTTCGCTTGCGGATGATTTGCTGCGCATTTTTGGCGGAGAGCGAATTGCCAAAATGATGGAACGTCTGGGACTGGAAGAAGATGAGCAGATTGAACATCCCTGGTTGTCGCGAGCCATTGCCAATGCACAGAAAAAAGTTGAAGCCCACAATTTTTCGATCCGCAAAAATCTTTTGGAATTTGATGACGTAATGAATCAGCAGCGTCAAACCATTTACAAGCGCCGCCGCGAAATTTTGGGGGCTCAAGATACGAAGGATTTTATCTTGGACATGATTGACGAAAGGGCAACCCAATTGGTGGAGCAATTTGTTCCTCAAAAGGCCGATCCGGAAAGCTTGGATGCAAAACCGTTTGAAGAGAAGGTCAAAGAGATTTTCGATGTTGATTTCAAAATTAGGGCCTTGTCAAAAAAAGATTGGAATCAAGATGATATCGGAAAAAAGCTTTATGAAACAGTGGTGGCTGCTTATGAAGCAAAAGAGACCCAATATGGTCGTGAAGTTTTTCAACAAATAGAAAAGTTTTTGCTTTTATCAACGCTCGATACTCTTTGGAAAGATCATCTGTTGCAGATGGATCACTTGCGAGAAGGAATTGGCCTTAGAGGTTATGGTCAGAAAGATCCGCTGCTTGAATATAAAAAAGAAGGTTTTGGATTATTTCGAATCATGATGGAACAGTTCACCACCGATGTGTTGCAAAAATTATTTCGAGTGCGGATCCAACAAGAAAGAATTGCCCAAGCCTCACCCCAAGTGGCCAATCTTCCTTTTCAACGAACCCCTATGCAGATGGCTCATCAAGAGTCACAAGCTTTTAGAGCTTCACCTCCCGCGAATTCATCGTCGGCTTCGGTGCAAACTTCTCCCAAAGCGCAAGCTTTTCCCAAAGTCGGCCGCAACGATCCCTGTCCTTGCGGTAGTGGTAGGAAATATAAGAAGTGCCACGGCGTTTAGAGTTGTGCTAAAATGGCATAAAGATTGCAGTAAGTTATGAATTTTAGAGGAGATTATGGCGCCACCGGCATCGGTACAAGCGCAAGAAAACCTGCCATTTTCGGCACTTAACGTCGTTATAGCCAAGTATAGCGATCTTTTGCTGGCGGGACTTGTTGTCACCGTTATGGGGATGATTGTCATCCCTTTACCCAAGCAGCTCCTCGATGTTTTGCTGACTATTAATCTGACGATGGGGATTGTCATCCTCCTCGTTTCCCTCTACATCAGCGAGGCGCTTCGCATCGCCACTTTTCCAACAATTCTTTTACTCGCTACACTTTACCGACTTGCGCTAAACGTTTCGACGACCCGTTTGATTTTGTCCGATGGCGACGCCGGAAAAGTCATCGAGGCCTTCGGACATTTTGTGGTGCGTGGGGATCCGATCGTCGGTGGGATTTTGTTTACGATTTTGACCTTGATCAATTTTATCGTGGTCACCAAAGGCGCCGAGCGTGTCTCCGAAGTGGCCGCCCGCTTTACATTGGATGCCATGCCCGGCAAACAGATGTCGATTGATGCCGATTTGCGCGCCGGTATTATCAATATTGAGCAGGCCCTGGAGCGCAGAGCTCATCTTCAGAGAGAATCCCAACTTTATGGCGCCATGGATGGTGCCATGAAATTTGTTAAGGGAGATGCGATCGCCGGTATTATCATCATTTTGATCAATATCATCGCGGGACTCATTATCGGTGTGACGAGACAGGGAATGGAACTAACCGATGCCCTGAACCTCTACACAATTCTCACAATCGGCGATGGATTGGTCCAACAGATTCCAGCCCTGATTATTTCTGTCTCCGCCGGTATTGTTGTGACGAGGGTTACTGCAGAAACGGAAGGCTCAAACCTGGGCCGAGAAATTGTCACACAAATTACCGCTTATCCGAAAGCATTGGTGATTGCCGCCGCTTTATTGCTCTCGATGGCTTTAGTGCCGGCCTTGCCTAAAATTCCCTTTATTATCGTTGGCGCTGTTTTGGGAACGGCCGCATTTTTTTTGATCAAGTCGAAACAGCAGATGGTCAAAGAGGTGATGGAAACGCCGAAAGAAGAAGTGGTGAAAAAGGCGGTCAAAAAACATGGCGATGTATTGCCCTTCATCATGCCTTCACCGATTTCTTTAGAGGTGGGGCAAGCCCTCATTCCTTTTGTCGATGACAAACAAGATGGTGGGCGATTTATTAATGAACTGATTCCACTACTCCGTCACGGTTTGTATTATGAGTTGGGGGTGAATTTTCCAGGAATTCAGGTGCGTGGACAAACGGTGGATATGGAGCCAGAGGCTTATGTCATCAACATCAACGAAGTGCCGGTGGCTCAAGGGAAAATTATGCAGGGCTGTATTTTGGTGGGGGAACCCTTAGAGCAACTTTCTCTTTTTAACATCACGGGAACGGAAAGCATTCATCCCATTGATGGTTCGGTTGTGACTTGGATTTCACAGCAACATAAAGATGTGGCAATTCAGGCCGGCTTCAGAATGTGGGATATTGCGGAATATTTGATTTTGCACCTCTCTCATGCTTTGCGAAAACACGCACACGAATTTTTAGGGGTTCAAGAAGTCCAGACGATGCTTTCCGAGCTGGAAAAATCACATCCCGCATTGGTTAAAGAGTTGGTGCCGAAGGTGATTACGTTGTTGCAGCTTACCGAAATTTTCCAACGCTTGGTTCAAGAAGACATTGCGATTAGAGATTTGAAAACGATTTTTTCGACCTTGGCACAATGGGGTGAGATTGAACGGGATACCATGATGCTCACTGAACATGTGCGTGCTGGTTTAAAACGCTACATAACTCACAAATATGCCGGCTCCACAAACACCTTGGCTGTTTATTTGCTCGACCCCGAAATTGAAGACATGGTGAAAAATTCGATTCGGAAAACGGAGAAGGGAAATTATTTAGCACTCGATCCGGAAATCACGCAGGAATTAATAGAAGCGGTTGGGAAAGAGATTGCCTCCCATCCTTTCCCTCCTGGAGCGAGACCCCCCGTTATTTTAACGATCGCCGAGATTCGCAGATATTTTAGAAAAATTATTGAGCTGGAGTTTCCTCAGTTGTCTGTTCTCTCTTATCAAGAACTCTCCGAAAACTTACGCATCCAACCGATCGCTCGCGTAAACCTCCCCCAAGAAATCCTCCAAAAAGCGGTGGCTTAGCGATACGCTTCCCGGCGGTGTTCGACAGTAAGTAAAAAGACAATCCTTTCTTTTTCGTCAATCTCGTAAAAGAATCGCCAATCTCCTATGCGATAACGCCAGGTGGGCGGCTCCCAACCTTTAAGTCGCTTAATATTTGGCCCAAAGTGGGGCTCTTTTTTAAGTTGAGGGTAGCAGTATTTATTTAATTTGGCTTGGATTTGACTTTCCCTGTGGGGCGCCAATTTTTTAAGATCTTTTTGAAATTGCTGGGTTTCGAAAATTCGATAATCAGACAACGAAGCGGCCCTTTCGTTTTTTTGCTTCTTTGGATGCTTTCTTAAGTCTTTGCATAAGAGCCCGGTTGGAAAAGATCGCTATCATTTCCTCGTCATCGACGAATTCCTGGGAACGACTGTATTCTAAAGCGGCCATTTCAATGTAGTTAGACAGGGGTCTTTTTTCTACCTCAGAGTGTTTTAACAGACTCTCATAAGCCTCATCGTCTAATCTCAAAGTAATCGTCTTAGGCATAGCTGTATTCTAATTCATTCTAATTGAATAATCAAGAATATTCTAGGAATTTATAGGTAGATGACAATTGGAGCCAGGCACCGTAAGTCAAGAAATCCTCCAAAAAGCCGTCGCCTAAAATCTTCTCCGGCATAGCTGATCATCGCGCAAGCGAACCTCTTTTTTATTTAAGTTTGTTTCCTCCTAGCTACCTGACTGCAAGGGGGTGTGGGGGACGCTATCTAATTAGGGGTTACCACCCCCAATTAGCGCTCTCTCTCGCCCCGCCAACTATTCATAACCCCCGTAATGTGTGGCGGGGCTGCGAGAAGCCACCCACACCCCCTTGCAGTCACGCTAGTCGGAGACAAACTTATTAAAAGATATAAAGGAGGTTCGCTTGCGTGAGAATCACCCATACGCTCTGAACTATAGCGATAGTTCGGAGTGCCCCTGCGAAAAGTGTATTAGCCAATGAAGTTGGTGCGAAGGGGTGACCCGGAGGGTTGTCAGCCCGATCTGTTGGGAGGGCGTGCAATCCCGGAGGGGCAGGACCCCGAAGCACCATCTTCATTAATAAAAGTGTTTTTCACAAAGGTCGGAGAAGAATTTATTCCAAAATCAAATTCACCAAGGTAATTGGGCTACAAACAACTACTTTCTGATTAAAGTTCTTCTGAAAAATTGGAATTGAAAAGATTGGGCAAAGATGACATACTCATACTCACATGATTCACGAATACATTCAAAGCGCTATCAAAAAGGCTAAATATAAAACATTAGGAGATGGAACTTGGTTTGGGGAAATACCTGGTTTTGAGGGTGTCTGGGCTAATGGAAAATCCCTAGAAGACTGCCGCCAAGAGCTAATTGATGTTTTAGAGGAGTGGCTTATTTTGAAACTTCGTGATGGGGATTCTATTCCTGAGGTAGATGGGCACAGCATAAAAATCCAACCGATTCAAGCCGCCTAATGGCCTCTTCCGTTATTTCTTTCAAAGAACTTGTTCGACGGTTTCGTAAGCTGGGGTATGAAGGTCCTTACGGAGGTGGCAAGCATCTTTTCATGATTAAGGGAACGCAAAAGATCCACATCCCCAATCCTCATAAATCAAAAGATATTCATATTAGTTTGGTTCGTGAAATCTTAAGACAGGCCGGCATTGACCCCAAAGTTTGGGATCAGTTGTAAACCAACATATTTAGTCGTCACGACTCAAGTATTTAGTATAGGTCTTATTCGAGGATCAAATTCACCAGTGTGATGAGGGCGAAGCTGAAGACAACAATGCCAAGGCCTATCATTCCAATTTCAAATGGGGTGAGGCGTTTCTCGTGTTGGAGAGGGGTAGGGTAAGCATTCGCAGCGGCTGGTTGCAAAGAAGGGATATCTTCCAAAATTTCTTGGGCCTCTGCTGGGCTCCCTCCGGTTACTTCTCCTTCCTCTTCTCCCGTCGCTTTAGTGGCACGAGGTGGGACATATTTAGGGCTCAAAGGTCTCTTTCTCGCTAGCTCCTCTCCGATTTCTTTTAAGTTTATTTCTTGCGGGTTTCTAAAAAGCAGAACGATGGTTCCTAAAGCGATGCGGTCTCCATCGTGCAAAAATTCTTCCGTGATTCTTTTGTTGTTAATGTAGCTTCCATTTTTACTTTCCAAATCGACTAATGTGATGCCTCCCCAACGCTTCATGATTTTTGCATGGCGTCTCGAGATGACATGCTCATTAATAGGAAAATCGGTGTTGGGGTCGCGCCCAATCACCATTTCTTGAACATCATCAGTGAAAAAGAAACGCTTCCCCTCAGAGCTGCCATTGAGGACTTCAAAACTGGGAACAGTCTCATGGTCCACCGCATCAAGGACTTTTTTAAGGAGTTTGACCTCCAAAATATCGGGATCGGTTGCCTCCTCTTCTTCTTTCAGACTTTCTTCAAAGAGCTCATCGGTTCTCCAAAATTTTAAATGAAAGTTTTCAATCGTGACACGATCGTTGTTGCGCAACAAATTTTTTTCGTTGGCTTTTAAAAGAAGGCCGTTGAGAAGTGTCCCATTACCACTTCCCAAATCGATCAAATAATATTGATCATCTTCCAAAACAATTCTGGCATGTTCTCTGGAAACACCGGAGCCCGGCAGATGAATGTCGCATTCTGGCTGTCTGCCAATTAAGGCTTCGTTCGTAAGCGGTACTACCTTTTCATCTTGTTTGTCTGTTTCGGTGACAATTATTTTTGGCATTTGATCTCGTATTCCTCCAGAAACGTTTTGGCTAAAGACTCTTCAGTAGGGAATTGGCCCTTGGCCGACTTTAAAAAACTACAGTAATGTTGGCCTGCGATATCCATTTTTCCTAACTTTGCAGACAGTAGGGCCAAATTATGATAGGCCCTGGAATATTCTGGCGCGATGGTCACCACATATTCCCATTCTTGTTTGGCTTGATCGGTTTTCCCCATTTGGTTCAAGACAACTCCCAAGTTGTAAATGGCATCGGCAAAGTTGGGGTTAATCATTTTTGCTTTTTTGAAGTGTTCCATTGCTTCGGCGATTTGGCCTTGTTCCATTTTGAGTGCGCCGATACTAAAAAAAGCTTTTTCATTTTTTGGGTTTAATTCGATCACTTTTTGGAATTCACTCAACGCCTCTTCATTTCTTTTTTGATTGAGATAAAAAATTCCAAGTTGCAAATGAGAATCTTCTGTATCGGGTTTTAATTCAATGGCCTTTTGAAAACAGTTTTGTGCTTTGAAAGAATCCCCCATTTCCAGATAGAGATTTCCCAGACTTTCCCAAACATCGGGAGCGTTTGATATATTGAGTGCCAGACGGTAACGGACAATCGCTAGATCGTATTTTTTCTGATCGCGATAGATTTCTGCCAGACGGATATGAACTGGCTCTAAATTGGGATTGAGGACTGTTGTTTTTTCAAATTCCGTCTGGGCGTTGGAAAGTGCTTTCGCGCTTTGCTCCTTTTTAGATTTTTCTAGCCAAACGAGTCCCAGATTGTAATGGGCATCGGCCATGAGGGAATCGGTTTTGGCTGCCTTCTTCGCCGCTTTCAATGCCGCTTCCAAATCGCCCAGCGCCAGATAAACGGCGGCTATATGGTTGTAAGGGGAGGCATAAGTTTTATCGAGCTCTGCTGCCTTTCGAAATTGTGAGAGTGCGAGATCATATTGCCCTTTGATTTTGTAGATGAGTCCTAAGTTGTTGTAGGGCTCCGCAAATTGTGGAGCTAATTCGATGGCCGTTTTAAATTCAAATTCTGATTTGGCCAAATCTTGTTTGTTTAAAAAACTAATTCCTTGGTTGTTATGAAAAACCGCCTGCTCCGATGGCATGATGCCCGATTTTTTTTTGGCAAGCGCAGGGCCTGCGAAAAAAATAATAGCAATAAGGAGAATAATAAAGGTGTTGAAAAATGGACGGGTCCTGTCCCTCCGGGATTGCACGCCCTCCCCACAGATCGGGCTGACAACCCTCCGGGCCACCCCTCCATTTTTCAAATCTTTTTTTATTTTCCTTTTAAGCACGGATTAATCTCCTCTGCATGATTGCGAAACTGTCCGGCCAAATCGGCCCTGCCCATTTTATCATAAGCTTGGCCCAAATAATAGGAGGCCAAAGCATCTTCTGACACCAAACGTGCAGCCTGTTCCAGCTCTGCGGCAGCTTTTTCAAAATTTTCTTTGGCCAACGCCCTTGTTCCCGTCACATAATGAACATGGGCTTCCAAATAGCGGTTAGGCGCAGAGGGTTTTTTACGCGTAACCGATTCCATTTCTTTGAGAGTACTTTCTAAAATCTGTAAGTGATTGCCAAAAGGAAGTTCCAACTGCTTTTTGTGAAGGCTTAAAAATCCTTGGGTTTCCATGAGACCAAGATAAGCCATCGGGTAATGGGGATCCTCACGCCTTGCTTCTTGAAACCAGACGAGGGCCACTTCTATTTTGTTAGGGTCATAACTTTCCAATGCCATTTTGCCTTTAATGACATTTTCAAAAGATTGAACACTGCCGGTCTCATTTTCAATTATACTGAGCTGTTTGGTATTGATCTTTTTGTGACCCAATTTTTCAAAAATTCCAACACTGGCCAGTTTCAAGCCGCTAAAAAATTGCTGATGTAAGGGGTAGGGTGTTTCGACAGGAAATTGGGCCAACAGATTTCCTTTTCCATCTTTCAATTGCACAAAAATTCTTAACCAATCTTGAATATGCTGAAAAAGGCCACCAACAATGTAGCGAACCGGTTTTTCCGGAACAAGTCTCGGCGTCTGTTTTTCTGGTAGCACCCCTAAGTTGGGGTCGACCGCCAAATAGCGCATCATTAAATCAGCCAGTCCCTCAGAAATCCACTGGTCGGCACTTTGTTCCGTGTCATTATAAAAAGGGGTGACGCTTACAATTTCTGCGGTTGGAGGAATGCGGCGCATCGCCTCTTGTGCAAAAACCTTGGGCCAGTTGATGCACAGAGTCTGCGCTTGTTTTTGCGGGTTCTTTTGGCCGGTTTTTTTTGCATGGGCGCTTGGGAAAATAAGACTGAAGACTAAAAACCAAGAGACGAGAAAAGCCATAACTATCAGTATGCGTTTGCTTTTTTGGATATGCAAGTTTATACTTCGGCACGCTCAGTATAAATATTAATACCTGTTTATGGCCGATGCTGACAAAACAATTTTATTCGGAGAAGGGGATAAACCCACCGGTTTAAAACCTCCTTATGTTGTCATTGTGGATGGCCCCCACACCGGTGCCCGATTTCCCCTCAAAGAAGGGATCAACATCATTGGCAGATTGGATGAATGTCATGTTGTTTTGGACGACCAAAGTGTTTCGAGAAAACATCTCGAATTAAATTTAGAAGCTCAGGGTTGGACCGTCAATGATTTGCAAAGCAAAAACGGTTCCTTTGTGAATGGCGCTTTGGTTGAAGGGTCTGTTGTGATTGGCCATAAAGATTTGGTTCGTGTCGGTATCTACACAATCCGACTCATCACACAAGAAATCGATCAAGCAGAAGAGATGGAAGTTCCCTCTCAAGATGTCGGTGAATTTGGAACCATGATGGTTGGCGAGCGACCTGTCAGCGGGGAAACAGCCCGCCTCGGTGCTCCAGGAAAACCGCAACCTACAAGAGAGGTTACCTCTCCCCATTCTCCTTTGGAAGAAGAGGAGATGTCAAAGGTAACCGGTTTTCCTAAAGTAAGAACTTGGGTTTTGTATGGTACTTTGTTTGTGGTAGTCCTGGCTGCGGGGCTTTATTTTTATTGGCAAACCGTTTTGGCTCCAGGGACAAAAGAGGAGAAAAAACCAAAGGAGACCCCCGTAGCAACCAAACCGATAGAGCCGCAAACCATTCCCCTAGGCCCGCCGGAGCCTGTTAAACCTCAAACGGTCCCCGTCTTTTTGGATTGTGTGGCAAACCCATTTCCAGCCACTGTTCGTTTTTCTGCCGAAGGGGGAGAAGCAAAAGAAATTGGGAAAACACCTTTGAAAGTCAATGTCGATTTGGTCCCGAATCAATCTTATGATATTGAGGCCCAATTTGAAATGCCGGAAATACAAGAAACTTATACGAGTAAACTTCAATTTCAAGTCAGTCCCGATCAATCCACGTTGCCGCTTTTGTTTCGAGCACCCTTGGGGACTATCAAAGTGACTTCGCTACCGCGTGATGCCGCGCTTTATTTGGAGGCCTATTTTGACTACAACCGCTTTCAAGGAAAACCAATCAAGTTGCAAAATCTAGTTTTAAACAAACCGATTTATGCGCCGTTCGGAAGGTATATTGTGGAATTGCGTCAGCTCAAACAGATGGGTGATGCGGCAAGTGCAATTGAAGATATTGTCTTTCACAGAGAATTTGTCCTCAAAGAAGATCAGCCTACCTATGTTTTGGAAGTAACCGAAGAGGGTTTGCAACAATTGCCGGCGGAGATTCGCTCTATCCCTGCTGGGGCTGATCTTTTTGTCGATCAGAAAAAAATCGGGCAGACACCCTTTGTGGGAACCATTCCGGTCGGCAAACATACCTTGACGGTTCGCAAAGATGGCTATTTTGAATCGACAGAAGAATTTACAGCCGATGTCAACACGCCCTTCAAAAAAGAGATTGTTTTAAAAACATCGCCGGCCGGTGAAAAAATTAATCAAGCTAAAGCAAACCTGAATCAAGAACTCTATCAGGAAGCGGTGCAAGCCCTCTCCGATTCTTTTACACTCAATCCGACTGAAAGAGAAACCGCCGAGGCCAGATATCTTTTGGGGAATGTTTATTTGACACTCAAAGATTTCCAAAAGGCCTATGGTTATTATGATCAGGCCAAATCGCACGACGATTTTAAATATTGGGCAAAATTAGGGATGGCCAATGTTTTGTCGGAACAGAAGATGGCTACCCAGGCCTTGGTTCCGTTGGTTGAGGTTTTTCTCAACGCCAAAGAGGAAGCGGTCTTAAGGGAAGGTCATAATATTTTGCGAAAAATTTCTCCACTCCGTTCTGTTGTTTATATTCAATCCGAACCGGCAGGGGCTATCCTCTATTTGAACGACAAAAAATTAGAACAGACGACTCCTATTTTGCTCCACGAAATGGGTTTAGGAAGCTACCGAGTCCGACTCGAAAAGGTCGGTTTTCAACCTCTTGACTTGACCCTCAACTTGACCGTCAACGAATTCAACCCCGTATTGGCCAAACTGAAACCGATCCCCCAATAGGGTTTTATAGCGAAAAGGCTTCCACTCGCCAGGTTCGCAGGCCGCTCGATTTTGGGGAGAGCCCCCAAAATCTCACTCTATCCTCGTCCCGCCAAGCATTAGATCCCCCAATCAGTCTGGCGGGACTGCGGACGCCTTCTCACCTGTCTCGTTCGCCCTTTTCGATTATTGTACTATACCGTTAACTCGCACGATTGCCCAAAGAGAGCAGCCAAAAAAGTCAAATAAAACGGTATCTTAAAGTCACGACAAAAAATTTTATAAAAATAATCACCAATTTTTAAATCAAAGAAAGAACCGGATACTTTTTGCAAAATGTTGCAGCAAGTATCCGTTCTTTTTGTTATTTGCAGCACTGTATGCCAATTGCGTGAGCGACCTACCTTATTTTTTGAATAAAGCTTGTTTTCGATGGCGTGACGGAGAGGGGGTGCAAGGGCATCTCGCAGCACCGCCACACATTACGGGGTTATGAATAATTTGGCGGGGCAAGAGAGAGCGCTAATTGGGGGCAGAGCCCCCAATTAGATAGCGTCCCTTGCATCCCCTCGGAGTCAGGTAGCCAGAAGAAAACAAACTAATATAAAAGAAGGAGCTCAAAGCAATTGGCATCAACTAAAGCCAATTGCACAGTAGACTTTAATCTGCTATCTTCTAAAAAGCATGGCCCCAACGCAACAAACGACGGTCGGTTATCCTCACATTGAAAAACTCATCGATTCCGAGGACTTTAATGGGCTTAATAAAGCCTTTGCCGATGCCTACGAGAAACTAGAGAAAGTCTATAAAGACAAGAAGGGTATGGGGAAAGGGAAAGAGGCGGCCAAAGCAATGAGAGCCTTGGAGAAGTGCTCGGAATTATTGAAGGAATTGCTCAAAGTGAAATATCATTTAAAAGAGCAGATAGCCAAGCAGGCAAAAAAATAGGGACAAAAGCAACTTTGGCTAGCGAGCCTACCGATAATCATTGTGGAGGCTAAAAGTTTATGACATTGACCCCAATTGATACTAAAGCATTAAGTCTTCAGAACCGGCCTACAACAAAATCGATTGGTGCCAAGGCGATGGAATTTGGCGATGCCTTAGGTGCTGTTTCTGCGATGACTCCTTTCGCAACAGAATTTACAAGACAAGCAACAGGAAGTGTAAATGCGGCAACGGTTTTGAATGCCGCTTTCGCCTCCTTTCCAGCAGCGGCTAGTGCTTTATCTGGCGGCGGTGGCGGGGGTGGATACCCAAGCTGGTCGAGCGCTTCTTATAGTAGCCCTTATGGGCCTGCGGGAACCTACCCGGGTGGTATTCCAGGTTTGGATATGCGTAGTCAGTATGCTGGACCTGCTACGGGACCTTCATTGAGCAGCGGGAACAACCAAGTTGTTCCGGGGACGAATTTAACCCAATTTCAATTGATGGAAGTGATGAACCAAAACAACTTACAGCTCATTGAACTGCAGGCGATGATGCAGTCTAACATGCAGGTTTGGAATACCAAATCAAACATTTTGAGTGCAGACCATCGGGCTAAGATGTCGATGATTGAAAAGTTTACGGCTCGTGGCTAAGTGAGCGAGCGTCGGGTTTACCCCGCGCGAGCGAGAGGGGTGCGGGGGGATGGGGCCCTCATTCGACGAAGGAGAATGGGGCAGCGATCACCCCGATACGATGAAATTGCATAAAACCCGCGGAAACTTTATAATGAAAAGAGTTTTCGCGGGTTTTTTAGTTTGAAGGAGGAACCATGGTTTCTATGTCAAATGATCATTTGGCCCTTTTGATGGAGGCCGGTTATATCTATTTGGGAATGCAGCGCTACAAAGAGGCCAAAGAAGTTTTTGAAGGGGTGGCCTCTCTCAAACCAGAGAGTGAAATTCCTTTAGTAGCATTAGCCGGTGTCTCTTTTTGTCAGGGAAAATTGGAGGAGGCGATTCGTGTTTATAAAAAAGCCCTCAAGTTAAGTCCTGATAGTATTTATGCAAAAGCCTATCTCGGTGAAACCTTCTTTTTTGCCGGTCAAAAAGAAGAAGCGGCAAAACTTTTGAAAGAAGCCGAACAAAATGATCGTGGAGGCCCTGTTGGTGATTTTTGTAATGCCCTTTTGGATGCGATCAAAAAAGGTTTTTCACCAGAGACCTTGTCACAGGTGAAAGAAGTCAAAGAATATTATGAAAAGAAAAAACGCGGACATTAAGATGTCAAAAAAGTTATGGGGCCTGTCCCTCCGTGTTTTTGTGGGGGCCCCTAACAAAACCCCACAACAAACACTCCGGGCCACCCGTAACTTTTTTATCATTATATTTCTTGTCCTGTGCCTGACGGCTTGCGGCCGCGTGGTGCTTTACAACGACTTGACCCAAGAAGATGCCAACAAGGTCATGGTCCTTTTACAGCAAAACGGAATTCAAGCGGAGCTTGCTAAGGAGACCAGACAAAATGAAACTTTTTGGTCAGTCAAAGTCGATCAAGAAATGTTGGCCAAGGCCAGGGAGTTGATTGTCAGTGGCAATGTGATTTCTCCCCGTTCCCCTGGCTTACAAGAAGTCTATCAGGCCAAAGGTTCTTCCGGATGGATTCGCACGCCGGCCGAAGAACGGGCTCGCTATCTTTTGGCGCAAAAAGGGGAGATTATTAATTCCCTCAAAAAGTTACCCGATGTTGTCGATGTTGATGTTGTCTTGAATCTTCCGGAACAAGACGAGCTAGGAAGAGATGAGAAAAAACACCCCACCGCTTCGATTGTGATCAAGGCACAGACTGCTCCAAAAGGACAAGCTTCTTTGAGTGAACTAAAAGTTCAAGAATTTGTTGCCAACTCCGTGGAGGGGATGTCTGCGCGAGATGTGGCAGTCATTATCAACTACATGGCGCCAACGGGGACGACCTTGCGCCCTGGTGAGACAGTGACGCTGCCCAAGCCTGGTGACATGAAAGATTCCGATGCAGCGTTAGCGGCGACAACCACTCCTGTCCGTTTGATGGGTTTGAAACTGGACACCGATTCTAGAGATCGCCTAAAAATTTATCTGATTGTCTTTTTTGTGGTCCTCATCATTTTGTCGGTTTTTCTTGTTGTCAGCATTATTCAAGCAAGCCGGATGCGCCAGGAGTTGAAGGCCATTAAAGGAGGGGGAGCCCATGCAGCCCTAGAAGGGCAGGTGATGGAGGGTGGCACCCCCAGAAGGCTTCCTCAGGGAACCAGAGAGCCTAGACAAGAAGGTTAATAACACCCTCACCATATCTCCTCTCCCCTCGAGGGAGAGGAATAAAAGGAGAGGGGGTGTTCATAAGCAACTTTGGCTCACCTCTAAACCGATAATACTATTGAGGGGTTTTTATGACATTGCAAACCGTTAGGCCCGATTTAGTCAAATTTGAAATGCGTCAGACAACGGGGAGGCCTGCCTGGCAAGCCGAGGTTAAGAAACCCGGTTTTTTTGCCCGTCTTCTTTCTGGTGTCGGCAAGTTTTTTGGAGCCATTGCGGCTCCCTTATCGTTTATTTTTCCTCCCGCGGCGTTGGGCGCTGCTGGTATGTATGGACTCGGTTCTATCGGTGATCAAATTCAGGCCCAATCGTATCAAAAACAGATGGAGGCAGCGGGTAAGCGGAATCCTGAAAATGTTAGTTTTCCAGGTCTCGATTTAGGGGGCTTCGGTGGAATCCAACCGGCAAGTGGAGTGGGAATTTCTCCTAAAAGCGCGATGATTATGGATGTTTTATTTGCAAGGGATGGGGCTTCTCTTTCAATGGCCCATAGGATATAATGCCCCTATGGTTACGATTCGCAAAACTTCGAATGTTTTACCCTTCGGAAAAATTAGTTCTTCCAAGTCTGTTTCTTCCACTAGTGAAAGTAGTTCTGCTGTATCTCCTTTTGCAGCGAAGCCGGTCGATGCGCTCAAAGCCATTACACAACGCAAATCGCGTTTAAGTGAAGAACAAAAATTGGCTATTCTGCAGAGGGCTTTGTCTCCTTTTTCCAATGAAGCCAGGGGGCACCTTCCCACCGATGTCAGTCAGATGGAAGAAGAGGTGCGCAAAAGAATGATGAAAGAAGGTTTTTCAGAAACGGTTGCCAACGAAGCCGGTGAAGAAACGGTGGATGTTTTGTTAGAGCATCGCCGCGTTGTTCGTAAATCTCACTCGTCCAAAGCCTAAAAAATCTCGTTTTCTTCCAGATCGAGCGCCTTCATTTTTCGATATAAAATACTTCTCGAAATCCCCAACTCCTTAGAGGCCCTGCTTTTGTTTCCTCGATAGCGTTTTAGCGCCGCCACAATCACATCTTTTTCATAGTTTTTGATATTGGCTCGCAGATGGCTAAACATATTTTGTTCGCACTTCGTTCTGGTTTGACGAATGGTGGGGGGGAGGTGTCTTTCCTCAATCAACTCATCGCGGCACAAGATTAAAACATTCTCCACCGTGTTTTTGAGCTCTCTCACATTGCCCGGCCAATCATATTCCATCATCGTCTTCATGGCGGCTTCCGAAAAGTGTCTCACCCCAAATTTGGGGGCTAAATTTTTAAGAATGTATTCCACCAAAAGGGGGATATCTTCTGGCCTGGCCCTCAACGGGGGGATATAAATTTCAACCCCTTGCAATCTAAAATAGAGGTCTTGTCTGAAAGTTCCCTTTTCAATCACCGATTTAATATCTTGGTTGGTGGCTGCAATCACACGGAAATTGGATTTGATTTTTCGGGTGCTCCCTAAAGGTTCGACCTGTTTGTCTTGCAAGACACGCAACAATTTGGCTTGAAGGGTAGGTGACATGCAGGCGATTTCATCCAGAAAAATATCGCCACCATTGGCTTGAACGAATTTGCCAATCCGTGACTGGTTGGCGCCGGTAAAGGCCCCCTTCTCATGTCCAAACAATTCCGATTCCAAAAGATTTTCTGGAATGGCTGCGCAATTGACGGCGACAAAGGGTCTCAAAGAATCGCCTTCTTGTTTGTGTATCGCGTGGGTAATGACCTCTTTTCCGACACCACTTTCACCCATCAATAAAATATAAGTCTCGGTTCCTTTTAATTTGGCAATGGTTTCACAAATATGTCGGATGGCAAGCGACTGGCCAATAATACCATGATAGCGATTTTCAGAATCTTGGACTTTTTGTAAGAGGACTGTCTTTTCCCAGGAAAGCCTCATATTCTTTTCAATTTTCCCTATCGATTTTAAGAGAGTTTCTTTGTTGACCGGTTTCAAGAGATAATCGGAGGCCCCCAATTTCATGATTTCAATGGCGCCTTGGACATCTTCATTGGCACTGATGACAATGACTTCCTGATCGGGTTTATTCTGGCGAATATGTTTTAGAATATCGGCCCCGTTTCCATCCGGGAGTTTTAAGTCGAGCAAGACAACATCAAAATGATCCTGATCAAATTTTTGGATTGCTTCTTGGCAACGGGTTGCAAACTGAACTTTATATTTGGGCTTTAAGATAAATTCGAGTGCCTCTATTGCACTTTTTTCATCTTCAAGAACAAGCAACTCTAATTTTTCATCCTTCATAACCCCTCCTTTTTTTGGACAAGCTCGGTAATAGCATTTTTTGTGCCAATTAAGAGGCAACCTGTTCGAAAATGAATTCTTTGAGAATCAACGGCTTAGCCATCCTTCGTATTTTCACAATAAATTAAATTGTCTCATTACTAGAACACTATGTTTCGCTAATAGGACAGTATGTATAGAGAATCAACACTTATTTGAACCCACCAGTGGGGTAAAAAAAGTTGCCTCTGAAGGATGTTTGGAGATATGGGTTGCTTGCCTGGCAGGCTTTTGAAGAGGACCCCCTTTTTCAAGGGCACCACCCAAGGAAAGGGCTTCAGGAGCACCCCACCAATTCTGGTGGGGGTCAGGCACTTTTTTTAGGGTCAAATTGGAGAGAAATCACCCCAGTTGGCTTATCTGATCAAAACCCTTTAATTCCTTCTCCACCGAATAAAATTAAAAACAATAATAAAATCAACAAGTTATATATTAGCATCATTTCAGCCTCTTTCAAAGCCTTTGGCACAGTTTCTGCAAACTAAAGTCCGGAGGATTTTTATTTAAGGGGCGGTTTATGGCAAAACAGGCTTTAAAGCAAAAACCTATTCTTGGAAGGTTAAAAGAGATTGTTCGAGGGGGCTCACAGGTCAAACGAGCTTCCTTGCCACTCAAAGAACCTTCTCCTTCTAAACTAACCAAGAAAGAGTTGGAGGCTTTAAAGAAGAGAGACGAATTGATTGCACAACATATGCCCTACGCAGCTTCCATAGCGAGTCGCGTTTATCAAAGCCTTTCAACCGTTGTTGAATACGACGAAGTGTTGTGTTCCGCCAGACTTGGACTTTTGGAAGCGGCTAAGCGCTATGACGAAGCAGTGGGTGTCGATTTCAAAACGTTTGCTTATTATCGTATCAAAGGTGCGATCTACGATGGCTTGAGAAAAGCAGGATGGATTCCTAGAACACTCTACGCCAAATTAAAATTCGAAGAGGCAGCCAATGATTATTTGCAATACATGTCGCAATATGCCGATTCACGTACCTTAGAACCAGAAGAAGAGGAAGTTGCTGAAACGGTCAATAGTTTGTCATCCATCTATATTATTTCGTTGGATTCGTCAGACGATATGGATGTCGAAGACAAAGATGCGCCCGATTTGGAAAAGAATGCTGAATTTAGACAAATTCGTTTGCACATGCGCGAGGCCATTAATTCTTTGCCGCCCATTGAAAAGAAATTAGTCAAAATGTATTACTTTCAAAATAAAACATTGGAAGAGGTGGGGGAAGAACTTAAGTTGTCAAAATCGTGGACTTCCAGGCTTCATGCAAGGGCCCTTGGCCTCTTGATGGAGAAAATTAAGGAAACATCGGAAGAAGACGAGGAGAAGGAGTAAAATTTTATGTCAGTCATCGCAGAAAAATTAGCGACCCAAGTTTTGCAAAAGGCTGCAGAGAATTCTCAAGTTGAAAACAAGCCAGTGCAGGGGGAGCAAAGTGAATTTTATAATATGTTGCAAAATACCGGCGAAGAGATGGGTTTTGCAGAGATGCTGGGTTATCCGGGTGAAAACCAGATGCTACCCAATGGTGCAACTCAGGCCATGTCTGCGCAAGATATTCCCTTTGATATGAAAAGTGACGTTACCAATCGTTTTGAACCGACCGGTGGAGAAAAGGTTGTCGACATGCTTTCTGAATTCAATCAGCAGCAAATGCATATGGATAATTTAGTCAACGAAGTGTTGTATGGGGGCAAAAAATTCAGCAATCAGGAATTATTGGCCATACAGGCCCATGTGTTTCACGTTGCACAGATGACCGAATTAACAGTTAAGTCGGTCGAGCTTGCGGTCTCCTCCTTCAAGGGAGTGATGAATACGCAGATTCAGTAATATGTATGATGGAAAAAGAAAAAACTCATTTGAAAGTCGTTGGCATGTTGGCCCTCTTGGAGGGAAAAGAAGAAGCCATCACTCTTTTGGACTATATCCAGCCTGAATTTGGGGCAACGCTTCAGGCTTTTCTTGAAAGTTTCAAAAAAGAGGAAATCCCCAGCCAGCTAAAAGCATTGCGCGCTCAAGAATCTTTTTCGGGGATCGCTGAGGTTCATCCTGCTTGGCTTGTAGAGGCACTCAAGAGAGAATCCCCACGCGTGATTGGAGTGATTTTAAGACATCTTCCTTCCAAACATGTTCGCTATTTATTGGAACATTTACCCAAAAGAATTGTCATGCAACTCCCAAAATTGGTAGAGGCCTTCTATGTCCCGACAGAAATTTTGAATCTCATTCGCAGGCGTTTTGAGCGCCATTTTGTCCCGATGCGCATTTCCAGGCAGAGGGAGTCCTTTGGATTTCATCAACTCTATTGCCTCAAGATTGAAGAACTAGAGCTTTTATTTCGGGAGCTGGGGCTTAGCGAATTGGCCCTCTCAATGGTTGGCTCCGGCAGAAAAATTTTGCAAATGGTTTTGAATCGTTTTGGCATTCAAGATGCCAAAGAAATTTTGCATCGGATCAAACGCTTTAGCCCACAAGCAAGGTGGCTTTTGAAAGATGCTAAATATTCGGTTTTGGAATTAAACAGTGATGAAAAGGGAGTGGAACATTTTTTGAAAGAATTAGGATTGGAGGCCTTGGCCAAAGCGATGTCGCCAGCAGATTCTTTTTTCTTTGAAGCACTCAAACAGAAACTCTCTCCGGAAAATGCCTATCTTTTTAAGCGCTGTATGGATGAACAAGCTCTGGGCTTTAGCCCTGAAAAGGGGACGAAGAGAAAAGAGTGGGTGGTGGAACATGTTTTAGATTTAAGCAAGAAAGGGAAGATCGATTCTATCCGGTCTGGAGAGTCGAAAAGAGAGGCTGCGTGAAAGGGATTTTTAGGTTATTATTATGAATGAAATGGTCAAAAAAATTGTGAAGGGCGCCGAAGTAGACGAAAAATTGGGCTTTAAAAGGTCGCATAATCCTGTCTTGGCTCCACGAAGCGGTGTGATCACCAAGGCAGAATTATCCGCACAAGATAAAGCCCAAATTTTGATTGAAGAGGCTCAAAAAGAGGTGGACCGAATTCAACAAGAAGCGGAGGGGATGTTGGCTCACGTTCAGAGCGAAATGGAAAAGGCAAAAAAGGAAGGTTATCGCAAAGGAAAAGAAGAGGGACAAGCCGAACTGACAGAAGAAATTTTAAAAATTAGAAAATTAAAGGAAGAATTTTTTGCCAACTCCGAGCCAGAGATGATCAAGCTGGTCATGGCCATCGCGGAAAAAGTGATCGGCAAGTTGGTCGAGGAGCACAAAGAAGCGATTTATTCCATTGTGCGTCAGGCGATTGAACATTCTTTGGGGGATCGCATTGTGGTTCGCCTCCATCCCGACGATTTGAAACGTTTGCGCACCGAAGATTTGCAATTTAAAAATATTCTCGATCGAACCAAACACCTTCATTTTAAGGAAGATGACACCATCCAAAAAGGGGGCTGTGTTGTCGAAACAGAAGTAGGGACCATTGATGCCCAACTCGAAAACCAACTGAAGGCCATCCGAAAAGCCCTTGGAGTTTAATATGGAACACCCAACAATCGATTTTTCGAGCTATCATCACAACCTTTCCGCGGTGTCGACCTACAATATCAAAGGAAAGGTAACGGAGTTAACCGGTTTGGTGGTGCGCGCTGTAGTGCCCGGCGTGCGGATTGGCGAGCTTTGTTTTATCGAACCGTATCACGCCAAACAGGCAATCAAGGCAGAAGTAGTTGGGTTTCGCGATCAAGAAGTTTTACTCATGCCTTTGGGAGATTTGGAGGGAATTGGACTTGGAAACAATGTGATTCCCACCGGTTCTTCTTTGACCGTTCGCGTCGGCTACGATTTGTTGGGAAGAGTTTTGGATGGACTTGGTGATCCACTCGATGAAGAGACGAAAGGTCCACTCCATTGCGAAAAAGAATACCCTGTTCATGCCAACCCTCCTGAGGCTTTGAAGAGAGAGCGTGTTTTGCAACCCATTTCTTTGGGGATTAAATCAATTGACGCGCTCAATACCGTTGGCAGAGGCCAGCGTATCGGTATTTTTTCTGCGGCGGGTGTTGGAAAGTCGACATTGATTGGTATGGTTGCGCGCAACACCAAAGCGGAAATCAATGTGATTTGTTTGGTTGGCGAGCGCGGTCGCGAAGTGCGTGACTTTTTGGAAAAAGATTTAGGCGAAGAGGGTTTGAAACGCTCCGTTGTCATTGTTTCCACATCAGACCAGCCTTCTCTAGTTCGTCTGAAAGCGGCTTATGTCGCCACAGCCATTGCTGAATATTTTAGAGATCAAGGAAAACAGGTTGTATTGATGATGGACTCCATAACTCGTTTTGCAAGAGCCTTGCGTGAGGTAGGGCTTGCTGTTGGCGAACCGCCGGCCAGACAAGGTTTTACCCCTTCTGTTTTTTCAACCCTTCCCAGACTTTTGGAGCGATCCGGCAATTCCGACAAAGGCTCTATTACCGCTTTTTACACCGTTTTAGTTGAAGGGGATGACATGAATGAACCGGTCGCCGATGAAGTTCGCTCGATTTTGGACGGGCATATCATTTTGTCACGCGATTTGGCAACTCGTGGTCAATATCCGGCCGTTGATGTTTCTAAAAGTATTAGCCGTGTCATGGATTCGATTATTGATGACGAACATCGCAGCTCCGCACAAAAACTTCGTGAAGTGGTTGCCAACTATGAAAAAGAGCGCGATCTTATTTTGATTGGGGCTTATGAAGCCGGTTCCGACCCGAAAGTCGATTACGCCATTGAAAAAATTGAAGAGGTAAACAACTTTTTGAAACAAGGTGTGGAAGATAAAATTGATCTGGAAGAGTCTGTTGCAAGTCTCAAGGAGATTTTTGAATGAAAGATGAGCTAAAAATAAGTGGGACCTGCCAGCCGCTTGGGCCCGTCTTCCCAACAGGGGCCCCTCGGACCCATCGCGGCTGTCACCCACTGATTTTTAGACAACTTTATTTATGAAATACCGTTTGGAAGCATTATTGAAGTTAAAGGCACGCCAGAGAAAACAGGCAGAGATTGTTTTGGCGCGGGCAATCGCTTTTTTGATGGCATCCAAGAAAAAACTCGAAGAGCTTAAAGAAGAAAAAAAGGAGCTTAAACGCCAGCAAAAAGAGGCAAGACACAAAATGAACGAGGAGATGATTGGTGGGGGCACCATCGGCAACGGTTGTTTTCACGTCAATTATTTGCGCAAACTCAAGGAAGATGAAGAGGCCAAACAAGAGGAAATTGAGATGCAAGAAGGTGTTGTTGAAGAGGCTAAAGAAAAAGTCGCTAAAGCCCGAAAAGACTATATTGAAGCGGTTAAACAGCATCAGATGATGGAAAAACACAAAGATCTTTGGGCCAAAAAGATGCAAACAATCCTTTCGAAAAAAGAAGAAAAGGAGATGGATGAATTGGGTCAAACCATTCACAGTTTGAAAAGGTGGCGAGGCGAAAAATCCTTGTTTGAAATATGATAGACGAAACAACAAAATATGTAGAAAAGCAGAGGCTGGATCGCGCTGATAGTTTGCGCGAAACGGAGAAGCCCAAGCCTCCCAAAAAAGAGGGGAAAAGCACTTTTGATGAAATGTTGGAGCAGGGGAAATTTCTTCAGCAATCATCCATCGATCAGAAATCATCCACCAAAACGTCGACCCAACAGGCAATACAAGAATTGGAAAAACGCCAAGAGCGATCCCGCGAACAATCAAAAGATAGAGAAAAAGAAGACGAATCGAAACAACAGACCAAAGACGAAAGAACCGAAAGCGGCTTTTTGGGGAAAAAGATCGTCGGAAAAACGGGGCTTAAAAAACAGCAAGATGGAGGTCATGGAGGGTCTTTTGAACAGGGTAGTTTTGGTTCCAAACGTGAATATCGCTCCTCAGCACATAAAAAATTGAATTTGGACGCAACCGGTTTTTCTACCAATCAAACCCAACTTGGCAAAGCCTTTCAAACCTACTTGAAAAAACAAGCCAACTTCATCCCTAAACAGCTATCGCAAGAGATTTTGAACCAACTTGTCCGCTATGTTCGCATCGGGCTTAACAAAGAGGGGAATAAGGAAATCGAACTCGATTTGCACAAGGAAGTTTTTAAAGGGTTACGTTTGCGCTTAACGGCAAACCATGGTAAAGTGAGTGTGCATTTCTTGACGGCAAATTCGGATGTTAGAGAGCTTTTTAAAAGAGAGACCTCAAAAATTGAGGGGGCATTAGTTGCTAGGGGAATCGCCGTTCAAGAAATAAAGGTTAGTTAAAACGAATGGCGCAAATCAAACCTTTCCGATTTTCTTTGGCCAAAGTTTCCAAGGCCGACAATCAGATCCTTTCTGATCTGCTGGAATTTTTGTCATCCTCTGGTTTGCAAGAGACCTTTCCTCTCTCCATTCGAAAATCCCTTAATCAATATTTGCCCGATCTTCGCTACTATCTAGAAAGGATTGAGACTCTTTCCTATCATGATTTTTTTGTTTCTCTTCCCAATCCCTCTTCTGTAGCCGTCATCGGTTTGGAACCCTTCAAGGAAAAAGGGTTGATTGAACTGGATCCTGCTTTAAGTTTTACCATCATTGAGAAGTTGCTTGGGGGGAAAGGGGACACAACATTTGAGTTGCGCCCTTTTACCGAAACGGAGCAAGGGGTGGTTGAGTTTTTGTTATTAAAACTCTTGGCGGAAATTCACAAAGAGGCTGGCAATAAACCGAAGCTGCATTTTCGCTTAGAACGAATGGTTTTGGAACCCGCCCATTTAAAAGCGCTTCTAAGAGACGATCTGCCGATGGTTTGTTTAAAAGTTCACGTGGCTTTGTCTAACAAGTCGGGGTTTGTGAAAATTTATCTTCCGGCCCCATGGATTTTGGAGGGGTTTTTAAAAGACCTGCCGGGTGATGCCAAATCTCATTCCCACAAGGCATTGAAAAAATCGTTGCGGCGTTTTGACTTTTTGCCGATCGATATGAAGTGTGGTCTGGGAGAGGCAGAAGTTGGTTTCAGCGATTTCGAAAAATTGGAAGAAGGAGATGTTATTTTGTTTGATGAAACCCATCTGCAGCACAAAAAAGAGGGATGGCGGGGCGGGGTGAAACTTTTTGTAGGCGAAGGTGAAGCAGGAGGGCTAACAGCGATTTGGGAAGGTTTTTCAGGAGGGGGGCTCTGTCGGATCACGGGTCAACTCGCGGGAGGAAAAACATATGGCTAAGAAAAAAGGTGAGTTTCACGAAGAAGAAACAGAAAGTAAACTAGATCTTGAAGGGTTGGACGAACCAAAAGGGGAAAGTCTTGATCTGGGGGATTTTGGCGATGAAGCAGTTTCGATGTCGGAGGACGTGCCGGTCCGATTGGTTGCTGTTTTGGGACAAAAAAAGATGGTCCTCAAAGATTTGTTAAAGCTCAAGGTAGGACACGCAATCGATTTTGAGAGGGCCCCCAATGAATTTGTCGATCTGATGGCGAATGGTAAATTAGTCGCAAGGGGGGAGTTGGTGGAAATTGATGGCAAATTGGGTGTGAGAATTATTAAGTTGCTAAAGTAAGGGGCGAGTCATGGATTTCACCTGGTTATTTTTACAAATGTTGTTGGCGCTGGTTGTTGTTTGTGTCGGTGCTATTTTGATTTTGCGCTTTGTCCTTCCTCGTCTTGCCTTCGCTAAAAAATGGCAAAAAGATGGGCATTTCGAGTTGATCTCTCGTTTTGGTCTCGATTTTAGACGGACCCTTTATTTGGTGCGGGTTGGAAAAAGATATTTAGTTTTGGGAGGCACAGATCAAAATGTTCAGCTTCTGACAGAGTTATCGCCGGGAGAGGCTAATGATAAGATTAAAAACTAAAGACCAAAAACAAAAAACACATATTAAAAGTAAAAAATTTTTTATTTTTAAGTTGCATTTTTGGTTTTTAATTTTTAATTTTTTATTTTTCGCCGTACCGGCTTATGCCCAAGCATCAAGGGCTCAAGGGGTTTCCAAGCCTCTCGTCTTGCTGTTGGTTTTAGCGGCACTCTCTCTTGTTCCCTTTGTCATCATGATGGTGACCTCTTTTGTGAAGCTCTCTGTCGTGTTATCCCTCATTCGTAATGCCTTGGGGACACAACAAGTTCCGCCTAACGTGGTCGTGACGGGCTTGGCCCTTATTTTGACTATTTATGTGATGGCCCCTGTCGGAATGCAGATTTACGACGTTGCCCAAAGCACAATCAATCAGGGGACCAACCAACCCTTGATGTCGCAAGCCTCTGTGGAACTTTTGACCAAAGCGGTTAAAGAAGGGAAAGAGCCGGTGCGTGATTTTTTACTCAAACACACCCACGATCAAGAGCGCAAACTTTTTTACAATTTGTCGGTTGAAATGCGAAAGACTGAAGAGGCGAAAAAAGATTTAACCGATAAGGATTTTCTCGTCATGATTCCTGGTTTTGTCATCAGCGAATTAACAGAGGCTTTTCAGATTGGTTTTATTATTTTCTTACCCTTTTTGATTATTGATCTTGTCATTGCCAATATTTTGCTCTCGCTGGGTATGTTTCAAATTTCGCCGGTAACTCTTTCGCTTCCTTTTAAATTGCTTTTATTTGTGATGGTCGACGGCTGGCATTTGATCGTCAAAGGGCTCATACAGGGGTATTTATAATATGGATTACTTTGTCGGTGTCGCAAAACAGGCTTTATTTCTGACCCTCATCATTACGGCCCCTCCCGTTTTGATCGCCATGCTTGTGGGTCTTATCATCAGTATTTTGCAAGCAACCACACAAATCCAAGAGCAAACCTTAACGTTTGTTCCCAAATTGGTTGCCATCGTTGTCGTTTTAGTGTTGACAGCAGAACTCCTGAGCGGCCAGCTCCTTACCTTTACTCATTGGTTGTTCAATGATTTCGCGCAATACGTAAAATAGCATGGACCAATATCTCCGACAGCTCGGCATTAACATCAATTTCCCCTTTTCTCTGATCATGGCGGCTCTGATTTGGGCGAGGGTGTTGAGTGTGGTGTCGGTGGTCCCCTTTCTTTTTGGCAAACCAGTTCCCCGCATGGTTCGGGTTGGGGTTTCTATGTTATTGGCTGTTTTTTTGTACCCTATTTTGGTGACAAGTACTTCTTCGCAACCAGACATCGACACAATGAAAATGTTTGCTCTCTTTTTGAAAGAGATTTTGTTTGGCTTGGCGATCGGTTTTTCGGCATCGATGATTTTTTATGGGTTTGAAGCGGCCGGTCAGATGATTGATAACCAACGTGGTGTTTCGCTAGCTCGAATCTTAATTCCAGAGCTTGGCGAGCAGAGTTCCATTTCTGGCGCCTTCCTATTTCAATTTGCGATTGTTCTTTTTTTAAGTTTGGGAGGACATCGTTTCTTTCTGGAATCCTTTGCGCACAGCTATGAAGTGTTGCCCCTTCTTTCGTTTCCGGAAAGTGCCGCCGGCCTTTTGCCCCTTTTGGATCTTTTTATGAAAATGACAGGGCAGGTCTTATTTATCTCCGTTCAAATTGCTGCCCCCGTCATTATTGCCATTTTGATTGCCGACATTATTTTGGGAGTAGCGAACCGTTTTGCCCCCCAGATCAATGTCTGGGAATTAGGCTTTAACATCAGAGGTTATTTGGGTGTTTTGTTACTCTTTTTGTCGCTTACTTTTATAGCCCGCCAGCTCGAACATTACACTGCTGTTTCCAAATATAATGTTAATCAGACTATCGAATTTCTGAAAGGGGAGACCCCTGTTTTAAAAGAGTTTGAGGCAGTTCCCCTAGAGGAATCCGAAAAACCCCACCCCGTAGTTCCCATACCTTAATGTTGGGGGGTTATTTTTTCTTTCGAGGAGGATTTAAAGCTACACTTGCCTGACCGTGACACAAACTATCTATCGATTGATTAACCACCTCTTGAAAAGCGGCTTTAGCTTGGACGCTCGTTCTATCAATGCTACGGATAGCATCGATGAATTCTCCGCAAAGATATTTGTCACTTTTGGTCTTTTCCAAAGCCTTTGCAAGATCAGGAAGAGCTGATTTTGCTTTGGACCCTGCTTTTTTCAAGGCCGAAGCAGTTGCTCTTTGAACGTTTGGATCATCATCATGCAGCTTTTGTTTTAGTGCATCAACAATTTTTGAATCGACTTTATTATCTATCTGCATGCTTAATGCTTCTACTGCGGCAAGACGGACTTGCGGATTTTCATGTCTCAACATCTCTAATAATCTCGCTTGAGCCGGTTTACCGATTTGCCCCAAACTTTCTGAAGCGGTTTTTCGGATTTCTGGGTCATTTTCCGCCAGTAACCCGATGAGTTGGGGAATAGCCAACGCAGCCACTTCCGGTTTTAGTCTTCCAATTTCTTTAATGATTTTTATTCGGTCTTCCTTTCCAAAGCCCCAGAAGCGCGGGACAGCGTTTTCTCCCAACCATTTAGCCCTGGCCTCTACTGCTTTAAGGCCATTTTTGCCAGCTAGCTCATTTATAAACTCCTGACCTAACTTTGCTCTCTTAAGCTCTTCTCTTTCATCCTTGGTAATTTCTCCCTGTGGGCCCTCTCCCAGGGCAGCGACCAAGGCGTCGCATTGACTACCCTCTAATCCTGCCTCTTTACATTCTGCCCATGTCAGGCCGCTTAAGCCCTCGGCATATTTCTCAATAATGGTTTTGGCAGTTGCTTTGACATCTTCAACCATAAAAATACCTCTATAAGTATTATCGGCAACTAGGGCACCGAAAGTTGCTTATAGAGATGACCAATAAATAGCGGCTGCTTATATTCGTCTGATTACCATATGGTAACAGGTACCCTGTGGTATGCGAAAAGGCGTCGGACGCCTTTTAAAGTTCCCAGGGTGGGGAATAAAGGCCCCAAAACCTGTGTCTCGATGTGCTGATGTCTCGATGTGCTGATGTTGTGAAACGTCTAAATAGTTGATTTTATTATAACTTCTAGACATCAGAACATCAGCACTTCAGCACATATTTGGCATAGGGGTTGCAGTACTCTAATGTGAGTCGCCCTCTCCTTAGTCCTCTCCCCTCGAGGGAGAGGAAAAAAAGGAGAGGGGGCTATTAATAGGAGGCTTTATGATTAGTGGTGGCTTAGAATTTAAACCAGTAGATGCGATAGATACTGACAAAAACAGTCAGTTTAATACCACAGAACTTAATAGGGGTTTGGATGGTACTGCTCCGACTGTAGGTACAACGCAGGTGACTTTTGAAGGGGAGGTCTACGATTGGCAAGATATCAAAAAAGCTGCTGAAGAGGCTGCCAAGGCCCAGCAAAATAGTGGCAGTATGAAAGCGGGTGACAATTTTGATCCTAAGGAATTCAAAATCCAACTTTTAAAGTTGCTTACCCCCAAGATTCAAACCAAAGCTACTGAAGTTGAAGATTTAAAGAGAAAGATTCAAGCTCTTCAAGCAAATATTGCCAGCACTACAAATGCTGCAGATAAGAGAGCTTTAGAAACTCAGTTGGCTACTGCCCGCAGTGATGTAGCTGACAAACAAACGGCCTTACAAAAATTGTTAAACCAAGCGCGTCCGGCGGGTAGCCTCGATGCATCGTTAAAAAGTAGAGCCGACCAAGCCATGCGTTCTCCACCCAATACAACAGGTACAGGCACCGGACACTTCAGCGCCTCAATTGCGCCGGGTGCCACCACAGGTGGTGGTGCTGGTCCAACAGGTGGTGCACCTAATACTGGAAGCCCTTATCGTGCCATGGGTGCAGGCCCTTCTGGCGCCGATTTGTTTAGTGGCATGAATGCTGCTCCCAGCACAGCATCTTTCCTAAGTGCCATGCACATGGATAATTATTTGAGCGATGGTTTTGAGGGAGCCCTTCGTTCCCGTGCAGAGGGTCAAAAACTGATGATGCTCTTCTTCTATTTTGCAAGAATGGCGGAGTCTGGTGATTTGGGTGCAATGTATCAATTCATCAAATTCATCACCTATATTATTTCAAAAGACAAAGCGCGACAGAACATCCAGATTTCTACGAAATTGATTCAACTGCAGGAAGCCTCTCGCAAAGCAACAGAGGCATTAATGAAAGCCCCGACAGATGACCAGAGTGCCTTTGCGAAAGTGATGCAAGAAACAAGAGGTCAAGAAGCCGCGATTTCGACCTCACAGAAATTATTGGCCGACATGCTTCAGGAGTTTGCCCATGTTGTGGAAACATTGACCAACTCGGTCAAGAACCTCTTGGATGCCTGGGGCAGAGTACAAAGAACAGCCAGCTCTAGATAATAAAAGGGGAAGGAAATTTGCTAAGAGGCCTCGGCTCCAACTTGAAGGAGGCGAGGCCTTTTGCTTGAAACCTTAAATACTTGGCTAAAGGGCTAAAAAATGTTAGATTTCAATATAGTGGCTAAGAATCCTAAAGCAGAACCCTCCGTGGACCAGTTTTTCGAAGACCTCGAAAAAAGGCTTAAAAGTGTTCCTAAAGAGGAAATTGAAGCGGGAGCCGAAAAGATCAAAGGTTTTCTGGAGGGGAAAGTAGGCTGGGGAGAGGTCTTTAATTTCACACCAGAGCAAATCGAACAGATGGCTGAGATTGGCTACACCCATTTTAAAGTGGGGCGCTATCAAGATGCCGAGCGCTTTTTCAAAGTCCTCACGATCCTAGATTGGGACAATTTTTATTATCATTCGATGTTGGGTTCTATTTTGCAAAAGCAAAAAAGAGATGGTGAGGCGATTGTCGAATATACTCAGGCCCTGGAATCGAACCCCGATGATATTGTAAGCCTTACCAACCGTGGTGAAATTTTTATGAAACATGGTTGGGTGGGTGATGCCAAGAAGGATTTTGAAAAAGCCGAATCACTCGATCCTGCCGGTGAAAACAAATGGGCAAACCGTGCCCGCATCTTGAAAGAACAAATCGAAAAAAACAAAAAGGAAAAGGGGAAGAGCTAAAGGAGTTTTATGCCAGTAGACGGTGTCCGATCTCACATTGAACATGAACCGCAAATCAGGCCTACCCTGGAACATCCTGAAGTTACTGAGGCGCTGCGGCATGGCAACATTTACGAAATCCTTAAGGCCCCTGGAATCAATCGTCGTGATATTGAAGATTATTTAGCCGGTCGGTGGAGATCTTTTCAAAACCAGATAGTTCAAGATTATCAAGTTTATGCTAATGAGGGGAGTGTCCCTCCACCAGATGCGGAACGTCATTTCGCCATCCATTCCAAGGAAATGGCTTTGACTCCAGATGATCAGAAATTTTTTCGCCAGGAAATGCACCAGATGAGGGCCATGACAGCAAAGGCTGAAGTCTTGGAAGAAGAAGAACTCCAAGGCCCTGGTCAAGATGTGGCCGGCATTGCCCAAGAGGCGGTGAGTGAGTGGAACGATTTTTTCAGCGAACTCCAGTCAAAAATCATCGATGCCCAAATGGTGAGAGAGATGCAATCCAAAACGGCTGAACTCAATGAAGAAACACAACGGATTGTCAGTTTGGTGATGTCTGGACGGATTGATCCCGAGTATGTTCTCATCGCAGCCGCTAAATCGAACATGTTGCAAAACGGAACCCTTTTTTCTTGGAAAGGAAAAAGGATTATGCATCTCAACGAAGAGATGAACCGGGCCTCAAAAGATTTGCTCAAGATGAATCCCAATGACCAAGGCTACATGAAAGAGATGCAGCTAGCGCAATCCAGGACCAGGAGTGGTTCCACACAGATGCAACTTGAAATGATGGATATTCAAAAATTTTCTCAAAACATTGCGACCACGCTCGATTGGGTGAGTAACGCCATTCGGTTGTTTGCGCAAATGCGTCAAACACCGACACAGGCGATTGCGGCAAGGGGATAAAATGGATCATCGCACAGCAACGCCTATTCACGATCCCAATCCGGCCCGACGCAAAAGGCTTACAGAAAAATTTCTAGCGTTGTTGTCGGATAAAACGAGTCTTGCCGAACTGAAGGGATTCAAAAAGGAACAGCTTTATTTATTGGCCGAAGCCGGTCATGTGAAACTCAAACATGGCAGACTCGATGAAGCCGAAAAGATTTTTCAGGCCTTGATTTTGCTCGACCATCGCAACTCCTATTTTCATGCCTGTATGGGAGCAGTCCATCAGAAAAAAATGAAACCGGTGGAAGCCATCATTGAATATTCCCAGGCCCTCTCTATTGACTCCAAAGATGTCACTTCTTTAGTCAATCGCGGTGAAATATATTTACGTCACAAAAATTATCGGAAGGCCGCCGAGGATTTTCGAAACGCCATCCTTCTTGATTTGGCGGGAAAAAGCTTGTGGGCCAACCGTGCCCGTTCTTTGGTGATTGCAATCAAGCGCTCCATGGAAGCCGAATTTGCTAGAACTTCACCCCAACCGAGGGGCTGACCGCAAACTGGAATTCTCCACCTACTAAATCTTGGGAAAGCCTTAAACCCAACTCTAGTCTGTTTTCTGCGACCAAACTCACGTTCTCTTCAATGCCAATGCCGCCTGTTGCTTTGGTTCCCCCTTCAAACAGGAGAACCATATGGGCGCCAATTCCAAGGTTGAAAGGCCCTGCCTGTGTAGCCAATCCCAAGGCCCCGTTGACTTTTGCATTAGAGCCGTCGGTCAAGAGTGTTGCGCCTGTGTAAAGATTAAAAGCAGGCAGATAAGTTTGTCTCGTATAACCAAACATGTTTCCGGTTGCGGAATTCCATTCGTAAGTAAAATGATGAAAACTTTTTTGATCGGGCATGAGGGTTGTTGCCAACAGGGCTTGGCCGCTTCCTTGAAGCAGGGCCTGCCCAGCTTTTGAGTCGGCCGTGAAAGAACCCAAAATAAAAGTTGCTGCTTCAAAGCCCAGACGCGCCAGAAGAATATCCTTTCCTTCCAAACCGATTCCTCCGGCGATCACAAAACTTCCAAGCTGATGGAGATTGGCAAAGAGTTGCGTTTGGGTCGTGATGCTGGCGTCACCACTGCTTGCCAAAATATAACCCAATGTTTGCGCCGCTTTTAGGGTTCCTATCAAAATAGCTTGTTCCTTTTGAGCACGGGTAAAAAGAGTCAGTTCCGCATTATCTTCTCCGCTGGCGGCAAAAAGGCTCAAAAGGGTCAAAGGTCCCAGGCCCTCAATGCTTGCTGTTGTCCCTCCTTCACCTGAGAGTTCCGAGAAATATTCTTGAACAATGGCTGCATTGTTGGAAAAAGCCTGCGCAGTCCCCATCGTTCTAAAAAACCGGTGGGCTTGTGAGGTGCCCAAATAGCCCAAATCCCAGTTGGTCAGCCCTTGTGAAGCCGGTGTTGTGGTGACATCGAGATAGGCCAAGTGAAGTTCCAGACCCCCTTTGATGGCCAACATCGGAATTTGTCCGGCAATCTCAGAGTCAAAAGGAATCGATGTTGTGGTTCCAAAATAAGCCCTCAAGCCGATGCCTGGAAATCGCCCGGATGTTCTAAGCACCGCTCCAAAAAGTGTTGAATCGGTCCCCAGTTCAAGCGTTGGTGATTGATTGGCATGTCCCAATCCTACGAGCAGGTTACTGACACTCATCTGTGTAACCGTTTCTTTTCCAGAGTCATCATGGAGTAGGGGGGATTGAGAACCTCTGCTTAGAGTCAGATTGGCACTAAAACGATCGGTTGGCAGCGTTAGAGGGCCCCCTTGAAATTTGTTCCAATAAAATTTTGGGCCGATGCCATAGAAATTCTTCGAATCGGTGTGATAATAAACATTACCTCCGCAATGAAATCCAAAACCGTTTTCTGAAATGGCGGTAGGAACATTCCAATTTCCAGAGCATCCCAAATCCAAATGGAGTGGTTTGTCATTGGGATTTTCCTTTGGCCCTACATTCGATGGTCCGATAATCGGTGTTTTTAGTTCTGTCATCTTATTCTCCCGTCATCGTGACCTGGGCCTTTGCATCTCTTTCATTGAAATTGGGGTCAAAACATTTTGCCCCTTCAAAATTTTTCTCGTCTCCTTGTGGGTTGCAGACCCAACCATTCAAAATCACGAACATCACGATGTCTTTGAAGGCGAGTGAGAGATCTTCTTTCGAGCTGAATTTGGAAACGTTGACCAATGAGAAAACGCCTGTTTCGGGATCGATGCGTCTTCCATGCACAAAAGCGGTTCCTCCGGTGAAATTATTTTCCGCCTCTGGGCAACCGGCAGGAATTTCTCCCGCTTCATCTTTAACAATAAAGGGTTCAAAATAGCGCCAACTGCTATGTTTTTTGCCACCCAGTGTGCGGTTGCGCGTGGTAGCAGGGCAAGTGACAACGGTTGTGAGATTGGTGTCGGTCAAATTGAGTTTGTGCTCTTGTTTTTTAAGATCCAATTTTTCGTCAGGAATGACGTTATAATCTCGCGGTGAGGACTGAGGCTTTAAAATTTCTGTTGTGAAGGCAATATGCAACACCTCTTCCAATGGTGGCTTGTTTCCCAATGGCCCCGCCGGATTGTGAAAAAATGTCGGACCCCAAAATCTCAAACCTAAATCTTCAAGGGTAATCGAGCCATCCACGGAATAGTGACCATTATCCATGGCGATCAAATCTTGTGGTTGTTCCCTGTTGGCGCACATGTTCCCCGACTCTCCTCGAATGATCGGCTCAAAAGTGGGGCTATGATATCTCCCGGCAGAGACAAAGAAAAAGGCGCAAGCCCCTTTTTCATCGGAGCCGACACCACTTTTTGAAAATTTGCGAAGTCCTTCCGGTGAGCAAGGGTCAACAACTTCACACTCGTTGAGATTAATGGGGCTGCGTGGTGAAAGAGGACCCGGATAGGACAAAGAGCCGGTAAAAATGCGCCAACCATTGGTTTTGAGTGGATTTGGCAATGGAAACTCTGGGGAAAAATCATAATCATAAAAGATACCTTGTTTTCCAATTGGAAGGTCCGAGTCGTGTTGTAAAGTCGTGTAATCGAAAAAGGCCTCATCATCGTAATGAGCGGTCGTTGGTCTGGTATCAGTGGATCTAAAGGCAGCGGTGTAGCCATCGCCTGGTTTGTTGATGACACGGTCTTGACTATCCTTAATTTCAAATTCATCAAAAGGATCGAGGATGAGGGCTCCCAACATGACAAGGAGTTCCTCTCTTCCACTTTCTCCTGCTTTCTCCATCATTTCGACTTCGCTTAAAGAAGGGACAGCGGTCAGCACAGGGTTTTGTGGATTTAAAATGGCTGTTCCTGTTTGTGAGATGCGAGCGACAAATTTTCCTCTCAATGGATCGATAGCGGCGACGAGTGGAATGGTGAGCTGTGTTTGTTTATAAGATCCATCTGGATTTTTTTCCAGTTTTCCTTGAGCATCTAGTTTGAGAGCGGTGACGACCAAGTTAGTCTGGAATATCCTTTGCCGAATCGTTGCGTTCGGATCTTTGTGATAATTGACACATCCGAAAAGTGGCATGTTGTCTTGAGTAGTGGCCCCCGGCTTGAGGTCAAAACCTTGGCTGCCGATGTTGACAAAGGTTAAGTCAAAACGTTCATCGATTTGGCGACCGGTGGTCGGATCGATGATGGGGATGGAACAACGTTTACCGAAACCAGAAGGGGGCTGGCGCGATTCCACTTTCGCCGGTGTGTCCAACCATTCAAAAAAGTTTGTATCTTTACCAACCATGCGAATTTCAGTGATGCGCAATCCCCCGCTCGCGGTGTCCGAGAGTTTCAAAAAGACGGGAACCGCCATATCTTGAGTTTTGGCTGTCACTTCTTGCATGGCAAACGATTCAGAGTTTGCCTTTGCTTTAAGGCCTGTGGCGGTCGCAAAGTAAGCTTGCAAATCCGGAATGTCTTGAATTTTTGTCCGTCCGATCAGTTGTGTTGTTTTAAAACCTTTTTGCAATTCCATTTTCAAAATTGCTTTGTCAATGACGTCAATTCCGCTCGTTGCTTGTTTACCGTCAAAGCCGATCAAATCGTTTGGTAAATAAACCACCGAGAGAAAAAGCATCTTTTCTTGGACTCCTTTTCGATAAGGAGGAAGTGTTAAGGGGGGTGTTGTTGCTTCTGATTTTTCAAAACTTATGCCCGCACGAATCCACTTTTTTTCAAATTTGAATTGACCCTTTGATTGGGAGCCGGGCATTTCTTCAATAAAAATATTTTTGATAGTTAAATCGGTGACCCCTGTGTTGCGAATTGTGAGAATTTGTTTGGAGGCCTCAAGAGGAATTTGCGAGGAGCCAGAAAGATCGAGGGCCATCAGGGGAGAGCTTCCTGGATAAAGAGGTTTACAAGCGCTATCGACCTCCTCGATTGGCTTTCCGGCCGTATTGATAGGTTTGAGCGCGCAACCCTGGACTTCGGGGGGTGTGCAGTGTGTGCATTGTGTGATGCTTTCATGTCCTTTACCCTGAGCGGAGTCGAAGGGCTCACATTGAATTTTTTGGCATTTGAAAAAGTTTTTGGCGGTTGTTGCGGGAACAAAGAGGGGATTCAAAATAACCGTTTCAATGTTAGCAGCAATCGTTTGCCCCGATTCATCAACCCGATGAACACTGGGTCTGCCGGCGGGCTCTAATGCCACACCCGATAGAAAGAAATTGTCCATCCCTAATCTAAATGTTTGTTTGATCGTTCCCGCTTTGGGGGTGTCGTTGTGTGTCGGTCTAAAAATAACGCTAAATTTGAAGCTGGCATTAGGTTGCAGTGTTCGGTTTCTGCGACCTTCTGCCTCAAAATAGAAAGGTCCCACCCGCGCTGGGAGTTGGATATTAATCGGTTTGTCTCCTTCATGAATTGCTTTGAAAGAAGCCCTTGTCTCAAAAGAGGAACCAACATCTTGAGGACTTTGTGCGATAAACGTTCCTTGTGAGACTTCCAAAACATTTCTCCCTGGGAGTGCTTCTTCAGAAAGTTTTCCGCTCGAATCCAATCGCAGTTTGACGATACGAAGTTGTTTTTCTCCATCGCCACTGGCTGTAATACATTGAGAAAGGGGGGGATCGACTTTCCCTTCGAAACTGGCTTGCAAGGAAGCTCCTAATAAATATTTGTCGGCCGCTTCGAAAAGGTGACCCAAGATGGTACTGGTAACGAGTTTGATTTTTCCATCCGGCCCAATTGGAGAACCTTTTAGAGAATCTAGACCTTCGACTTCTTTTGTAAGTCCCGTTGTCCAGGTGAGGTTTGGTACTTCGCCATTAGCGCCCAATACATTAAAAAAGAGGGAGAAGTTTTTGATTTCAATGTCGCCTTCGGGTGTCCAGCTTCCCTCTCCAATATTTTTTGAACCATCTGTGGCTCCTTTTCCATTCATGGTCATTGGTGTTTTGACTCCTTTGACCATGATCTCAACTTGGATATCAGGAAAATCACTTCCCTTCAGGAAGGTTTTTTCGCCTAAAATTTCGATGGGGATCGGTGGGGCATCGGCACAAATGAGATCGTCTGGTTTGATACCGGCCTCGAGTTTTTCACCTTTGATTTTTACACAGAGTTTGGAGGTCATTTGTAAAACACAACGAGCCGCTGCCGGAGGGGGGTTGGAGCCTCCGGGTGCCGGTTCCGGCTTGCCCGTTCCACCTGGAAAGTAGACGGGAGTATAATCTGGCCCGGCACAGCCAACCAAAATAGTAATGATGAGAATGGTGAAAAAGTGGCGGATCCTGTCCCTCCGTGTTGCTGTGGGGGCCCCTAACAAAACCCCACAGACAACACTCCGGGCCACCCACCACTTTTTCACCAAGTTAACCATATAAGTACTTGCTAGTGGTATCGGCATTTCAGAAAAAATGTTGCTTGGAAATACGCACCAGGCTGACGTTATGCGTCATGACTCCAAGCAACTTTTTGGAATAAGAGGCGAATACCTCCTTGAGCTCTCTCATTTGGCATGGCATCGAGGACCACCAAAGGAAGACGTTTAAAAAAAAGATATGAAGATTTTGTCACTCCCAAGTTTTGCTGATCCGTTATTTCCCAGTATGGTGGAAGCTGCCTTGGAGGCGAGTGGTGTCGTATCCGAGGAGTTAACTCTGATGATTAAGGCACATGAACAGACATTGAATCCAAATGCTCAGAGGGAGCTTCGTGAGCTGATTCAAGACAGGGTTCCAACGCAAGCACTGGCATATCTTCAAACAGGTTGGCTCGCACCAAGCAAATTATTTAAGAGGGAAGTTTTGCCCGTTGTAGCAATTTCGAGTGCACAAAGTGAGATGAGAGTTGGTAATTTGCAAATGACCTCTCCTTCCAAACCGAGAATCGTTGAGGGGGCGATGTTGTTGAAGGGAACAGAGGGTGGAGGAGGGAGTAGTGAGGTGAATGATGAGGATTTGACTCAAGCCCTTTTTAGACATCACGGAAACCGCACAAAAGCTGGAGAAGAATTGGGTTTAACTTGGGATGAAATAACCTTTCGCTTAGAACAGGCCAAGGAAGGATCTTATCTCTGGTCTGTAAAGGGGACAATACCCAGTGATGAAAGAGCGGTGGCTATCGCTTTAAAAAAATATAGAGGAGATATAGACGAAGTAGCCAAAAAATTTGAGAAAACGCGACAAGCAGTTTTGCACCGTATACGCTATGCAAAGCCTAATTCTCCCCTTTGGGAATTTAGGGAAATCGCAAAGCCAAAACGGGAAGTACACCATAAACCGCGTGTTGATGACATTACCCTAGCAGCAGCCTTGGAGAAATATGGTGGGCATCGGACTGCAGCGGCAGATGAATTCAATTATTCACCAGAAATGGTTGGCATTCGTATTAAGCGGGCTACACCAACTTCGCCTTTAGCCAAATTTAAAAACTTTAAGAAAATTAGAGATATTGACTTGGCTGTGGCTTTGGAGCGCCATGGTGGAAATATAATCAGAGCTGCAAACGAAGTTGATTTGAAACCAGAGACTGTCTTAAAGCGGATTTTGTCTGCAAAACCTAAATCCCCCCTCGCTAAGTTCAAATCCTCTTAACAAAGCGCGTCATGACCGTAAGCATATTGAAAAAGATTGACATACCAACTATAGTTGGTATAATGGTTTTGTAGGAGAGGAGACGCGGTGGCGTTGAGTGGGAAAGAGATGATTCGGTTGTTTGAACGCCACGGTTGGGTGGTGTTACGGCAAAAAGGGAGTCATGTTCAAATGGGCAAGGGATCCGAAAGGGAAACAATCCCCCTTCATCGTGAGTTGGCAAAGGGTTTAGAGAATAAATTGATTAAAAGATTAGGTTTAAGGAGATAATATGCGATATCATTTTAAAATTCATAAGGAGAAAAAGGGGTTTTGGGGGAATTGTATTGAGCTCAAAGGCTGTGTCAGCCAAGGTAAGACCTTGCAGGAATTAAAGAAAAACTTAAAGGAGGCGTTGGATTTGTACCTCGATGAACCAGAAGATTCTACAGTTATTTTTCCTTTACCAAAGCGAAATATTCTTAAACATGGTATTATTTCTATCCAAGTCGATCCGAAAATAGCCCTTGCTTTTTTAATTCGCAGAGAGCGTTTATTAAAAAAGTGGACACAAAAGGAGACAGCGGGGCAATTAGGGATTCCTTTATATAGTTATCAAAAATTAGAAAATGCCAAAACGGCGAACCCAGAATGGAAAACCTTAACAAAGCTTCTTAAAATATTTCCTGATTTAAACTTAAAATTAGCGGCCTAAAGATAAATCCCAGTAGGCTGACATCCCGCGTCATGACTCCAAGCAACTTTTTGGAATAAGAAGCGAATACAGCTAAGGAAGTTCGAAATTCGAATCTCTAAATTCTAAACGAATTCGAATTTTCCAAATCTCAATTCTCCAAATGGTTTGGGATTTTTGGCTTGGAATTTAGAATTTGTTTAGGATTTCGAATTTAGGATTTAAGATTTTTCTATGAAACGAATATTTTACTTGGTAATTTTACTCCTCCTTCAACAAGTCACTGCATATGCTGCAGATGCCAATACGCAGCTTAGGTGTCAAATCCCCAAACCCTTGGTGTGTGAAGAGGGGAGTAGTTTTTTATGTCTCAACACCGCTGTCGGTAGTGTCAAAGAGGATTTTGCCATTCTCAAAGGAAGGCTCAATCTCAAAACATCCGTTTTGAGTGAACTCACCGTTGCAACTCAGCATGAATATACCAAGGAGTTGCAAACCATTATTTTATCAAAACCGTTGGAAGAAAATTGTTGGGAGATTTTTCTTTCAGAGGATCAAAATTTTTGTCTTCAGGAAGATGGACATTTTGCCGTGCGGGCTGGTTTGAAGGAGTTTGGACCCTACACGATTTTTGTCTCGGCCTCTCGTCTTCAGGGTAGTCCTATGCAACTGACGCAGAGAACCAGTCACGTTATCGCTCCAACATTAACTTCCGATGTGGTGACTCAAGAAACCAGTGGAAAACAGGCACGTGTCACCCTCGATTTGTTAAAGGGTTGCAGCGATGTCTGTGATTTCATTGGTGCCTCAACAGGAGGTGTTATTGTCTCCGTTGAAAATAAAGTTGCCGGTGTTTCTCCAAAAACGATTCGCTGTGAAACCAATACGGTGCAGGGGGCTCAAGGTCGTTTTGTCGTGAACATCACAACGGAGCCAGGGACAAACCAACTCTCACTCACTGTCTGCAATGCCGCCACCGGCTTTGAAAAAACCAGATGTCCCAAAATGGTTCTTCCTGCTTTTGAAGTCGGTGGGTCTATCGCTCAAATTGAAATTTTGTCTCCTTTGCCCGCCCAGATCGGAGAGGGGCTATTTTTGGATGACTTGCAAAGCACTCCTCCTACTCTTACCTTTCGCATTCCTGGATTTCAGGAAGCCCTCTGTAGCGATGCAGTGCAAGTCACCTTTAATTTGGAAAAGCCGCAGCCACTGTGCGCCGATGAAAATGGCATTTTCAAAACAGATTTGTTGCCAAAAAAGGGTTACAACACCGCGTTGATTGAAGCAAATTTGGGAACAGAAAAATTGAAAGAATCGGTTTCATTTGGCTGGGGAAAATCGCTTCAAGCTTCCGAATTTTTACAGAAAGCCGCTCAAGTTTGGATTCCAAAACCAGTTGTGAACGAAACACTGATTTCTAGTCTGAACCAATATCTTAACTCACCAGCATTTCATACTTGGCTAGCACAAGCTGTACAAGGTTCTGGGGGTTCTTCTAAAACCAGCGCGACTAACCCAATAAGCGATCTTTCCTATTGCTCCAAAGGAGCCGGTTTGGGCGCCAAAATTAAAATTACCAAAGCGCCGCAGATTGGGAAGCTAACCCTTTCTCCTCTTTCTTTTGATCCGAACCAACTTAAAATGAATGTGAGTGCTGAAGATGTTTCTTTAGGGCTTCAACTCGTAAAAGATGAGAATAACGACGGCGTTCCCGATATGGACCCCTTGCCTTTAAAAATCAGTTTTAAAAAATTGCAACTGGAACCCATTTTGGAACAGGTTTCTGTTTCCGGAAAGTCTTTTTGGAAATTGTCTAGTTCCTACACCGATTGTGAATACAAAGGAGGAAGTTGTCTGAAAATGCCGGCCCTTTTGGCCCCCTCGCAATTTGAGGGGAATGCAAGCCCATCGGGTGCTTTTGCGGTCTGTGACACCTCACAGAAAATTTCTGAGAAAATGGATGAGATCTGTCATGCGTTAAATGTTGTCGATCGGCAAACGGGTGGTGTCATTCAGAAAAGAATTTTGGATGCGATCAATGCGGCTTACGCTTGCCAAGGAACACTGGCACTTCACAATACTTTTCAAGAAGGAGTTTTCGTTCATCGTATGACTGACTTTTTTAGCTTTGATGGGCATGTCGGTATCGACTCCCTCAAAATTTTGCCGACCGGCTTGATGGTTTCTCTCAAAACTCGTTTTGGCAATCCAAAATCGCTCAAAAAGGGGAATGCTATTTTGGTGCCGAAACAGAGCCCAGACTATTTAGTTATCAGTCCAGAAAAGGGTGGGATTTCGATGGGGCTTTCTTTTGCCGTGTTTGGGCAATTGCTGTTTGGTTTGCAAGGGACCCAGCAGGAACATTTTTCTCTAACATTAGATGATGCCTTTTACAAAAAGTTGGGGATTGATTTCGAAACGGCTTGTGTGACGAAGGAGGGTCAAAAACCAAATGCCCTGTGTAACATTCGCCCTCGTGCTAGAGAGATTTTGGGAGCCCCCATTTCTGATTTTGGCTATTTGGAGCCCACAGCCCCCTTAAAACTCGTTTTGATTCCCTCTCTTGCTTATCCTTTAAGAATTGATGTGTTGGATGAGAAGGGAAAAATTCAGATTGAATTTGCTGATTGGGAATTGGCGATCGAATCGGAGCGCGAGCGTTTGATTGTGGCGAAGTTATCTTTAAAACTGGCCGCCACATTTTCACCGTTGGCTGTTTTGCCGGAGGATCCGGAAAATTTTTATATCATGGTGCGATTGTTACCTTTGGATTCGAGGTGGTGGATTACGGAAAAGAGAGGGACAAACGCTACCATTATTCCATCGGGCAGTTTGCTCACCACACTCGACAACAAACTACAGCTGGCTGTTGGCGGCTTTGATGAACCAGGAGAAGAGATCAAAATCAAAATTCCACGGGCCGTTCGCTTGCCATTAACAGAGTTCGAACTTCCAAAACTTGTCTGGGGACCGGAGGGTTTCGATTTCGCCTGGGACCCCCACACCGACCGCCTCCTCTTGCAACTGCTTCCTGCTTTATTAAATTAAACCCCTCTCCAGCATAGCTAATCGTCGCGCAAGCGAGCCTCTTTATTTGTTTAAGTTTGTTTCCTCCTAGCTACCTGACTGCGAGGGGGTGTGGGGGACGCTATCTAATTGGGGGTTACCACCCCCAATTAGCGCTCTCTCTCGCCCCGCCAATTACTTAAATAGCCCCCGTAATGTGTGGCGGGGCTGCGAGAAGCCACCCACACCCCCTCGCAGTCACGCTAGTAGGAAGACAAACTTATTAAAAAACATAAAGAAGGCTCGCTTGCGCGAGAATCATCCATACACTCCGAACTGTAGCTATAGTTCATAGCGCTTGTGTGCCAATTGCGCGAGGGCAGGAGTGGGGGGTGTGAAAAACATTGTGCGGGAACGAGGGCGTATTGAGTCAAATAAAATAATATTCGTTTCTGCAGATAGAGCTGACGGCAGGTAAGATACTATCTGCATCTTTTGAAACGAAATTATTTTTTTGACGAGATAGCCCGAAGTGGAGCACCGTTTTGAACATCCCCACTCCTGCCCGGGAGCAATTGGCGTATAAGCCGGAGAAGAATTTAAAAGCGGAGTTCCTGCTCGACGAATTCGTTTTCGGCGACTTTGAGGTTGACCCACTTCTTGAGGGTTTGGGAAGTATCTAAATCATGAAAACTGGCTTCGATGTAATATTTGCCAGGGGGCATATCAAAGGATTGCCAATCTTGCCCCGTGACACCGTTTAACAACGGTCGATCATGTCCATATTCATAAACTTTAAATTCGACCGGTACAATTTCATTGTTGGTTCCACGGCCAATCAATCTTAATTTTGCATTGGTGAAGACCGCTTCGCGTACATAAAGACTATTGACTTCTATCGTAATATCGCGCTGCCAGACATATGGTTTAGGATCGACAGTTGCTTGCGCATCTTCCACTTTTACGTCGTAGTTGCCCGGCGCCAAATCAAATTGAACCCAACCTTCTTGAGGGCCGGCAGAGGCCACCACATTTTCTGTGCCCCCTTCATAAATATAAAGCTTGGAATTAATACGTTGCTCTTTAGAATTTCTTCCCAAAAGTTTTAAAGTCCCCAATTCAAAACGCAAAGTTTGATCGAGAGTTTTTCCTTCTTCGATCGCTACTCCTTTGGCCTCCTTCATGGGTGGTTTTGTATAGAAAGTAGAAATCAACAAGGCTTGAATGTCGTATTTCCCAGGTGGCAAGGCGATGGAGGCCTTTCCCTCTTTTGCGGTTAGCTTGGCGACTTCTCTGTTGTCTGCTGGATTGATAATTTTGAATTCGGTCGGTGCGAAATCTTTTTCTGTTTTGAAAGCCTGAAGATTTAAAGTTCCAACGATCAAAGTGGCCATTTTTTCTAAAATGGCGCCTCCCTCCATTTTGATATTTTTAATTTCGCCCTTTGCTTGGAGTTGTGCAGCGGGGTCTTGTCCCTCGACGTAAATATCATAGTCACCAGGGGGCAACTCAATTTTTCCCCCCGAACTGTCGGCCTGCCCCTTGGTAACGATAGCCCCTGGATTACCCGCTTTGGTTACCTGGTAGAGTATTCCAACCGGTTGTTTCAAGGATGTCTGCGCCTTTAAAACGAGAGTCCCTGTTTGAAATGCGAAATGTTTGATAAAACCTTGTTCGATTGTCAAATTAATGGCCGGTTCCAGCAACGTCATTTCTTGGCCTTCTGCAACTCGATTGGCAACAAGGTCATAACTTCCTGGTGCGATAAAGATTGTTTTTTCTCCTCCATCCGAAGTAAACGCCGCCACTTTTTCCTGGCTCCCCGCTTTGTAAAATTGGTATTCTGTTTTGGCTGGTTCTCCTTTGGCATCCCGCGCGGACAGTGTTACCGAGGCCAAATCAAAGCGGACTTCTTGCTCCACCTTTCCTTGTTCGGTTAACTCAACACCTTTTAAAATTTTGGAGGGCTTGCTGGCTTCGATCGAGTTGGCATATTCAACAAGAATGTCATAGTTGCCCGGTTTCAAGCGAAAAAGTTCAATCCCATAACTTTGTTCTCTTTGAACCATTTCTTGCGTTCCGCTCTTGTAGACAGTGATCGTTGTTGGAAGAGGGCTGCCACCGACTAAAACTTTGAGTCGCAAGTTATAGGGAACCGTAGAGCGCAACGCTTCGTCCAAGGCACTCGCCAGCTCTTCTTTATTTCTTGCGACCAAAAAGACACCCCTCGAGGCATCGGCGATACATTTGAGTGTTGCTTCGTCTTCTTGCGCTACGTCAAAGCCAACCACATGGGTGATGATTTTATAGACACCTTCATAGAGCTCCTTGGAAACAGTGCAGGGGTCTTGCTCGCAGGTATCTTTTCCATCGGTCAATAAAATAACGACACGGTCTTCATTTTGCTGACCCAAATCTTCCGCGGCTTTTCTCAAGGCATAAGCAATGGGACTGGAACCTTTTGCTTGAATTAGGTTCAAGCTTTCCTTAACTTTTATGGAATCAATCGCTCCAACGGGAAGGATCATTTTAGTGTCATCGCACTGATTGGCCTCCAATGGGTATTCCGATCCAAAAGTTCTTATCGCCAGATTGACTGCCGGTTCTTTAAGCCCACTCCATTGCCTTGCTAGGTCTTCGAGTAGTGACTTTGCAATATTGAATTTAGTATCGGCGCCTAAAATACCATTCATGCTTCCTGAAGCATCGACAATCAACTCGACAGCAAGACCTCCCTTGATAATCGTTGGCTGGAATGGAATGGACTGCGGTAGAGGTTTGGTTTCGAGCGGTGGCTGCGTGACTTGCCCGCTCTCCAAAGGAAGGGGAATAAGGCTCAGTGTTTCGGCAGCGCTTTTTGAGGGGGCTTGTTTTTCCGCTTTCAGCTCAAGGGTAGAGGAGGCCACCTGAACTTTTTGTGGCTCCTCTTTTTGGCCGACTTCTTTTTTGGAAGAACAACCAAACCCAAGTATCAAAAGAACAAACAGTGCCCCAAAAAACGCAGTGAAAAACGAACGGGTGTCCCGAAGTGTTAGCCGTGGGGTTTTGTTAGGGGCCCCCACGGTAACACGGAGGGACAGGACCCGTTCGTTTTTCACCATATTTTCATTTGTATCATAATGACCCTTGCTTGAAAAGGGATTGATTTTCTTGCACTTGCTGGGTATGAGGCGGTCATGCAGATGGCACTTTGGAATCATTTGGATGAACTCCGTTCCCGTCTCTTGAAGGTACTTTTGGTGATTGCTCTCCTGGCTCTTATCTCTTTTTGGGCGACCGACTGGATACTGCAATGGCTTTTAAAACCGTTCTCTTTTGCAACGCTTAGCTTAACCTCTCTCAAACCGGCCGATGTTTTTGTTCAGAGCATGCGTCTGTCACTCCTTGGAGGCCTCATCTTAGGCTTTCCAATCTTGAGTTATCAGGTTTGGTCTTTTATAGCCCCTGGTTTATCAAAGGCGGAGAAAAAGGTTGTTTTGATCATCCTTTGTTGTGGGACATTTCTTTTTGGTCTCGGCGTTTTTTTTGCCTATTTTTTAGTTGTCCCGAAGGCGCTAGCTTTCTTTTGGGGGTATAGTCATGATTTAGGCGTTCAACCGACATGGACGATTGAACATTATCTGAATTTTGTTTTGATGTTTTTGTTGAGCTTTGGGGTCGCCTTTGAGCTCCCTTTGGTTTTGGTTTCGCTCGTTCGCTTTAAAATTGTTTCCGTCGAATGGCTCTCTGAAAAACGCCCCATCATTATTATCTGTTTGGCAATCCTTGCCGCTATTTTGACCCCTCCGGATGTTGTCAGCATGCTCATGCTTGGCATTCCTCTTTGGCTTCTCTTTGAGATTTCAGTACTTGTAGCGAAAATTTAAATTTTTTGAATAACTGTTCTTGCCAACCTCATTGACTTTTATGTATAATTTCAAGTGTCCGATACTTATGTGCCCTAGGTGTCGGACACCTACTAAGGGGGAGAGGCTTTGATATTCCGATCAAAAGGCTATGATTACAATGAGTTAGCTAGAAAAATCTGTTCCATTAATTTGAAACAACTCTCCCTCGATGATTTATACCTCAATGTCTTAAAATTATTCACTCAAACAGTCGGCGCTGATGCCGCTACATTGGTTTTGAAAGAAAAGGAAAGCTATGCCGTCAAACAATGTTTGGGGGGGGATGGATTTACTTTCCGAGTAGATGACTATTCAAGTTTAATTAATTGGTTTAAGAAATTTCGAAGACCCTTTTCAAGACAGCAGTTATTAGAGGAAAAACTTTTCAGTCCTATCAAGTCGGTTGGCCTTAATTTTTTCATTCAGCTGCAGTCAGAGGTTTGTGTCCCTTTGTTTGATAAAGATGACTTTGTCGGTTTCATCACTGTGTCTCTCAAGAAAAGCAAGAAATCCTATCGGGGCGCTTGTCTGCAAGTGCTCGATTGGTTGGGCTGCCAATTTGCGCTGATCCTCCAAAATGCACTGCTTCAAGAAAAATTGAGTCTACAAAATATGGAGCTCGATTCGGTGAAAAATTTAAAAACGCAAATCATCGCCAACCTCTCGCACGAATTGCGAACCCCTCTCACAGGCATTGTCGGGTTTGCCGAGTTGCTTGCAGAAGAAATTGATGGTCCTTTGAACAGGGAGCAACAAAAATTGGTCTCTCAAGTATTGCAGAGTGCCACTCGCTTGACAAAAATTTTGTCTTCATTGGTCGATCTTGCCAAATTAGAAGCGGGTAATCTGCCACTGCATGTTCAACAATTTAATTTGGCGCCGTTAGTTGCTAGCCTGAGTGATGAAATTCCTCTAGGGGCAGGGACTGCTTTTAAAATTCATATGGATAATCACACCCCTTACATCTATGGCGATCTCAATCTAGTCAGACAAATTTTTAAAAATCTTTTGGATAATGCCGCGAAATATACTCCGCGAGGAGAAGTGCAAGTTAGCGCGGATAAGAAGGGGGAGATGTTGGAAATTTGTGTTGCCGATACTGGAATCGGCATTGCAGAAGAAAAATTGCATCGAATCTTTGAAGGATTTTACCAAGTGGAGGGGGGATTGACGCGCGAGTTTCAAGGGCCCGGCATCGGGCTGGCCTTAGCCAAAAAGTTGATTGAACTGCACGGTGGTAGACTTTGGGTGAAAAGCCAAGTGGGCCGTGGCAGCCGCTTTTATTTCACCCTTCCTCTTAAGCCAATTGTTATCAAACATCGCGAACTGGCGGCCTAAAATCTTCTCCGACCTATCTGCCAATTGCTTTAAGCTCCCTTCATTTTATATTAAGCTTGTTTCCTCTGGCTACCTGGCGATGAGGGTGATGAAAGTACGTGATATTTTTTGGGTCACCCAAAAAATTCACTCGACTCTCGCCCCGCCAGTCTTTTATCCCGATAAGGTATGGCGGGGCTGCGAGACGACTTCTATGTAAGTGGTCAACCACTTTTTAGTGTTTTCATCTTTTGATAACAGACTCCTGGTCTATGCTTCTATTCGCACTCACCCCGTACTCCGGGCTGTGTATGATGGATAA